>Ga0308157_10009330_pt1 | contig 10903 bp, 8 predicted proteins | sample PhyBR1_FD_201035 | JGI IMG/M metagenome (GOLD analysis project Ga0308157, IMG submission 201035) | Phyllosphere microbial communities from UC Gill Tract Community Farm, Albany, California, United States - DLSLB.R1 | ecosystem: Host-associated > Plants > Phyllosphere > Unclassified | place: USA...
AGCTCATAAGCGGTATGTTCTGCCGGAATATCGACAATAATATCATAAGTCTCCGATACACCGATGATCAGTCGGTCCACTTCTACGGGAACCACATCGTTACCGTCGTTAGCAACGACCGTTATTTTGCCGCCGGCATAGGTCATCCAAAAATAGGAAGAGGCACCACCGTTAATAACCCGGAGGCGCACGCGATCCCCTGCTTTAAACTGGGAAAGTTGTTGTTCGCTCGTGCCGTTTATCAAAAACTTTTCGTAATAAACATCACTAACGTCCATAGCTTCCATACGCTTCCATTCATTCACTACTTTTGTTTTAAAATGACCTGCCTTGATTGCCTCGGCGTAGCTTTGTACCGTATTCTTCTTGATACCAAACCAATCGTTCCCCGTACCCAGCATACGCTGTACATGATGCGGGTGGAGATCCGTCCATTCACTCAAAACGACAGGGATGGTCGGTATGTCGTCAATTCCCTTCCGAAAGCTGCGGTCATCCTTGCGTTTCTGAAAAATGATGGCACCATACATACCTATCTGTTCCTGAAAGCCAGAGTGGCTGTGGTACCAATAGGTACCATTTTGCTTTACAGGGAAACGATAAGTGTAAGTTGCTCCCACAGGTATAGGCATTTGGGTAAGAAATGGTACACCGTCTTCTCGGTTGGGTAGCTGCACACCGTGCCAATGCAAAGAGGTGCTTTCTTTAAGCAGGTTATGTACGACGATTTCGGCGGTGTCGCCTTCTGTAAAGATCAATGTCGGCATCGGAATCTGTCCATTTACGGCAATGGCGTGTCTTTCTTTTCCACTGTAGTTAACCAGTGTATCCGTCACGTATAGATCGTATCGGACGACGTTTTGGGCAAAAGTAAACGAAACAGATAAAAGGAGAGGGAACAGGAAGGATAGATACCGACTAAACATATTCATCTTTTTAAATATTGTTATTTTTTAATGATGTTTTCCTTGATGTGATGAACCTTGATGGTGATCATGTTGCGAATGCTCATCGGTCTTTGTTTTGGGCTTCGATTGCTTCAATTTACGATCATATTGACAACAGTCATGTAAATTACTGTAGACATCATCAGGAGCCAAATATTTTTCATTATCATAGCCCACTTGTGCAATACGTTTCAAGACTGTGTCCACTGTCGTCTTTTCTGCATCGTAGGTAATAGAAGCTCGCTGGTTATCGGCATCCCAAACAACCTGTGCTTCATTTTTTACATTACCTGCTTTCTCGATTGTACGCTTGCACATACCGCAATTTCCATTGACTTTCGCTGTCTCGGTTTTTGCATTTTTTATCTGCGCGATCGATAGCGTCGATAAAAGGACGAAGCATGTCGTGATAATATAAGATAATCTCTTCATTTTTTTATTGTTTTATCGTTTACTAAACCTGCGTCGGTTCTATTTTAAAGCCGGCTTTCTGAACCGAATCTATAACCTCTTTTTCCGTTGCCGTATCTGCAACAACGGTTAATACTTTATCTTTATTGTCGGTGTCTACGTCCCATTTGGTTACCCCATCCAGTCCATTTAGAAATGGTGTTACACCAGATACGCAGCCACCACAATTGATGTTTGTTTTGAATTTAAAAGTTTTATTTTCCATGATGTTCCATTGTAAATTATGTGTGTGAATTATATTTATTATCTGTAGTTGTTTACGTTTTGTGCAACGTTACTTCTTCCATTTCAACCGTAAACTGTTACTTACCACGCTTACACTACTCAATGCCATCGCCGCACCGGCAATCATTGGGTTGAGCAGGAACCCATTTATCGGGTATAATATACCTGCTGCAATTGGGATGCCAATTAGGTTGTAAATGAAGGCCCAGAATAGGTTCTGTTTGATAGTAGCCACGGTCTGTTTAGATAATTTGATCGCTTCGGGTATCTTCTTTAAATCGGAGGAAATGATGGTCATTTTCGCCACATCCATCGCGATATCACTTCCTTTGCCCATAGCGATACTGACATCGGCGGTTGCCAAAGCAGTGCTATCGTTAATACCGTCGCCAACCATAGCAACGACCTTACCTCGCTGATGTAACTCCTTAACGAAGTCTGCCTTATGCTGCGGTAACACCTCGGCTTTATAATGGGCGATTCCTGTCTGCGCTGCAATTGCTTTGGCAGTCGCTTCGTTGTCGCCGGTAAGCATATATAATTCGATGCCCATCTCCTGGAGCTGTTGGATAGCTTCGGCCGAAGTATCTTTTATTCTATCGGAGATTGCCAATACGGCAAGCGCTTCTGTACGATTAGCAAACCAAATAACCGTTTTAGATTGGGTGCTCCACGTGTCGGCGTGTTGCTGGAGTTTGGGTGAAATTTGGATCCCATTTTCCGTCAATAGCTTTTTGTTGCCCGCATAGTAATTTTCATTTTCGTAAGTTGCTTTAGCACCTTTTCCGGTAATGCTTTCAAAGGAAGATAACGAAAGCGTCTGACTGTTTTCCAAATGTTTTACGACGGCGTCGGCTAGGGGATGTTCGGATTGTTTCTCCAAACTAAATAATATATTTTTGTCGATATCGCCATCGCGAAGCCAGTGTGCGTCCGTCACTTCTGGCTTACCTTCGGTAATGGTACCGGTTTTATCCAGAATAATGGCGTCTACCTTTTGGGCCAATTCTAAGCTTTCCGCATCCTTAATTAAAATACCCCGCTCAGCCCCTTTTCCAACGCCTACCATAATAGCCGTAGGCGTTGCAAGACCCAATGCACACGGACAGGCAATGACCAAAACAGTAACAGCAGCTAGAAGACCATGCACAAGACCTTCATTTCCGTCTAATACGAGCCATAAGATAAAAGTGAGCAACGCAATCGCCATAACGATAGGAACGAATATACCGGCTATCTTATCGACCAGCTTTTGTACAGGCGCTTTACTGCCTTGTGCATCCTGCACCATCTTGATAATTTGCGCAAGCATTGTTTCTTTGCCTACCTTGGTCGCTTTAAATTGGAAGCTTCCTTTTTGGTTGATGGTGCCGGCAAAGACTTTTTCGTTTTCTTGTTTCTGCACCGGGATAGGTTCGCCGCTGAGCATGCTTTCGTCGACGTATGAATTCCCGGAGGTAACCATACCGTCTACGGCGATCTTTTCACCCGGCTTTACCAAAATCACGTCGTCCACATGGACGTCTTCAATAGCCATTTCTTTTTCGGTTCCGTCGGGAAGGATGACGACAACATTTTTGGGTTGTAGGCCCATCAACTTTTTGATGGCCGTGGAGGTGTTTCCCTTGGCTCGTTCTTCTAATAATTTGCCCAATAGAATAAATGCAATGATAACGGCGGCCGCTTCAAAATAGACATGTGCTTCTAGTCCTCTGCTATGCCAGAAATCTGGGTACAGCATATTAAAGACACTAAAGATATAGGCTATCCCCGTACTCATTGCGACGAGTGTATCCATATTCGCCGAACGGTGTTTGGCTTGCTTCCAGGCGTTGATAAAGAAATCCCTTCCCAGCCATAGGACGACCGGAGTAGAGAATAACCACATAATTTCATTGCCATAGGGCATGTCCATAAAAAACATGCCGATCACAACCACCGGAAGTGATAGAATAATTGCCCAAAGCGTTTTGTCTTTTAGCGTTTTATATTTTTTCTCGTGAATGGCTTCGAGGGTTTCCTGCTGCGTACTTTCATCTTCCAAGAGCAAATCATAACCTATCGCTTGCAACGCTTTTTGCATAGCCATAGGGCTGGTCGTCTCCGGCTGGTATTCAACGGCAAGGGTGCCATTGGCAAAGTTTACCGCAGCGTCCAATACTCCAGGCACTGCTTTAACGGTGCTTTCGGAACTTACAGCACAGCCTGCACAGGTCATATTCAAGACCGGAAATGATTCTTTTACCGCCGTTTGTTTATTATTTGTAGCCATAGCTTTATACCTTTCTTGTTGTTATCAACAAAGTTCGGCATAAAGAGTTGATAGGATCTTACACTATTTCGGGAAAGAGTTGTAAGATTTACATACATTATACTTCATCTAGCGGCTTACGCTTATCCTCTTTAATTTTTTTAAAATGGCTGGGCGATAGGCCGGTAACCTTCTTAAACTGGTTGCTCAGATAGGCTACACTGGAATAGCCCAGCTGATAAGCGATTTCGCTTAACGACAACTCATCGTACACCAATAATTCCTTCACCCGTTCTATTTTTTGCGCGATGTGATATTTTTCGATCGTGATACCTTCGACTTCGGAGAATAAGTTAGACAGGTAGTTGTAATCATGATGGAGCTCATCGGCTAAAACATCGGAGAGGTTAACCGTACGTTCTCCATCTTGTTCGCGTACCCATTTTATAACGATGGCCTTTATCTGCGCAATGAGTTGGCTCTTTTTGTCGTCTATTAACTCAAATCCGAGTGGCTCCAGAACGTCTGCAATCTTACCTAACTGTACTTGCGCTGATGCCTCCGTCAACACCACTTCTCCTAATTTTATCGCCTGTATATGGAAACCGAGTTTCTCTACCTCTTGTCGAACAACCATGATACAACGGTTGCATACCATGTTTTTGATGTATATCGTCATGTTTTTATACATTATACGAACTTATAGCTATCATGCAAAATAACGAAGAATAAAGTAATTCTCTTTTCTTTTTTTCTTAACAAAAAAAGAAACAAAACCGAGCTTGCGAGTTCATGGATACCAAAATAAACACGAATCCATAAAAGTCAAGACTTGCATGGTTCTGCTACCTTTACTTGTCTATTCCTAAACAGCATAAACTCCCTTCGGTCAAACAAATGCTGTTTTTAACGGAATATCCGGCGTAAAGCTGGCCGCGGAACAATGCGAGGTCGTTTTAGCCCGCGTTCCGCGTGCGTGGGTGTCTACATGGGTTTTGCACTACTCTCTATTAACACAAAAAGGTCGCCTCCGGATGTTTGAGGTATGTAGAAACTCATCCTTAGTACTATCCATTCCTCTCAAATATCCGAAGCGACGACTTTTTATGAACATATGTCTATTTTGGTGTTCATGAGCTCACTTCGTTCGGTTTGGTTCTTTTTTGAGAGAAAAAAGAACAATGAAAAACCTTATCTTTACCCCTTATGGAGATTTTACATTCACGAATATACGGAGAAGATAAACCTGGTACACCGCTATTAGTTATGCATGGCTTATTTGGAATGTCTGATAATTGGGGATCCTTTGCCCGTGAATTTGGTCAGGAGAGACCGATTCATTTGCTGGATCTGCGTAACCATGGGCATAGTTTCCATAGTGAAGAGATGTCGTTGGCGGCCATGGTCGATGATCTAGAAGCTTATATTTCACATCATCAATTGAGCGAGGTCGATATTCTTGGACATTCCCTTGGGGGGAAAGCAGCTATGCAATATGCGGTTTCTAAGTCGACAAATATCCGTAAGCTGATTATTGTGGATATTGCTCCGAAAGCTTATCCTCCACATCATCAAAAAATAATTGAAGCATTGAAGGCGGTGACGATCGGCGAAGCCAGTAATCGCGGAGATGTAGAAAACCAACTGCGCCAATATTTGGATGAAATCGGTGTTATTCAATTTTTGCTAAAAAACGTATATATTAAGGAAGACCGTACGTTAGACTGGCGTTTTAATCTAAAAACGCTCACGGAAAAATACGCTGAATTTATCACGGTGGGGGTGGAGCCTGGCGTGTATGAAGGGGAGACTCTATTCGTGTCTGGCGAGAAATCAAATTATATCTTGGAAGAAGATTATCCGATGATCAAGGAGATGTTCCCGAATTCGGTCGTCAAGACGGTTCCTAAAGCGGGGCATTGGGTGCAAGCCGAAAATCCGAAAGCGTTCAATGAACTGGTTGCCCAATTTTTAGGCTAGCGTACAACGGTATATATGTAACAAAATTTTCCTATCTTCGGCCTTTATCCAAGTGAACTATATATGAAGCAAGTACGTAATTTATTGTGCTCCGTCGTTATACCTATTGGTTTATTGGTAGGCTGCGGAGAGACCCAAAACAAACAAGTACAAGAAACGGACAAGGCGTGGCAAACAGCCGATAGCATACGCGCGTTGATTGTGGAACCCACTTTCGCTGCGAAAGATTTTGTCATTACGGAATACGGTGCTGGTTTAGATAGCACCGTGCTAAGCACCAAAGCGATCAACGGAGCTATTGAAGCCTGTCATTCCGATGGGGGAGGACGAGTGGTCGTTCCTAAAGGCACGTTTTTAACCGGTGCAATCCATCTGAAGAGCAACGTCAACCTACATCTGGAAGATGGCGCAAAATTGTTGTTCAGCCGGGATGTGGCAGACTATAAGCCGCTGGTGAAGACGCGTTGGGAAGGAATGGAGTGTATGAACTACTCGCCTTTGATTTATGCTTATGGTCAAGAAAATATTGCTATTACCGGAAATGGTGTCCTCGATGGAAATGCCAATAACGAACATTGGTGGCCATGGAAAGCGAAGAAAGAGCACGGTTGGGTTGAAGGGATGGATAACCAGCTGGCTGCTGTTAAGAAACTGACGCAGGACGTAAAAGATAGGACTCCTGTAGAAAAGCGCGTATATGGTGACGGACATTTCTTGCGTCCACCGTTTATTCAACCTTATAATTCTTCTAATATTCTGATTGCAGATGTGAAAATCATTAATGCACCGTTCTGGAATATTAACCCGGTACTATGTGAAAACGTCACCGTACGTAATGTGAGTGTGGTGACACATGGGCCAAATAATGATGGTTGTAATCCAGAATCCAGCAAAAATGTGTTGATAACAGATTGTTATTTTGATACGGGAGATGATTGTATTGCTATAAAATCGGGTCGAAACGAAGATGGTCGCGAGATCGGACGTCCCGCAGAAAACCATATCATCGAAAATTGTGAGATGAAAGATGGGCACGGTGGTATTGTACTGGGTAGCGAGATATCTGGAGGTGCAAGGAATATTTTTGCGCAAAACCTCAAGATGGATAGCCCGGAGCTCGACAGGATACTACGGATCAAAACGAGTTCGCTCCGCGGTGGGATCATAGAAGATATTTATGTGCGTAATATTGAAGTGGGAACCTACAAAGAGGCGGCAGTCCTAGTAGATATGTATTACGAAAACCCGGGCGATTTTATGCCTACAGTACGTAATATTACCGTAGAGAACCTGAATGTAAAACAAGGAGGGAAGTTCGGCGTGTTGATCAACGCTTATGAAGAATCTCCAGCAGAAAATCTTAAAATTATCAATTCAAATATCGAGGGGGTAGATGTACCTATTCAGGCGAACTATACGAAAGGGATGAAGTTTGATAATGTAACGATCAATGGAAAGTTGGTAACGGAAGAGGATGTGCAGTCGTCATCTGGAGCTGAGTTTGAAACCTTTTAACTGGGAGAGTATCCCATAAGAAAAATAAATGGCGGACATTTCTTATGCACCGCCATTTATATTTTTATTGTACAGGATGCTGATCTATCCAATCTTGTAAAATATTCCAATCATAGAGGTGGAATACATTGCCGTTACTCATTGCCACAAATACGCCGTTGGGAAATTGATTTCCAAAATTTACATTCAATGCATCCGCACCGTCACACTCTACAGTCGAAACCGGAATATCTGCAATCAATGTATGTTCATGTGGATTAGTCGCTTCACCTTCTCTTTTATAGACTAAAAAAGTATTGTTTTGCTGGTTTGAAACCAAGATATACCCTGTTTTGTCATCGTTCTTATAAATTGCGATACCTTCATGATCCCGCTGTGCATCGTTCTGCGCAAAAAAAGCTAGCTCTTCGTCCCCTTTTTTGGGATCAGCATAGTATTTTCGAACACCTACCGTTTCATCCGAGTAATAGACGTACCCTAATTCATTGTCGACGGCGATGGCTTCAATTTCTTTCTTTCCGCTGTATGCCCCGAATTTACGGATAACTTCTCCAGATACAGAACCATCACTGTTACCTACCAATTTATATTGCCATAGATAGCTTCCTGAAGGGCCTGTTTTACGACCGACTATCGCTTGGATTTCCACATGGGTGGAATCGATTTGTTTCGTATATAATGCGACACCCATGCCGTCCCGTTCCTCTTCACCGGTTTCACCTTCGAAAATCGGAATGCCGCCGTTATCAATCGGGATTAAGTCAGGCAAGGAGAAAACGCGAAGACGGTGGGCTTTACGCTCGGTTGTCACCGCAATATCGGTTTTCTTTCCATTGATCATTAATCCATACGCTATATCGACATTGTTGGGACGCTCCATATCGATATATTTATTGACGATTTTGCCCGTTAAGTCATACGCATAAAGTCCACCCCCCACTTCCTTGTCTGTGCCAATGATTAAACTTTGGCTGGGATCGTCTGGGTGTACCCAAATAGCGGGATCGTCCGTGTCGTGAGGCGTAGGTTCTGTAATGACCGTCGGCTTAATGGCGTTGTTGGCTACCGGAGCCATGCCGTCTTGACAAGATACGGCCAATAGAGCCAATAGGGGTGAAATAAGAAATTTGTTCATCGTCATGTGTTTTATGGTTTTTATTTTGTTAGTTCATGTTTGTGTAGCACTTTTGCGCCGGTCGCAGTTGCTTGGACGCTTTGGATAAGCATCTTGTTATCTAATATGGAGAATGCCATAAAGCCAGGCTCAGCCGCGGCGAAAATAGTCCCTTCACGATTCCCAGATTCGCGCACTTCACTAGCGGCACCAGAAAGAAATTGCGTGGTAAACCGACCTTGGGGCTTGATGATCTGTAGATCATGCTCATGGCCACATATATAGGCATCGACCTTGTATTGATCAAATAAGCCAGCAAATTTTTGTTCAAACAATTTCGTGTCTTCGCTTTCTTTCCGTTTACCTCCGGAATATAAAGGATGATGGCCCACGACGATTTTCCACTTCACTTGTGGATCCGTTGTGTTGAGCTGCTCAATCAACCACTGCGTTTGTAGAGCGGTATCCTGCTTGGCTAAGTCTGCATACTTTTCAGGATCCTCATGATAACCGTCGATATACGGATTCGTATCCATAACAATAAGGAGCATTTTTTCATTATCCTCTATCTCGAATGTTTTGCTATAATAGCGAGCTGGCATATTCCATCTTCTGCTTACATCTGAATAGCCAATTTGTGCCTGTACATTCCCGCGGTAGTCGTGATTTCCCAAGGCTACGTACCAATCGCAGTATAAACTTGGATCCTTGTAAATGGATTCATATGAGGAAATCCAGTGATAATCCGTGGTATTCGCGACACCGTTGGGATAGAAATTATCGCCTACGGAAACAATAAACTCTGCTTCCGTGACAATAGCGGCATGGCCTAGCTCCCGAGCTACATCCTGTTGGTAATAATCGCCTACGCGCCCAAAGTCTCCGAGTACCAAAAAACTGTAGCTGTCTTCCAAATAGGTTAAATCCGGGATGTTATTGCCTTTATATCCGGTTTGCTTCTCGTAATCGAATGGCGTTGTCTGCGCGAATGCGAAAAACAAGTTGAAGGAAATGATCGTGGCAAAAAGAAGTCTTTTCATATGCATTTTTTTATAACCAAAACCAACCGCATAATTTTCGCTGCTGGTTTTGGTATGGGTGTACCCATCGGGTTGTTATAAGTCAAATTTTAGTCCTAAGTTAAAGCGTGGACGGTAATATTCCATTTGCATGGTGCGTTCTTTGTTTCCCTGATAATAGCGCAAGGGCTGGTTAGTCAGGTTATTTGCCTCGGCAAAAATGCGAAATTGACGTGCTATCTTATAGGATGCATTTGCATCAAGAAAAAACTGTTTATCGTAGTAGGCGTCATAGAAGTCGGCTTCGCCAATCTCATCTAGATAAGCTGCCGTATAGTTTGCCGATACGCGGGCGGAAAACTTATCATTTTCCCAGGAAAGTGATCCATTTAACATATGTGGTGCGGTACGCGGAAGACCCAGACCAGTTCTTTCGTCGCCATCCTCACTGGTAATTCCTTTAGCTATGGAGTGTATGTAGGTATAGTTCGCATAGATGCCGAAGCCTTTTAAGAATTTTCCAGGAAGGAAGTCCAACTGTCGTTGAAAGGCTACTTCTGCGCCGTATACATCGACATTATCGCCATTCCGTGACTGTACAAATGTCCATTGATCGGTTGCGTCGGCTGGGATAGGGTTGGCGATATCTGGGAAATCCGCAGCAAATTTCTCTCTGCTGTAGTTGGCGTCGCGGTAGCTGTAAATAAAGTTTTTTAGATTTTTATAGAAAATTCCGGCCGATACGATCCCAATATTTTGAAAGTAGTTTTCCGCCATCAAATCAAAGTTCGTGGCGTAAGTAGCTTTCAGGTCGGGATTGCCAGCCATGATCTCGTGATCGCCGGGAAGAGAACTAACGAAGGGTGCTAAGGCATAGTAATTCGGGCGGGCTAAGCTTGTTGTAACTGCTGCACGCAATATGAAATCCTTTGTCACGTCGTGTCTGAATGTTATACTGGGCAATATATTGATATAATCGTTTTTGTTGTTTACCTCACCCAAAAGTTCTTCTTCGTCTTGTACATAGTTCCCCGTGTAGTCAATTTTGGTATATTCCATACGTGCGCCGACAATCATGGATGTGCGGTCTGTAAAGTTTTGGTCCCAGCGAACATATCCCGCAGAAATCAGTTCTTTCGCATGATAGTTTTCAGCGAGATATTCCGAAGGCGCAGCATCCTGTTCGAATAGTGCGGTGTTATGCAAATCTAGTCTGCCTAAATATCTTTTGTCTACGAAAACTCCCGGCGTGTACTGACTGCCTGGTGCGAAATTGCTGCCCGACCAGTTTTCCAAAGATACCGTGTTCATTGCTCCGAAGTCGTCTACCGGTGTATACTCGTAAAAGATATTGTCTCTTTTCTTGTTCTTTATGCGCAGC
>Ga0308157_10009331_pt1 | contig 10902 bp, 10 predicted proteins | sample PhyBR1_FD_201035 | JGI IMG/M metagenome (GOLD analysis project Ga0308157, IMG submission 201035) | Phyllosphere microbial communities from UC Gill Tract Community Farm, Albany, California, United States - DLSLB.R1 | ecosystem: Host-associated > Plants > Phyllosphere > Unclassified | place: USA...
TGCGCTCGTCTTCGATGATGCGCTGGACCAGCAGCGCCAGCTCGTGCTTGAACTGTTCGGCGGTCAGGCGCTTCAGGCGCTCCAGATCGATCCGGTCGAGGATCATCTGGTGCATCAGCTTCTTGAGTTCACTGTTAGAATCGACCAATGGAAAAGATTGCTATCAGTTACATCAGGTTCTCTACCGCGCAACAGGCCGAAGGTGAGAGTCTTGCCCGCCAAACGAAGCTTGCACAGGACTACGCCAAGTTGCACGGCATGAGACTTGACGAAAGTCTGACTATGCGTGACCTCGGAATCTCGGCTTTTACTGGCAAGAATCTGTCGCAAGGTGCGCTTGGTGCATTCGTGAAAGCAGTGCAAGAAAAGAAAGTGCCGCCGAACTGCTACCTACTAATCGAGGACGTTGACAGGCTTAGCCGTCTCCCTGTCATGGAGGCGCTAGAAGTGTTCCAAATGATCATCAACGGCGGCGTTACTGTTGTCACGCTGAAGGATGGGATTCAATACAATTCTGAGAAGCTACGTAATGACTGGACCCGGTTGATGCCTGTATTGGTCAGCATGGGACGCGGTTACGATGAATCGGTTCGGAAGTCGGATCGTATCCGGGATGGCTGGGCCGCTAAGAAGGTGAATGCACGAGAGCACGGCACACCGTTAGGTGCGCTTGCCCCAGCTTGGCTAACGTACGTCCCGCCTGATAAGGATTCAGGGACGCCAGCGAGCTACAAAGTTGACGAATCAAGGACGGAGACGATCAAGCTCATTTTTGAGCTATCAATCGGCGGCAAGGGAATGGTCGCAATAGCACAAGACCTTCGTGAACGCGGCATTGCTCCTTTCGGTAAGCGTGGCGTGGGTAGCTGGTCAGGTAGTAGTCTCCAGCGACTGTTGAAGAACCGGGCGCTGTTGGGAGAGTATCAGCCTAGCGAATACATCCCTTACATTGAAGATGGCGTACGTAAGAGGGAGCAGAAGCTCGTTGGTCGAGCCATTGCTAACTTCTATCCCAAGGTCATCGAGGAAGGGTTGTTCCTCAAGGCTGAGGAAGCCCTAGCTTCTCGGAGAATTCACAAGGTAACGCGCTCAGCGAAGAATCCAAACGTGTGGCACGGTGTCATCAAGTGCCATCACTGCGGGAGCGCACTACACCTGACCACGCGAGAGCACAAGTACCTCATTTGCTACAAGGCTCGGTTGGGCATGTGTACAGAAGCTCGGTACATCCGGTTTGACCTTGCAGAGCAGTACTTCAAGGAGATGCTTGCAAAGATTGACAGCATGGCATTGGTTCAGTCGTCAAACAACGAGCTGGAACGTGCGCTGCTGGATGCCAAGGTCAAGCTGTCGAACTGTCAGGCGGATGTTGACTACTACATGCAGCAGATGCGTTCCCCAGAGACTCGCTCCACTAGCATGGCAATTCTGATGTCTGAGGCAGAACAGGCTGCTAGATTGGCTGAATCTAAGGTCAAGGACGTGGAGTCCTTGTTTGCGAAGGAAACCATCATTGACAAAGAAGAGTTCTTCAAGCGCTTGGACTTGATCACTGCTGAAGGCCGTCGTAACGCCAACATGCTGGTGAAACAGGTTCATGTCGAGGCAAGCGTAGAAGGGAACACTTTTTACATCAAGCAGGATGGTAGCTTGCTTTTCACGCTGTCAAAAGACCGTAGCGACAGGATTATTTCGACGCCTTACAGCAAGGACCAGTTCGTCAAGATGCAAATCCAAGACAGCCCTTCGTTGAGTCAAGTCCTTGGTTACCACAAGAGGAAGCGTAAGGCTCAAGGGATTCCTGAGACGCAACATCAGGTGAACAATGAGTCTGACAATGAGGAAACGCCTTCTACCCAGGAGCTATGGGATTGGTCAGAAGTCACACCGGAGCCGTATGGCTATACCAAGGACGATTCTCCAAGCTGATTTTTCCCAAAATTTTTATGGAAGTGGGCCTGTCGGTCCGGGCCTGTCGTCAAGCCAAGAATATATCAACGGGATGTCGAGGTTTGCTTAACAGGTAGGCGACTGCCTGGGAATAGGGGCAATTCCGGCGCAAAGTATCAGAGGACGGCGATTACTGGCGACTGTGGTAAAAGCAATGGTAATCCGTTGAACATCGTCACGAGGCTGCAATCGCGTTTAAACAGCCTACCGTTCACAAACTGTACACCAGTCAGACCTCATGAAAGGCCCGTGGTTGATTTTAAATCGATGGGTTGAGGGTTTGGGTAGCACTAAGGCCTAGTAAGGCTCACAGCGCGCCTCAGAGCCCTACTGTGTTTACTTATGCATGAACTTCTGCCGTACACTTGTGTAGAACTCTTCAGGCAGTCGCCGGATGCGGCAACGTATAACCAATAGTTTCAGGAGGGCTGTATGTCCGTTATGCAAGCATGTCCGTTTTGTGAAAGTCAGGCGAAGACTAAGGAGAACAACGGTGACACTTTGTTCGAATGCACAAACTGCCCTCGGTTCCTCATCTCGGACGCAGTGCTGAAGCGCTTCGCAAAAGGTGAGTTCTTAGAACGTAAGCCGAGTCTGCTCGATGACATTAAGAAATCACTGCCTGACACGATTCCGTTTGTCCGACGCCGCTCACCCGAAGGCGATGCTAACACCATGAATGAGCCGTATGTACAGTATCGATCAACGTAGAAGCACCTCTATCACCTGATGGCTTTGAACAGCTCCTGGGCCGTACTGGTGCGTCTCATGCGGCCTTTGCTTGCTTCCGGGTGGCTGGATTCAAGCAACGCTTGATCGTGGCTTCCGAAACTTCGAAGTGCTTGGCAGTCTCGGCAATGCTCCTACGGTCTTCGCCAGTACCACGGTATTCCTTTACTTCGGCCTCGGTAATGATCCGCTTACGGCCCATGCTTTCTTTGCCCTTGTGGGTCTTGCCAGTGGCAGCAAGCGATGCTACGGCTACAGCGCGACCGTTGGCGGTACGCTCGTTGATTCGGTGGCGCTCCATATCCGCAATCTGGGCCAGTACAGCAACGATCAGTTCGCCGACACCCTTACCGATGAGGCCCAGACCGTTGATGTGGAGTGTTACACCCTTGTCGAGCAGAGCACGGATCGTGGTTTGTACGTCGATGGCATCACGGCCCAGACGGTCCACAGCGTACACATGAAGTTGATCGCCATCACGGATGAAGTCGAGCAGTTTGGAGAAACCAGGGCGGTTAGCTGCAACGATTGCACCTGATACGCCTTCATCGAAGAATTCCTTCTCGATCAGGTTTGCGTGGGTCAGTGCCGCTTTCTGGGAAGCAGTGGACTGGGATTTATCCGAAACTCGGTAATAGGCAATGTGGGTCATAGTGCGGCTCCTTTAGTGCATAAGTTAGTGCAGACATTATGACCTAGATCATAAATCTTCGCAATTACCTTTTGAGCTAGGCAATGTGGCTGTTTCAAGGGTAGCTCATTTGTTACAACATATGAACCGCCTGAAGATTTCCAAAAGGTAATTTTCATGGGCGAAGCTTGTTTTACATAAAGAAGATACCGAGGTCAGAAGTGGAAAAAAATTCGCCGAACTATGGTTAAATAGCACTTTCGCCTCGACTCTGCTTTCACATGCTAATTAATAAATTTGTAGTACCAGAGGAAATTTCGGCTCAATACGGTCTATCACCGATTGCAATGGGTCGCCTTGGACGTTTCGTAGCAATCGCGGGAAAAAATGGTGCTGGAAAATCTCGACTGCTAAACCTTCTACAATCCCTTGTCGGCCCATATACTGAAGATATAATTAACGGTGCGGTGTGGCGACAGGAGCATAAGGAGCTTAGTGGCGCTGCAGAGAGATATGGGCAAAAACCGACCCCTTGGGACACCGATATACATAATTATGAGAAAAGATTCAAAGACGGTAGCTATATTGTAGGTAAAGATGCTACGCCGATTAAGGCACTGCAGTTCGTCCCAAGAGATTTAAATTTGCGCGACGCCTCTGATCAGACCCCAATTCAGATTGAGCTAGCTTACGATAATGCCGAAAATGCAGATATAAGCAGCTTCGGACAAGGGACCTCAGCGTATATTCAGCACCTTCAAAATTTGTGGTGGACTACTTCTCATCAGAATTACGATGGTTCTTCTGATGAGAAAATCAAAGCCCTAGAGGATTACAAAAGTTTAGTAGCACTGACTAAAAAATTATTAGGGGCAGAGATTAGCAGATTGAAAAATGGTGCTGCAGCAATCTTTGCCAAACCTATTGCGAAAGCAGGTTTGTCCGATGGCCAGCGTGTAATTTTACAATTGGTTACCGCAATCCATGCAAAGCGAGCAAGTCTTGAAGGAACAGTATTCATTCTTGATGAATTGGAAAATCACCTTCATCCATCAGTATCAATCGAGATATTAGAGCGCCTCACCAGCGCGGCACCTGCTGCTCAGATATGGATAGCTACACACTCAATACCTTTATTAGCTTACATCGCTAGCCAAGATCCTATGGCACTGTGGTACATGGAAAAAGGAACAGTGAAGCATGCTGGCCGCCATCCTGAAAAAGTATTGAAAAGCCTTCTAGGCGATGATGAAAGAATTGGCCAACTTAATTCGTTTACCGGTTTGCCAGCACAACTTGCGGCGGTGAACTATGCGGTCGAAAGTTTGGTTCCTCCACTTACTATCGCCGGTGGCGATGGTGATCCACAGATAAACCAAATTAGCGCGGTACTGCTTCAGAAATTTGGCGAATTAAAGCCAGAGATTTTAGATTTTGGTGCGGGCAAAGGAAGATTGCTAGAAGGAATTATAGCAAGTCGCACATTTGGCGACGGAGAAGCGCCAGTTTCTTACTGGGCACTCGATAATTCTGATAAGGATCGAGTTCAATGTGTCGCCGTGATGGCTGAGTACTTCGAAAATCCTAGTGACCGACACTTTTCAAGCATTAAAAAGTTTTTTGAGATGCATGACGAAAAATCCTTGGATGTAATCGTCATGTGTAATGTGCTGCATGAAATACCACCCGGCGATTGGCATTCAATTTTATCCAGCCAGACATCCTTATTCCAACGAGCCCTCAAGGATGATGGATACTTGCTATTAGTTGAAGATCAAAGAATTCCAGTTGGAGAGAAAGCTCACGAATTCGGATTCCTCGTTTTGGATACAGCGCATTTAAAGACGCTGTTTTTAATAAAACAGAATGACATTAATGAGCAGCTATTTATAAGCGACGACTTTAGAAAAGACGGTCGATTAAAAGCCCATCTGATAAGTAAACATATTCTTCGCCGAATGACAATTGAAAGCCGAACTAAAGCAATCAAAGAGCTGCAACAAAGTTGCCTTGATGAAATAAAAAGGATTCGAACGGAATCGCCAAATTACACGAATGGCCAGCTTCACGGTTTCTGGACACAGCAGTTTGCTAACGCACATATGTATTTGGAGCAAAATCAGTAGAAACAGTATGGAAACATTGTGAAATACACTACCTGGATGTGAAACTCTCGCACATCCAGGATGCAGCGGTAAGTTATTTACGTTTACTTGCAGACAGTTTTTGTCTCCCATCTACGTAGATAATCTCCGAAGCCCGACCATGCTCTTCGATAAACTCTGCTCGCAACCTAATAATCTCATCGTGTTTTCTTCCCATGCGACCCACATCGATCAGTAGAAAGATTGCACGATCAGTGTCATCAGCTTTTTTATAGATCTCTAATTGTTTTTCGTAGCCGTGCTTCACATCAGGGTTCGTAGATAATTTAATTTCCACCAAAACTTTAGATGCGGCTCCTTTAGATAATTTAAAGTCTACAGGTCCATTTCCAGAGTCTGCTTCCGGCGTGAGATCAATATCATTCGCCTTACAATAACTATACGCTACTGCGAATAATAAGCGCTGACTAGCCTTTTCTTTGCGAGGATTGTCATCTTCAGCCCAGAGTTCCTTCCATAATCCCTTGTTCTCGATAAGATCACGGAATTGAATTACAATCTCTCGAACAATTTTTTCAACCGTGGCTAGATCTAGTTTTTGTTTTTTATATTTAGACAAATCGAAGGGGAATTGATTTGGAATTGTCTCTAGAAGCTTGATCCAGAAATTTTCCCCGTTCTTATCTCCTTCGAAATCATAAGGCTTTGGCTCCATGCTTCTAAGCATCTCAAGCAAAACTTTAAATGATTCCTCATTTTTCAATGCCGCTTTCTTTACCGCGTTCTTCTTAGCGACAGTCATCGTGGCCCAAATTTCACCAATGTTTGCATTGATGCTTTCCCGAAGCTCATCGTTTTGATTTACAACGTGTGCGATTTCGCTCCAGTCTTTCGCCAGTGGGAGATCACGGACAATGTCTCTCGGCACAAGTAGCAATGGGTCGTTGGAATACGGGTTTACAATCATCGATACTTCTTCACGCCCAATCTTATAAATTTTAGTCGTTAGCTTTAATATAGAATTGACACGATTAGTAAATGCAATGAGACTCTTTATAATAATCTTAGTAGTCATATCGCTTATACGATCTGGACCAATCCCTTTTTCAAATAAAGCCATTACCATGAATAAGTCGGCGTCTTCCACACCTAATGCGACGATTTGAGAAGCAGTGTCCATACTTGATGCTATGAGTTCGGGACCAAATCCTGATCCACGTACTGACCCACCACCATAACCAAGACACGTCCAACTCATCTCCGAAAAGTCGAACAATTTCTCGGCAGAGCGCCATGCTACATCACCTTTTTCCTTAGACAAGCTTAGGAATTTGATAATCATTTCAAATCGACTTTTAAACTCTTCTGCAGCATTATCATGAATCTCTGGATGTTTGCTGTAGACCAGTAGCATTGGATCGATGAAAAGTAAAGTGTCTGTCGCTAGCATTACATTCACTACATCCAGCTCCTTCAGCAAATCTCCAGACACATTGAATTCAGTCGATATCGTTGCAGGGTTTAAAACTTTTGCCATTAGATTACCTATTAGCCAAGATTAGCCGTCTTTTTATGCCATTGACATATACGCGGCACAGTTGATATCCTAGCATGATTTGATGGATAATAATCGCGTAAAGTTAGAGTAACCAAATTAGTTTCAAACGCCTCAAAACGGCAGCAGGCCAGCTACCTCGTCCGCCATTGACTGCGCTTGAAATGCGGCGTTGGCTTCGAGGTCGGCATCTACCGTTGCAAGGAAGTGAGCGCGCATTTCTGTTTGTGTAGCCGTGCCGTTGTCAAACCCAATTTCAAATTCAAACTTCTGAGCTTTGTGCACGAATGAGATCGGTATGCCTGCTGCCTCCAGTTCAATGCGAATTAGGAGCTGAGGGAGTGACTTCAGCGTACACCACACTAGACCAGCATCACAATATCGTTTAGCATCTGCTGGCTTTGGGTTCTTCTCGAAACAAACGACGAATTGACGCCATCCTAGCTCCGACTGTTGAGCACGTAGCTTCCAGAGCGAGTGATTAAAGGCATGGTCTAGAGTGGCCAGGTAGCCAGAGCGTCCAGCGTTGTAAAGCGCAGTGGAAAGTTCTGAATGGCTCATTCCGTCAGGGCAGCGGTGACGCAGGCGAATGTATTCAGCCGCCAGAGCATCACGACTACTGTCGCGAGAATAGTGGCTGTTCAGTGCTCCGGCCTTGAGGTCAAGAAAAATGGGGCCGTGAGGCCGTTCGATAACGAAGTCAGGTTTTGCTTCCAATGCCTCCCCATTAGCGTCATGGTAGTAGCCCGACAAGTGCGGGGTGAAGCTGGTGCAGCGGCGTCCGCCAAGTGCTGCGATTACGGATGCGGCAGTCAATTCTGCCTTTGAGTCGTATGTCATGTTATTCCTTTCAATAGGTCATCGGTAAGCCGCCACGGGCCGCGCAATAGAATTCATAATAAGTTTCGTTAAGATTGCATTAGTGCATTACGGACTAAGCAATATGCGGAAACCCGCATGGATACTGGGTTTCGTCGATTTTTGAGTCTGCAATAAGCCCGAATTAGCGTGCATTAGTGTTGCATTACGCAGTCAAAACGAGTCGTTGTAGGCCAAGGTGATTGCGATAGCTTCGTCGTCTGTCAAGGCTGGCGAACGTTTTTGACCAGGGACGAGTTTCTGCCACAGGTCGATCTGCTTACCATCGTTGCAACCAGCAACCACTCGACGCTTCTCTTCATATCCAGCCTCCGTGAGCTTGCGACGTGTCATGTCAATCGGCATCTCGGTAATCTGCCTGCCTGCTAAGAAGGAATCCAGTTGGCGCTGGTGGAACACGCTTTTTACAGGGGGCGTCTCCGTTATCTGGGTTCCATTGGCATCCAGATAGCTCACCTCTCGCCCGCCTAAGAATTCCATGATGGCTGTGTCTGCGCTTGATGTAGACATCGATATCAACTGCTTGCGAGCGTCAGTCTTAATGCAGGCGTGCGGCGTGAAATCAGGCGAGGCTAGATCGCGAAACCACCAGTGAATTGCAGCAGCGTTATCCGGATTCCGCCAGAACGCAGTAAACTTCTCGTAAAAATCCTCTGAATCCTCTAGATTGTGAAGGTGCTGAAGATACTCCGTGACATAAAAGCGTCTATCATCCGAGCGCATTACGAACGGACGATGAGCGTTCGACAGCACAAACAAGCGGCTAAAGACATCTCGCTCCAAAACGTTCTGAACGCCCTTGATTTGGACGTTGGCGGTATCCCGCGTTACGGCTAGCTTTAGGTCTTCATATGTACTCTTCCCGGCAGTTGCGTCGTCAAAGCACACCACTAGATTGTTCGGCAGAACTTCAGAGAACTGGCTAAATGCTGGCCCGTAGTCGTTTTCGCTCCATACGTAACGTCCGCCTAGCGCTGCTTTGAGCAAACCGATAAGGCTGCTCTTTCCTGTTCCACTGGTTCCACGCATGATGACGCCCCATTGAGGGTGTCGAGCCGGGTTCACAATAATGTCGCCACAGAACTGGAGGACATGCTTCTTGTCTTCATCGCTCTGGTGGAAAAGCCTAGTGGCATAGTCATCGAGCACAGCTCTTGCGGCTTCGAAGTTAGCTGGGCGACTTGGCGTATACGGCAGGTATGTGTTTAGTAGTTTGTCGCCCTTTGAGTCAACAAACGATCGTTGGTCAACAGGCTTGAACGAAATGCCGCATACACGCTCTAGTCCGCCACGGATAGCACTTTCTAACCCTGACATGAACGGAGTGAACTCGTCGTCAGGGATTCGACGATCCGAATGTCCCTTCGCCCACGGCTTAAAGTCGAACGTGAGCGAGGACAAGTTCTGGGTTCTACCGGACGCTACGATGGCTCGTGGGAAGTTGCCTGATTCGTCGATGACGTACGTGCGGGCGAGGTCTGCGATGAAATCCCTGCGAATGCGCTTACTTGGCTCGGTTAGTTTCGATGTCATCTGCGTCCTTGCGCGTGCCTAGATCGGCTGTTGAAATTAGGAACTGGATCACTTGCGACCCGCTACGTTGCTGGATCGAACATAATCGGTGAAGTGCTTGCCAAGAATCTTCAGGCATGAATAGGTATTGCCTCTGTAGTGCTACTCCTGAGCGGCTAACGATCTGCTGTCGGGCCGTGCCTGTAATCGTTGTCGGATTTCTTTCTTCGTACATTGTTGGTGCTCCTTAAAGTGAATGCTGACGCCATGGGCATAGCGCTCCCCAGGCACGCTGGATGCGGGCGAAAGGAATGCAACGAACCGTGATTCGATTGCGGTGCGAGCGTCAGATAGTTGTGTACAGCGGTTGCCAGGACTGGCAGAGGCGCTTCCCGATCAGGAAGGCTGATAGGGATTACTTTAGTTCGTAAGTGCAGCAGAGGTGTTGGTGATCAACCCACGTTGCCGAATGTAGTTCGCAGCGTGCATACGATGCCAGATCAAGCCGCTAGGGGTTCGCAAGCCCAAAGAATTGAGGTGAGTTGCTACAGCCCGAAGTGTTGAAAATGGTCGAAGAGAATTGACAATTCGGTCAATAGTTAGATAGTAGTCAGGATCGCGAAGCGGTTTGCCGAATTCTGGAACTGAGTTTGGTGCAGACATAGATAAGCCTCCTAGTGGTTCAGGTAAAAAGTAGTGGTGGGAGTAAAGCAGGATGCGGGACAACAGGTTACAACTAGAACAATAGAATTGTACACTAGTAACATAAATTTGTCAAATTATTGCACTATTGTTGCCTTTTATCCATTGACTTTCGTGAAATTTCTTTTTCCCGATACAGTAAATACATGGGGTATCAAGCTAGATACGGGCGACTTTCACAAGCTTTTATTTCAAATAAACAACTAATTCATTGACGGAAGTGTTCGTACTTAGCATTTTTCTATCTGTCTATCCAGTTGTATAGAGAAGGCAAGGTCACGATGGTCTTGGTCGTGCTCGAACATGGACATCTTCATTACTCAAGCACTTGTTATCTCCTTAGCAACTTCAAGTAGCTCTGTAATTACGATGTCGCTCACTCCATAGTCTTCCAAAAAGCTTCTCGCATAGTAATGGCCATGAATCCGGCATAGGACTAGCGCAGTAGCTAGGATGGTGGCTGGGACCGGAAATAGGACGCTGGGATAGGTCGGTTGCATGTGCTGATCGTACCTAATCCAACGAAGTACCATTTGCGCCAAATCAATATGTAATCTTCTGGCACATTCGAACCAAGAACTTGAGCTCCTGGTAAGCCTGATTGGGGGCGTCGTGCGTTTCGGCGCCGCTCGGGCGTTCGGGGTCGGGCAGCGCAAGGCGTTCGCGAAGGGACATCGATGTCTCCGGTGCGTGGTTCAAACGTGAGGAGCGTGTCAGTCGACGTGATCCTGGCGCCCGAACAGGCGCCCCAGCAGGCCGCGGCTTTCGTGGACCCGCTGCGCGGTCACCAGTTCGACCAGGTCGGCCAGGCTGCGCGCGGCGGCGCTCGAGCGCGACAA
>Ga0308157_10009332_pt1 | contig 10901 bp, 15 predicted proteins | sample PhyBR1_FD_201035 | JGI IMG/M metagenome (GOLD analysis project Ga0308157, IMG submission 201035) | Phyllosphere microbial communities from UC Gill Tract Community Farm, Albany, California, United States - DLSLB.R1 | ecosystem: Host-associated > Plants > Phyllosphere > Unclassified | place: USA...
AAGTAAAGCGGGTTCGTCTTCTATAATCAGTATTTTCATGCAGTAGAAAATTTTTCACAAAAGTGAAACTAAATTTAGGAATGATTTAGGAATAAAATCCTGTTTTAGAAAATATTATTTCCCGAAGGAAGAGCGACTGACAAATGTCGGTATAAAAACGTAGTACCTATTTTAATGTTTGATCATAAAAAAACAGGAAATCAATCTGACCTCCTGTTTTTTTATCTAAGATATATTAAGTTTATCCCACTAAAACTTCCTCAGCAAAAACAACTCCTTCATAACAAGCATTGTAAATCGCTTTCAACTCATCCAAAGTAGGAACTCTTGGGTTGAAGCCTGTACATGGATCTACCAACGCATTGTTTGCGATGTAATCAAGGTTTTTATCCCAATCTTCTCTCGAAATTCCGAATTCTTTGATTGAAGATTGATTGTTGATTTCCAAACGAAGACCTTCAATTGCCTGCGCCAATTCTTCAGTTGTTTCTTTACCGATAACTTTAGCCAGTTCCGGGTAACGTTCAGTCGCCTGAGCATTAAAACGGATAACATTTGGAAGGAAAATCGCGTTAGAAGCACCGTGAGGAATTCCGTATAAAGCACCAACCTGGTGAGATAAAGAGTGAACAATTCCTAACCACGCATTGTTGAACGCCAAACCTCCCATAAACGAAGCGTCGTGCATATTTTGACGTGCTACGATGTTGTTTGGGTTTTCTACAACTTCTTTCAAATTATCAAAAACCAATTCTAAACCTCCTTTAGAAAGTGCATCTGCAATATTATTGTCAATGTTAGAAACATAAGCTTCCACACAGTGAGTCAACACATCAAGACCAGTGTTTGCAGTGACATGAGCCGGCATTGAAGCACAGATTTCACCGTCGATAATCGCAACATCAGGAGTTAATTCGTAAGAAACGATAGGGTATTTTACCCCTTTTTCTCTGTCAGTAATTACTGCAAGACCAGTGGTTTCAGTTCCTGTTCCGCTTGTAGAAGGGATCGCAATAAATTTCGCTTTGTTTCTTAAAACAGGGACAGTGAAAGGTTTGATCATTGCATCGAAATCCGCATCCGGATATTCATAGAAAACCCACATAATTTTCGCTGCATCAATCGCTGAACAACCTCCTAAACCAATAATCCAATCCGGTTGGAAATTTTGTATCATCTCAGCACCTTTCATACAAGTTGCAGATGACGGATCCTCTTCAACCCCTTCGAAAATCTGAGTTTCAATTCCAGCTTCTTTAAGGTAAGCAACCGCTTTATCCAACGTTCCGCTTTTTCTCATCGAGCTTCCGCCTGTTACGATTACCGCTTTTGTACCTTTGATATTTGCCAGTTCAGAAAGAGTTCCAGCTCCGTGGAAAACTTCTCCTGCAATAAATAATTTGCTCATTTTTATATAAAATTTAATGAGACAAAATTAGACAAGCCAAATCCGACGATGTTATACAAACGGGATTATCCGATATACATTTGCGCCAATTCCTGCTGAAGTTCGGTCGGCGTTTCCTTTAGTTTTGATTTTACGAATTTGTTTAATGCCGAAGGCGAATTAAATCCTAAGTCGAAAGCAATTTCTTTATGTGAAAGGTCAGAAAACATCAGCTGACGTTTGATTTCGATTAAAATTCGGTTGTGTATCGCTTGAATTGCCGTTTCTCCACAATGTTTTTTGGTGATTGAATTTAATTTTTTCGAAGTTATAGCCAATTCTTCCGCGTAATACTGAACAGTTCTGTATTGTTTATAATGTTCGTTTAATAGTTTTTTAAACCGAACATAAATTGGTTTGTCAGCTGAATCATTATTTAAAATCGGATGCAAACCGTGAACGGATTCTATCAAACCTAAAAGGAAAATTTTAATCTGAAATCTCGCCTGTTCTTTTTTAATCAAACTTGGATTTTCATAAATTCCTTTGATGATTTTGATGGCATTTAGGCTTTGTTCAAAATCTTCTTGGGATAAAATCGTACAATTCAATTGCGTAGAAAGGTTGACATTATACGTACTCAATTCGTTTTTTAAAATATCCGAACAGAATAATATTTCTTCGAAAAGGATAATTTTTCCTTTTAAATTATCACTTAAATCTGAAATAAAATGAACCTGCTCCGGAAATACAACCGAAATTTTTCCCGCTTTTAAATAATGAATTTTATCTTCTATGTGAAGCTGTAAAGTTCCGTTTTCAATGATGATAATGAAGAAATGATCTTTTTTGTGAGGTTTAATATAAGTGTTTATATGTTCCTCATTTAAATCAAAAACTCTGAAAGAAAGGTTTTTATCCTCCAGTTTTTGAATATTCTTTTTTATTTCCAATTTCTTCATTGTCGGCATTTATCTTCTCTGTTTTAAAACGAAGCGACAAATTTAAATTAAAAAGTATCATTATTTAACTTGAATTCTTATAATAAATATCTATAAAATCATCATTAATCAACAGTTTAGATACATTAAAAGGCAGAAAAGTTCTATTTTTGCAGCATTAAAAAATTAAAAAAAGAATATCATGCAAGAATTAATCGGAAAAATCAACGCTGAAATGGCAGCATTCAATGAGGATGCACAATTACAATCAGAAAAAGCTAACAAAGCAGCAGGTACAAGAGCCCGCAAATCTACATTAAGCTTAGAAAAGCTTTTGAAAGAATTTCGTAAGTTGTCTTTAGAAGAATCTAAGAAATAATAAAAGCCCCAGATTGGGGCTTTTATTATTTTTATAGATCATGCACTATCTTGTATTTATAAAAAAATCACAAATAAAATATACCGTATGGTATATTTTACTACATTTGATATCAATTATTATTTTAATAAAATGTCGAAAGCAGACCTAACCCGTCAGTTGATCATAGAGAAAACAGCTACCCTTTTTAACAAGAAAGGTTTTGCAGGTACATCTTTATCCGATATTACCGATGCAACCGGACTTACAAAAGGAAGTATTTACGGAAACTTTGAAAACAAGGAAGAAGTAGCCCTTGCTGTTTTTAAGCACAACGCGGGTGAATTATGGAAAAAGAAAGAGCATTGGATAGCGGGTTACAGCGATGCCAAATCTAAATTAGCGGCACTTATTGATTTTTATCGAAAAAACTGGAAAGAGCTTTTTGAAAACGGAGGCTGTCCCGTTATGAATGCTGCAACCGATGCAGACGATGTGATGCCCTTAATGAAACAGTGCGTTAAGAAAACCGTTGACAACTGGGTGCATAATGTTGCGAAAATTCTAGAAGAGGGTATCGAACAAAATGCCTTTAAACCCACTATAAACAGTGCGGAATATTCACGCTTATTCATCATGATGATTGAGGGAGGAATCTTACTTTCAAAAATTTCCGACAAGCCAGACAGCTTGTACCTTGCTTTGGAACGAGTAGAAAAAATAATCAGTGACGAGATATTAATCTAATTTTTTTTGAAACAAAATATACCAATCGGTATATTAATACTAAATCTTAACAATATGACACCATCAGATAAAATAAAGTCTTTTATAGGACAGGAATTTACAGCATCGCCCTCCCCTTTTATGCGCTGGCTGAAGCCGATTGTTCTAACTGCGGAACAGGGAGCGTTGGAATTTGAATATACTGTAAGAGCCGAATGGCTTAATCCGGCACAAAACCTGCACGGCGGTGTAACTGCGGCAATTATCGACGATATCATCGGTGCCACCGTATTTTCATTAAACAAACCCGATTTTTACACTACAATCAATATTAGTGTAGACTATTTTTCTTCGGCAAAAGCAGACGAAAAAATAATCGCCAGTACACATATCATAAAAAAAGGAAAGCAGTTTGTACATGTGCAATGCGAAGTTTGGAACAGCGACAAAAGCAGGATGCTTGCCAAAGGAACATCCAATCTATTTAAAACACAAACAAAGATTGAACCATGAAAAGAGTTGTAATAACAGGTTTGGGAACAATAAACCCGCTGGGTAACACTATAGCCGACTTTTGGAATAATGCTATTAACGGAAAAAGCAGTGCAGGAATCATTACGCGTTTCAATGCCTCAAAATTCCGTACGCAGATCGCCTGTGAAATTAAAGATTTCAAACCAGAAACATATCTTGACCGCAACGAAATAAAGCGAAGTGATCTGTTTACGCAATATGCCCTTTACAGTGCCTCGCAGGCATTGGAAGATTCCGGGTTAGACATCGCGCAGATGGATCCTTTTGACATAGGTGTGATCTGGGGCGTTGGTCAGGGCGGTATGGAAACCTTTGAACAAGAAGTAGAAAACTACGTAACGGGAAATTACGTACCAAGATTCAGTCCGTTTTTTGTACCCAGACTCATTGTAAATATGGCTTCAGGAATGATCTCGATGAAATTCGGTCTACAGGGTATCAATTATACCACCGTATCGGCTTGTGCTACAGCAAACACCGCTATGATGGATGCATTCAACTACATCCGTTTAGGCAAAGCAAAAGTATTTGTAACCGGAGGTTCGGAAGCACCAATAACACCTGCTTCGATAGGCGGATTTTCTGCCATGAAAGCCATGTCTGTAAGAAATAATGATCCACTTACAGCCAGCCGTCCTTTTGATAAAGACCGTGACGGTTTTGTAATGGGCGAAGGTGCCGGAGCCCTTATATTGGAAGAATACGAACATGCCAAAAAAAGAGGTGCAAAAATTTATGCTGAACTAGTAGGCGCATCAATGACAGCAGATGCCTACCACATGACTTCCCCGCATCCCGAAGGATTGGGAGCAGCCAAAGCCATGCAGCTTGCTTTAGAAGAGGCAAAACTGAATCCAGACGAACTGGATTACTTAAACTTACACGCAACTTCTACTCCGGTAGGAGATATTGCCGAACTGAATGCGGTGAATAAAACTTTCAGAGGAGCCGATAACCTATGGGTAAGTTCATCAAAATCGATGACCGGGCATTTACTTGGTGCTGCAGGGGCTATTGAAGCTATACTTGCCATTAAATCAATCAATGATAATATTATTGCGCCCACTATCAATATTGAAAACCCCGACAGCGAAATTCCTCATGGCATACAGATAGTCAAAAATCAGCCGATGCAGAAAAAAATAATGACTGCAATGAGCAATGCTTTCGGGTTTGGAGGACACAACTCCACCCTTATTTTTCGTGAAATCTAAATTTGTAAACAATGAAAGAAGTATTTATAGTAGCCGCCAAACGTACACCCATAGGCGGGTTTTTAGGCAACTTTGCCGAAGTTTCAGCGACAGATCTGGGAGCTGCCGCCATTAAAGCAACAATTAATGCAGCAAGTATTAATCCTAAAGATATTGATTCCGTTTACATGGGCAATGTTCTTTCTGCAAACCTGGGTCAGTCACCTGCCCGCCAGGCTTCCAAATTTGCCGGTATTCCAGACGAGACCGACTGTACAACGGTAAATAAAGTATGTGCAGCAGGTATGAAAGCCACCGTAATTGGCGCGCAACAAATTGAACTGGGGTTGGAGCACCTTGTAGTTACCGGAGGAATGGAAAGTATGAGCAACGTACCTCATTACACTTACAAAAGAAGCGTGAACAAACTAGGTCACGAGACTTTAACGGACGGTTTGTTAAAAGACGGTCTTACAGATGCATACAACCATTCACATATGGGAAACGCAGCCGAACTGTGTGCAGAAAAATATCATATCAGCAGAGAACAGCAAGATGAGTATGCGCTGCAGTCTTACACAAAGGCGACCAATGCTACGACCCAAGGTAAATTTAAAGAAGAAGTTACCCCCTTTAAACTAAAGACTAAAAAACAGGAAGTTGTTATAACGGACGATGAGGATATCTATAAAATAATTCCTGAAAAAGTTTCAAAACTGAACCCGAGCTTTGTAGAAGACGGTACCATTACGGCGGCAAACGCCAGCAATCTTAACGACGGTGCAGCGGCACTACTGCTAGCATCTGCTGAAGCTGTAGCAAAATACAACTTAAAACCTTTAGCAAAAATTATAGGATATGCAGATGCCGCACTAGCACCTGAATGGTTTACCATTGCCCCTTCTATTGCTATACCAAAGGCATTGAGAAGAGCAAACCTTGAAATAGATGCCATTGATTTCTTTGAAATAAACGAGGCATACGCTGCAGTAGCACTTGCCAACCAGAAAATTCTGAGTCTGGATCCTAATAAAGTTAACGTATACGGAGGTGCTGTGGCTTTAGGACATCCGCTGGGTGCTTCCGGAGCAAGAATAATCTGCACTTTAGTTTCAGTTCTTAGACAGGAAAAGGGACAATACGGTGTGGCAGCCATCTGTAACGGCGGTGGCGGCGCAACAGCAATCGTTATTGAAAATTTAGATTAACATCCGGAAAGATGTACGAAATGATAAAAGCCCCAGATTGGGGCTTTTATTTTATATAGAATACCTCACCATCGGGACTCATTGCAACACATTTGTGAATTATTATCGGGCAGCTAATAAGGCTTATTTTCAGCATGGTTCCTAGCCCAACTTATTCCAAACAATAAGTTAATTATACTTTCCTTCAGGTAACCACTATCTTTTAGTTAGTCATTTTAAAGTAATTTTGTAATGAAACAGATATTTCTGATTTTATCATCTATATAAATTTCGAACTACATGAACAAACATACAGCATACTCCATTTTAGAACTTGCCATCGTTTCTGAAGGCAGCACCTTCCGAGAGACCCTTCATCATTCACTGGAACTGGCAAAACTAGCAGAGGCACATGGTTACAAAAGATACTGGTTTGCGGAACATCACAATTCCGCTTCGGTTGGCAGTAGTGCCACCTCCCTATTAATTGGTTATGTGGCTGAAAACACCAAGACTATAAGAGTCGGATCAGGAGGAATAATGCTTCCAAATCACTCGCCTTTAATAATAGCAGAACAATTTGGAACCCTTGCGCAACTCTATCCCAACCGGATTGATTTAGGCTTGGGAAGAGCACCGGGAACCGATATGCTGACAGCGGAGGCCATCAGATCGGACTTTATGAAAGCAGCCCAATCATTTCCGTTGGAAATAGAGAAGATCGAACATTATTTTTCGGCAGCAAACAACAAAGGAAAGGTACGTGCACCGATTGCTGAAGGTGTAGATGTTCCGATCTATATTCTGGGTTCCAGTACCGACAGCGCCCATCTGGCAGCAAAAAAAGGACTTCCGTACGCATTTGCCAGTCACTTTGCTACCAATCATTTGATGCATGCACTGAAAATATACCGCGAAGAATTTAAGCCATCTGCAACACTGGATAAGCCATATACAATTGCCGGAGTCAACGTTATTGTTGCCGATACCGATGAGGAAGCACAGAAATTATTCACCTCATTGATCAGAATGTTCTTTGGTATCTTAACCGGTACGTCACAACCTTTGCACGCACCGATTGAAATGACCGAAGATCTTAAAGATATCTTTCAGCATCCAAGTTTAAATCAAATGCTTAAATACTCTTTTGTAGGTACTAAAGAAACAGTAAAACAACAGACAAAAGCCTTTTTAGAAGAGACCCAGGCAGACGAACTGATTATGGTATCGACTATTTATGATATACAAGACCGACTTAAATCTGCACAATTATTTAGTGAAGTAATGAACGAAATAAACCAAGATAAAAACCTTTAATCTAAATACATGGCTCAAAAAAAAGTACACTGTGACTGTATGGAAACCATACTGCCTGTACGAGATACATTAGACGTTATCAACGGCAAGTGGAAAATTCCGATTATTATTTCTGTGGGTGTGGGCAATGATCGTTTTACCGATATTCAGGAGAGCATTCCGGGTATCAGTCCGAAAGTGCTGGCGAAAGAACTTAAAGATCTGGAACGGCACCAACTAATCAAAAGAATTGTCATTGATGATTATCCGGTAAAGATTTCGTACCAGCTTGAACCCTATGCAGACAGTTTAACACCTATTATCTGTGCACTTAAAGACTGGGGAATTACTCACAGAAAAAAAATATTTACAGCTACTTATTACTGAATGCAAAACAACTACATTTAAAAAGCTTTTGTAATTTTACCAGTACAAAAATAGAATACGATGGACGTGAAATCTTTAGATATCGAAGATTTTCTTAAAATTACCACCGGCAAACCCAGAAGTGCTGCCGAGGTAGATTATCTTGTGCTTACTAGTGATCATAAAATGCTATCGTTTGATGCGGTAGCCTTAAATTTCCAGGCCGTATTACTTTGTACTGCCGGAAGCTGTATTACCACCGTTGGGCCTCACCGATTTTTAACCGCATCTCATTCCCTGTCTGTGATTCCCGCACATACTCCTTTTTCAATGGTTGATATTTCAAATGATTTTAAAGCATCGATGCTTTTATTCAAACCGGATTTTCTGAAAAAGGGATTTGTGAAAACGGATATCATGGAAGAGCTGCTTTACGTAAGTCCCGAATATGCACCTATTTTTGATCTGAATACCGCAGACTATGACGACACCCTTTACAAGATCACCAAAATACAAGACGAAAACCAGCAACAGTCACCGTTCTGTACAGAAGTTTCCAGACTGTATATATTACAGATCCTTTACGATTACAGCCGTGTATGCGAACTATGCCTAATCAATTCTGACAAGCTTATAAACAGGCAGTATCAGGTGCTATACCAATTTCGGAAGCTGACTGACAAACATTTCAACACCTTAAAAACGGTAAAAGAATATGCGGGTTTAATGAACCTGTCTGCAAAATACCTGAGTGAATGCGTAAAGAACAATACCGGAAGAGCGGCACTTTCCCTTATTCAGAACAGGATTCTTTTAGAGGCCGAACAACTGCTTACCTATTCTACGCTGAGTGTAAAAAGTATTTCATACAAGCTGGGCTTTGTTTCTGCCGCTTCTTTTTCCCGTTTTTTTAAAGGGTTAAAAGGTATGTCACCCATGGATTTTAGAAAGAAACCGTAAAACTGACAATACAAACCGCGTTCTTGCAATTGCGCAAACCCGCCTTATTTGCCAACTTTGCTCCATAATTTTAACGCAGCACATCATGATTAAAAAATTTACAGGAGCAGCGGCAACAGTATTCGCAGCAGTTGCATTAATATCCTGCAAAAGCAAAATAGTGACAACAACAGACGGAAAAAACATGCAGGCGGTACAGTTCAGAACTGCACGACCGACCAATAATCTGGAACAGCTAAAATTTTTCTACACCGAAGCCCTTGGGTTGGAAGTTTTGGGATCTTTTAAAGGACATGCAGGATATGACGGCCTTATGCTTGGGATGCCGGATAAAGCACATCATCTGGAATTTACGCAGTATGAACATAAAACTGCTTTGCCCGAGCCTACCAAAGAACACCTTATGGTTTTCTACTACAGCGATACAGCAGCCTATAAAGCCGCCAACAAAAGAATGCAGAAAATGGGTGTACTTCCCGTTGAACCGGAAAACCCTTACTGGAAAGATAAAAGCGAAACGTATGAAGATCCTGACGGGTATAGGGTTGTTTTGTTTAACGGTGTTTATAATCCTTAAACAGCTAGTACAACAGCTCGAAAATCACATTAAGGTTAGAAAAGCTGTTAAAATAAAAAGCTCCCAATGGGAGCTTTTTAAGTTTAATATTACATTCGTGTTAATTTAATTTTAACGTTGAAATCAGATATTCTCTTCAACAAAATTTAAATCGATCTTAAGAGGAATATTCAGTTCCCTTAATTTGCCGTTCCAGATATCGATCTGTTTTAGCAATTCTTCTGTGAAAGCCTCTTTTAGCACAATTTCTTCGTCTATTTCTTCACCTATAATATGATTCTCATCCATGATATTCCAGTATTAATTTATGTTTTAATTTTTTATCTTTTAATATCATGAAGGAACGATATCGAAACTGTCCTTGTACCTTCAATTGCTTTATAAAAATCTATTACCGGTTAGCCCGATCTAAACTGCTTCGGAGTGATTCCTGTCTGTCCCTTATAGAATTTTGTAAAGTTTGTAACTTCACTGAATCCGAACTTGAATGCTATCTCACCGATAGACATATCAAACCTTTTAAGTTCGATCTCAATTTCTTTAATCAGCGCGGTGTTGATCCACTTCTTGGCACTGCTTTTTTCATATTTTCTAAAAGCTCTGTCCAAAGTACTTAAACTCACATTCATCTGCGTGCAAAAAAACTGTACACTCTGACGTCTGTTTAAATCGCTGTTAAACAAAAGCTTAAAGTTCTTAATCAGCCTAATTTCATTAGCGACTCTCAAGGTAGGTTTGTCCTTTGTAAAAACTTCTTCACTAATAAGCAAAATGCTAAAAACGTAATTAAGCAGTACCTGCTCCTGCACCTCACTCTCTTCCCTTCTCAACTGATCAATAACCAGCTGGAACAACGTCAGCAGTTCTTCCGTCCTGTCCTCTGTCGGGAAAAAGACAACCTTATCCACACTGTTAAACAACAATGTATGTTGTAAAAAAAAGTTTTTCATTCGAGACCTCCCGAAAAACGCTTCCGAAAAAATAAGCGCAAAGCCTTCACATTCCTTGGAAGTATGAAACTGCATACTTTCGCTTAAAGGGCTGAACAATGCAGACCCTGCATCAACTTCAATAATATGGTAATCTAATTTATATGTACCTTTTCCTTTGATATAAAAATGAAGCATATAAGCCCCTGTATTCTTAGAATTAAAATAATCAGGTGTCAACTGGCTTAAATATTTCAGAGAATAAAGACTTAAAAACTGTTTATTCTTCAGATATAAAAAAGGTTTGGTTAAAAATTCCTTCATTGGCAATAACTCTTTTACATTAATACTTTTAATCCTCCCCTGTTTGCATAAATACCAAATCGGTAATCTGTTATGTTAACGTGGCTGACATCAGATGTATTCCAGCATATTTATCCTCCTTGC
>Ga0308157_10009333_pt1 | contig 10898 bp, 7 predicted proteins | sample PhyBR1_FD_201035 | JGI IMG/M metagenome (GOLD analysis project Ga0308157, IMG submission 201035) | Phyllosphere microbial communities from UC Gill Tract Community Farm, Albany, California, United States - DLSLB.R1 | ecosystem: Host-associated > Plants > Phyllosphere > Unclassified | place: USA...
TCGGCTTCATCCGCAACCTCTCGGGCGAGGTCGGTCGCCACGGCGTCACCGCCAACGCCCTGTCGCTGGGCACGATGAACAACTGGGAAGGCGCCGAGCAGGTGGCCCGCAAGTCGGCCTCGGTCGGCCGCGCCGGCTCGCCGCAGGACGTGGGCGCGGCGGTGGCCTACCTGGCCTCGGCCGAAGCCGAGTGGGTCAACGGCCAGGTGCTGCCGGTCAACGGCGGCAGCCTGGTGAGCTGAAGGCGCGCCGGACGCGCCGGTCTTTTTGTCCAGTCGAGGAATTCCATGCACCACGCGGCCCGTCCTGCCTCCCCCGCTTCTTCTTTTGCGCCTTCTGCCGCCTTCGCGCCGCCCCCGGCGCTCGACCCGTCTTTGCTGATGGACCGCCATGCCTACCAAGTCTCGCACCTGATCGCCTGCTTCACCGTGCCCATGATGCGCACCCTCTACCACCAGTTCGGCGGCGACATGGTGCAGATCATCGTGCTGGGCGAGATCTCGATGCGCAACGTGTCGCAGTTCTTCCGCAAGGGCGGCGCCAATGCGCCGGAAAAGCTGCTGGACGACGCGCAGCACCGCGGCAAGGTGCTGCAGCCGTGCAACGTGCTGTCCATCAGCGAGGCCACCGGCATCCCGCGCGAAACCGTGCGGCGCAAGGTCGAGCAGCTGATCGACAGCGGCTGGCTGAGCCGCGACGAGCGCAAGCGCCTGGTGGTGCGGCCCGGGGTCAGCCCGGGCTTTTCCAGGCGCAACGCCAGCGCGGCGCGCGACATCCTGGTGCTGGCCGCCAGGCTGCAGGCGCTGCTCAGGCCGGTGGACGGCGAGCGGGACTGAAGCGCCCGAAGTCCCCAAAGTGCCCAGATTGGGCAATGGCCCGCGCCAGGGCGCCACTTGTGCGCCAGACTGGGCCCCTGCCAACGAGGGCCCGGGTTTCGCGTGCGCAACCCCGGCGGCCTTGTCCAGGCAGAGTCCGCCCTCCTTGGGGGCCCCCATTGATTCGGGATATCGAGATGCAAACCTATATTTACGACCATGTGCGCACGCCGCGCGGCAAAGGCAAGCCCGAGGGCAGCCTGCACGAGACCACGCCGGTCTGGCTGGCCAGCCGGCCGCTGGTGGCGCTGCGCGAGCGCAACGCGCTGGACACGGCCGCCATCGACGACGTGGTGATGGGCTGCGTCGTGCCGGTGGGCGAGCAAGGCGGCAACATCGGCCGCATGGCGGTGCTGCAGGCCGACTACGACCAGTGCGTGCCGGCGCTGCAGATCAACCGCTACTGCGGCTCGGGCCTGGAGGCGGTCGCCCTGGCCGCCGCCAAGGTCATGGCCGGCCAGGCCGACCTGGCCATTGGCGGGGGCGTCGAGATGATGTCGCGCGTGCCGATGGGCGCCGACGGCGGCGCCTGGGCGCAGGACCCGCAGGTGGCCTTCAAGACGCGCTTTGTCATGCAGGGCGTCTCGGCCGACCTGCTGGGCACGCTGCGCGGCCACAGCCGGCGCGATGTCGATGCCTATTCGGCCGAAAGCCACCGCCGCGCCGCCCGGGCCTGGGCCGAGGGCCGGTTCGAGCGCTCGGTGGTGCCGGTCAGCGACTTCCTGGGCTTGCCCCTGCTGGCGCGCGACGAGACCGTGCGCCCGCAGACCGGCGTTGACACGCTGGCCGCGCTGCACCCGGCCTTTGCCGAGATGGGCGAGAAATACGGCTACGACGCGCTGGCCCTGCAGCGCTACCCGCAGGTCGAGAAAATCCGCCACATCCACCACGCCGGCAACAGCTCGGGCATCGTCGATGGCGCGGCCGCCGTGCTGGTGGGCAATGCCGAGGCCGGCCGGCGCCTGGGCCTCAAGCCGCGCGCGCGCATCGTCTCGTTTGCCGCCATCGGCTCGGAGCCCACCCTGATGCTCGACGGCCCGGCCCCGGCGGCGCGCAAGGCGCTGGCCCGGGCCGGCATGGCGGCCTCCAGCATCGACCTGTGGGAACTCAACGAGGCCTTTGCCTCGGTGGTGCTGACCCTGATGGAAGAATTGGGCATTGCCCACGAGCGCATCAACGTCAACGGCGGCGCCATCGCCATGGGCCACCCGCTGGGCGCGACCGGCGCCATGATTTTGGGCACGGTGCTCGACGAGCTGGAGCGCACCGGCCGGCAGACCGCGCTGGTGTCCCTGTGCGTGGCCGCCGGCATGGGCTCGGCCATGGTCATCGAACGCGTCTGAGCCCCCAAGGAAACCCTCATGCAAGACATCATCCGCTACGCCGTCGACGCCGACGGCATCGCCCTGCTCACCATCGACTGCCCCGGCAAATCGATGAACGTCATCGACCAGGCCTTCATGGACAGCCTGTCCGGCTGCATCGAGCGCGTCGCGGCCGACCCGGCCGTGCGGGGCGCCATCGTCACCTCGGGCAAGGCCGCCTTTGTGGCCGGCGCCGACCTCATCGCCATGGAGGCCAGCCTGGACAGCATGAACGACAACCCGGCCGAGGTGCTGGTCGAAAAATGCGCCTCGCTCTCCAGACTGCTGCGCCGGCTGGAAACCTGCGGCAAGCCGTTTGCCGCCGCCATCAACGGCACGGCCATGGGCGGCGGCCTGGAGATCTGCCTGGCCTGCCACCACCGCGTGGCCTCCGACGCGCCCGGCCTGCTGCTGGGCCTGCCCGAGGTGCAGGTCGGCCTGCTGCCCGGGGCGGGCGGCACGCAGCGCCTGCTGCGCCTGCTGGGCATCCTGGGCGCCATGCCCTACCTCCTGGAAGGCAAGCACGCCAGCGCCGCGCAGGCCCAGCGCATCGGCATGGTCCACGCCGTGGCGCCGGCCGCCGCGCTGCTGGCCACGGCCAAGCAGTGGCTGCTGGAGACGCCCAGCGCGGTCCAGCCCTGGGACGCCAAGGGCTTCAAGGTTCCCGGCGGCGGCCCGCTGGACGCGCGCGTGGCGCCCGGCTTCGTCGTCGGCAACGCCATGCTGCAGGCCGCCACCGGCCGCAACCTGCCCGCGCCGCTGGCCATCCAGAGCTGCCTGTACGAAGGCGCGCAGCTGCCCATGGACAAGGCGCTGCGCGTGGAGAGCAAGTACATGGCGCTGCTGACGCGCGGCACCGTCTCGCGCGCCATGGTGCGCACGCTGTTCGTGAACAAAGGCCGGGCTGAAAAAGGCCTGCACCGCCCGCCCGGCCCGGCGCCCTTTGCCTGCCGCAAGCTGGGCATGGTGGGCGCCGGCATGATGGGCGGGGGCATTGCGCTGGCGGCCGCGCAGCGCGGCATCGAGGTGGTGCTGATCGACCGCGACGAGGCCGCCGCCGCACGCGGCAAGGCGCATGCCAAACAGGTGCTCGGCCGGCTGGTGGACAAGGGCCGCGCGACCCGGGACAAGGCCGACGCCATCCTGGCGCGCATCACGCCGACGACCGACTACGAACTGCTGCGGGATGCCGACATGGTCGTCGAGGCGGTGTTCGAGGACCGCGCCATCAAGGCCGAGGTCACCCGGCGCCTGGACGCGGTGCTGCCCGAGGGCTGCGTGCTGGCCAGCAACACCTCGGCCCTGCCGATCACCCTGCTGGCCCGGGCCAGTTCCCGGCCCGAGCGCTTCATCGGCCTGCACTTCTTCTCGCCGGCCGACCGGATGCCGCTGGTGGAGGTGATCCGCGGCCAGAAAACCTCGGACGCCACGCTGGCGCAGGCGCTGGACTTCATCGCGCAGCTGAAAAAGACGCCCATCGTCGTCAACGACAGCCCGGGTTTTTTCACCAGCCGCTTCATCGGCGCCTTTGTCGACGACGCCATCGGCATGCTGGCCGAAGGCATCGCCCCGGCGCTGATCGAGAACTGCGCCCGCCACGCCGGCATGCCGGTCGGCCCGCTGGCCATCACCGACGAGCTGTCCATCGAGCTGTCGGTGCATGCCGGCCAGGCGCAGGCGCGCGAGTTTCCCGAAACCTACAAGCCCGGCCGCTCGGTGCCGGTGCTCGCCAAGCTCTACGGCCTGGGCCGGCTGGGCAAGAAGATGGGTCAGGGCTTTTACGACCATGACGCCGCGGGCAAGCGCCTGTGGCCGGGGCTGGCCGAGCTCTACCCGCCGCGCGCGCAGCAGCCCGCACCGCACGATGTGCGCCAGCGCATCCTGTACGTGCAGGCGCTCGAGGCGGCGCGCGCGATGGAAGAAGGCGTGCTGCTGGCGCCGGCCGACGGCGACGTGGGCGCGGTGCTGGGCGTGGGCTTTCCGGCCTACACGGGCGGGCCGTTCTGCTTCATCGACGGCATCGGCCTGCCGGCCTTCGTGGCCGAGGCCGACCGGCTGGCCGCTTTGTTCGGCGAGCCGCTGCGCGCGCCCCGGCTGCTGCGCGACATGGCCGCCGCCGGCCAGACGTTTTACGGCCGCACGGCCATCGGCCTGCCGCGCAGCGCCGGCCCGAAAGGCGCGCGCCATGAACTTTGATTTCTCAGACGACCAGCACCTGCTGCGCGAGCAGGTGCGCAAGTTCCTGGTAAAGGCCTCGCCCGTGTCGGCGGCGCGCCAGGTGATCGAGGGCGGCGGCACGCACGCCCAGGCCGCCTGGCAGGGCCTGGGCCAGCTGGGCGTGACCGCCTTGATGCTGCCCGAGCACTGCGGCGGCATCGGCCTCGGGGTGCTCGAATTGTGCGTGGTGGCCGAGGAAATCGGCCGCCAGCTGGGCGCGCTGCCGTTGGCCTCGACGCTGTACCTGGCCGGCCAGGCACTGCTGCTGGGGGCGTCCGACGCCCAGCAGCAGCGCTGGCTGGCGCGCATCGCCCGGGGCGAGGTCGCCTCGCTGGCCGCGCCGCTGGGTGGCGAGCCGGCGGGCAGCAGCCTGCCGCGCTTTGACGGCCGGGCGCTGCACGGGCTGGCCCCGCTGGTGGCCGACGGCGGCTGCGCGGCCTTTGCCGTGGTGCTGGCGCAAGGCGCAGACGGGCCGCCGGTTTGGGTCGTCGCCGACCTGGCGCAACAGGTGGCGCGCCGCGCGCTGGCCACGCTGGACCCGGCCAAGCCGTTTGCCGAACTGGCGTTTGACGCCTGCCCGGCCGAGCCGCTGGAGGGAGGCGCCGACGCGCTGGCGCTGCTGGCGCGGGTGCGCGACCGCGCCGCGATCCTGCTGGCCTTCGAGCAGCTGGGCGGCGCCGACGCGGCGCTGGAGATGGCCGCCGCCTACGCCCGGGAGCGCAAGGCCTTTGGCCGCACCATCGGCTCCTACCAGGGCATCAAGCACAAGCTGGCCGACCTCTACACCGCCAACCAGATGGCGCGCGCGCACTGCTACTACGGCGCCTGGGCGCTGGCGGCCGACGCCGCCCAGCCGGCGCCCGAGCTGGCGCTGGCCGCCGCCAGCGCCCGCGTCGCGGCCACCGAGGCCTACAGCCTGGCCGCCCAGGAAAACCTCCAGACCCACGGCGGCATGGGCTACACCTGGGAGCTCGACTGCCACCTGCACTACCGCCGCGCCCGCCAGCTGGCGGTGCAGCTGGGCAGCGTGCACGCCTGGCGCGAGGCCCTCGCCGGCGAGCTGCAGGCCCGGCTCGATGCGCCGCCCGGCGCCCCGGCGCCGCGCGCGCCGGCAGCCGGCGCCATGGACTTCGACGACACGCCCGACGAGGCTGCCTTTCGCGCCGAGTGCCGTGCCTGGCTGGACGCCCACGCCACGCCCAAGCGCCAGCCCGACGACTGCTTCGGCCCCGGCCTCAGCGCCCAGGCGCGCATGCAGGCCGCGCGCGACTGGCAGGCGCGCAAGGCGGCCGCCGGCTTTGGCGCCATCACCTGGCCGCCCGCGCTGGGCGGGCGTGGCGGCACGCCGATGCAGGAGCTCATCTGGCGCCAGGAGGAAGGCCGCTACAACGTGCCGACGGGCTTTTTCAACGTCAGCCTGGGCATGGTGATCCCGTCGGTGCTGGCCCATGCGAGCGACGCGGTGCGCGCCGCGCACATCGCGCCGGCGCTGTCGGGCCGGCACCTGTGGTGCCAGCTGCTCAGCGAGCCCGGCGCCGGCTCGGACCTGGGCATGGTGCGCACGCGCGCCGAGCGCTGCACCGATGGCCCGAACGCCCAAGCGGGCTGGCGGCTCAGCGGCCAGAAGGTCTGGACCTCGCTGGCCCAGTTTGCCCAGTTCGGCCTGGTGCTGGCCCGCACCGACCCGGGCCTGCCCAAGTTCGACGGGCTCACCACCTTCTTCATCGACATGCAAAGCCCCGGCGTCACGGTGCGCCCGATCCGCCAGGCCGGCGGCGAGGCCGAATTCAACGAGGTCTTTCTGGAAAACGTCTTCGTGCCCGACAGCCAGCGGGTGGGCAGCGTGGGCGGCGGCTGGAAGGTCACGCTGACCGGGCTGATGAACGAGCGCCTGTCCATCGGCGGCGTGATGCCGGCCGAACTGTGGCGCACGCTGGCCGGCATGCTGCGCGACACGTGCTTTCTGGGCCAAGGCGCGCTGCAGGACGGCCGCCTGCGCGAGCGCCTGGCCACGCTCTACCTGAACGCGCAGGCGCTGTGGCTGCTGCAGTGCCGCGCGCTGACGGCGCTCAGCCAGGGCAAGCAGCCCGGCCCCGAGATGAGCGGCGCCAAGAACGTGGCCGCGCAGACGCTGCAGGCCTTCAGCTACCTGGCCATCGACCTGCAGGGCGCGCGCGGCGTGCTGGCCGCCAGCGAGCTGGGCGAGCGCTTTGCGCTGGTCGAGCGGCTGTGGTTTGGCGCGGCCGGCATGCGCATTGCCGGCGGCACCGACGAGATCATCAAGAACAGCATCGGCGAGCGCGTGCTGGGCCTGGCGCCCGAGCCGCGCACCGACAAGGGCGTGCCGTTCAACGAACTGGCGCGCTGACGGCCGGCCCCGGGCGCGGCGCCGCGGCCCGCCAAATTCATTTTTGGCATCAAAACATGTCCGAGCCCAGGCGGGGCCTGGGCATTCAGCTACCAAAAGCATAGCAAACACCCGGCCCCGCGCGCGCCATCGTCTGAGCGGACGATGCGCCGCAGGCGGACCTGCCCAACAATGGCCCGCATGGCCCTGTCCGGGGTTCAACGACGAGGATTTCCCGCATGACACAACCCGCCCACGGCTGGCGCAGCCACTACACGCTGGCGATGCTGCTGTTCGTCTACATGATGAGCTTCATCGACCGGCAGATCATGGGCATCCTGGTGCAGCCGATCAAGCAGGAGTTCGGCGTCTCCGACACCGCGATGGGCGTGCTGACCGGGCTGGCCTTCGCGCTGTTCTACAGCGCCCTGGCCATTCCCTTCGGCCGCTACGCCGACCGGGCCAACCGGCGCAACTTCGTCGCCTGTTGCTGCGCCGCCTGGAGCGCCATGACGGCGCTGTGCGGCCTGGCCACGGGCTTCTGGACGCTGGCGCTGGCCCGGGTGGGCGTGGCCGTGGGCGAGGCCGGCGGCGGCGCGCCCTCGATCTCGATGATCGCCGACCACTACCCGCCCGAGCAGCGCGGGCGCGCCATGAGCGTGTACATGCTCGGCCCGCAGCTGGGCATCCTGTTCGGGCTGACGCTGGGCGGCTGGATCGCCCAGCACCACGGCTGGCGCGCAGCCTTCGTGTGGATGGCCCTTCCGGGCCTGCTGGCCGCGCTGCTGCTGCGCTTTGGCGCCGTCGAGCCGCGCCGCGGCCAGTGGGACGCGGCCGGCAGCGTCACGGCCGGCGCCGCGCCCGAGCCGCTGGGCCTGCTGCTGCGCGACCTGTGGGCCTCGCGCGCCTTCGTGCGCATCACCCTGGCCTGCCTGCTGATGGGCTTTACCGGCTACGGCATCGGCATCTGGACGCCGGCCTTCCTGGTGCGCTCGCACGGCATGACGCTGCAGGGCGCGGGCATCGTCATGGGCCTGATCGGCGGCGTCGCGGCGGCCCTGGGCGCGCTCACCAGCGGCTGGCTGAGCGACACGCTGGCCCGGCGCGACGCGCGCTGGCGCATCGCCGTGCCGGTGCTGGGCTGCCTGCTGTCGGTGCCGACCGGGCTGGCCTTCTACCTGATGCCGGCCGGCGGCGCCTGGCAGGTCGGCAGCCTGGCGGTGCCGCACGCCATCGGCTTTTACATGCTGTTCGGCTTTACCGCCGTGTGGTGGACGGCGCCGGTGTACGCGGTGCTGGCCGAGCTGATCGCGCCGCACCGCCGCTCCTCGGGCATGGCGATTTTCAACCTGGGCATCACCATGCTCGGCGGCGGGCTGGGGCCGCTCCTGGTGGGCATGCTCAGCGACTTCCTGGTGCCGCAGTTTGGCAACGAGGCGCTGCGCTGGGCGCTGGCCCTGACCACCGGCAGCTGCTTCCTGCTGGGCATGCTGGCCTTTGCCGCCACCCTCAAGCCGTATGCCGCCGAGCGGCTGGCGCCGGCGGCCGTGCCCCCGCCAGCGGCCCCCGGCACGCCTGCGGCCCCGGCCCGGGCCCGGGCCTGACACCCGGCCACCCCAGGCCGGCCGGCCCATGCCGCGCCGGCGCCCCCCTGCACCCGCTTGCGAGCCGCGCCCCCGCGCCAGGAGCCCCACAGATGGTCGATTCCCCCAGCACAGCGCCCCGGCGCGGCTACACCCTGGCGTTGCTGACGCTGATGTCGGCCGTGGCCTTCATGGACCGGCAGATCCTGGCGGTGCTGATCCAGCCGGTCAAGCTCGAATTCGGCCTGTCGGACCTGCAGATCGGGCTGGTCACGGGGCTGGGCTTTGCGCTGACCTTCGGCCTGCTGGGCGTGCCGCTGGGCCGGCTGGCCGACCGGCGCGAGCGCCGCGGGCTGGTCGCCTGGAGCCGGGGCGCCGGCGGCCTGCTGGCCGCGCTGGGCGCCGCCTCGGTGGGCTTTTGGTCGCTGATGTTCACCCGCGCCGGCGGCGCGCTCAGCGACGCCGGCGGCGGCCCGGCCTCCATGGCCATGCTGGCCGATCTGTACCCGCCCGCGCAGCGCTCGCGGGCGATGAGCGTCTTCAGCACCGGCGGCAGCCTGGGGGCGCTCTTGGCCATGGTGCTGGGCGCCTGGCTGGCCCAGCGCCACGGCTGGCGCGTCACGGTGGCGGTGATCGGCGGCGGCTCGGTGCTGCTGGCGCTGCTGCTGCGCTGGAGCGTGCGCGAGCCGCTGCGCGTGCTGACGGCCCACGCGGCGCCGGCCGAAGGGGGCGCGCCCCGCCAGGGCGCGGTCGCCGCCGTCTGGGCCCAGCCCGTGACGCGCTGGCTGATCGTGGGCGCGGCCTGCGCGCTGCTGGCGGGCTACTCGTTCGGCGCCTGGAACACGGCCCTCCTGGTGCGGCGCCACGGCCTGTCGCTGCAGGACGCGGGCTGGATCTCGGGCGGTGCGGCGCTGCTGTCGGTGCTGGGCAGCCTCATGGCCGGCACGCTGACCGACCGCCTGGCGCGGCGCGACCTGCGCTGGCAGCTGGGCGTGCCGGTGCTCGGCCTGGGCTTGGCGCTGCCCTGCGCCCTGGCCTACCTGATGCTGCCGGCCGGCGCACTGGTGCCGGCGGCCGCGCTGGTGGTGGTGTTTGCCTTTTTCATGCCCTGGTGGGTCGCGCCGACCTACGCGGCCCTCAGCCTGGTCGTGCCCAGCCAGCGCCGCGCCACCGCCAGCGCCATGGTGATGCTGTCCGGCGCCATCGTCGGCAACGGCGTCGGGCCGGTCTTCACCGGCTGGCTCAGCGACTTCCTGGCCGCCAGCCTCGGCGGCGACGGCCTGCGCTATGCGCTGGCGGGCATGGTCTGCATGCTGCTGCCGGCCATGCTGGCCTTCGGCCTGGCCCTGCGCGCCTACCCGGCGGCGCACCACCGCGCCATGCACCGGGTGGCCGCCGCCGCATGACCCCCGGCCGGCACCCGTTTTCAACCACAAGCGACGCACCCATGACCGCCCACCCGCCCGAGCCCAGTCCGCCCCGTCAGCCCGGTCAGCCTGATGACCCGGCCCCGCCGGCCTGCTGGAAGATGGTCTACCTGGCCCGGCGCAACCCGGCCCTGGCCGCCGAGGACTTCGCGCAGGCCTGGCGCGAGCACTCGGCGCTGGGCCGCCAGTGCCGCAACGTGCAGGACAAGGTGCTGGGCGTGACGCAGTGCACCCGGCTGCGCGAAGGCGGCGAGGACGGCGGCCTGCAGGGCGCCAGCGCCGACCACGACGGCGTGAACCTGCTGCGCCTGCGCGACCTGGCGGTGGCCGGCGACATCTGGGACGACCCGCAGACACGCGCCATCATGCGGCCCGACGAGCCGCGCGTGTTCTCGACCTATGTGCGCAACTTCTCGCTCGTCTGCCGCGAACAGGTGCTGCGCGCCGCGCCGCCGGGCGAGGTGGCGCTGTTCGGCTTCGTGCGCCGCCGCGCCGGCATTTCACAAAGCGAGTTTGCCGCCGCCTGGGCCGGCGGGCCGGCCGCGCCCTGGCTGGCCGCGCCGGCGCTGCAGGGCGCGCTGCGCGTGGTGCACAACACCGTCGTGCAGGCCCCGCCGCCCGGCTACGACTACGACGGCATTGCCGAGTGGTGGTTTGCCAGCGCCCAGGCCGCGCGCGACGCCTTTGCCGCCGGCGCGCTGCGCGCCCAGCTGCCGCCCCTGTGGCGTGCGCTCGGGGACTTGGAGCGTTCGGTGTTCATGTTCACCCACGTGACGCACCGCCGCCCCTGAGGCCTTTGAAGCCTTGACAGCCCGCCCGCGCTGCCCGGCCCATGCTTTTTTGACAAAAAAAGCTGCCAGCCCAGGCAGCGCCTGGGCTGGCAGCTATCAATTCAATAGCAATAGTTTTTCAGATTGCCAAAACTACCGCCCGGCAGGCCGATGGCGTGCCGGCGGCTTGGAGGCGGCGCCAAGCAGGGCTCAGGCGGTCTCGGGCACCGCGTCCTCGGCCGGCGCCGGGTGGTAGGGCACCGCGCCCCGAGGCACGTACAGGCCTTCGCACTGGTCCAAAAACTCCTGGCGCAT
>Ga0308157_10009334_pt1 | contig 10898 bp, 8 predicted proteins | sample PhyBR1_FD_201035 | JGI IMG/M metagenome (GOLD analysis project Ga0308157, IMG submission 201035) | Phyllosphere microbial communities from UC Gill Tract Community Farm, Albany, California, United States - DLSLB.R1 | ecosystem: Host-associated > Plants > Phyllosphere > Unclassified | place: USA...
GCCAGTGGCCGTTCTTTCGCACGCTGCTGTCGAACATGGACATGGTGCTGGCCAAGAGCGATCTCGCGCTGGCCTCGCGCTACAGCGAACTCGTCAGCGACACGCGCGTGCGCCGGCGCATCTTCGAAGCCATAGAGACCGAGTGGCATCGCACGGCCGATGCGCTGACGCGCATCACCGGCGACAAGGACCGGCTGGCGCACAATGCCGCGCTGGCGCGCTCCATCCGCCACCGCTTCCCCTACATCGACCCCCTGCACCATCTGCAGGTTGAACTGGTGCGGCGCTGGCGCGCGGGGCAGGGTGATGACCGCGTGCAGACCGGCATCCACATCTCGATCAACGGCATTGCCGCCGGGCTGCGCAATACTGGATGACACCCCCCGAGCCGCTGACGCCGGTTGGCCGGCCGCGTCTTCCCCTGAACAAGGGACGCAAGAGGGCGCCCCCCTCGGTGCGCAGTGGACCAGACAGCCCTTCCTCGCTGCCCCTGGTCCTGGGGGCCGCGCCTTGAGCTTGAGATTGAAAGGTCGATGGTGAGAACCGGTATTTCAACAAGCGTGCGACGCGCGCTGGCACAGGGCGACTGGGCCTATGGGCTGCGCATATGCATTGCCTTTGGCGCGGTGATGGCGCTGTGCTGGTGGCAGGATCGCCTGCCGCAGATGATCCCGCTGTTTCTGGGCATCATTGCCAGCGCGATTGCCGAGACCGACGACAGCTGGCGCGGGCGCAGCCGGGCGCTGGCGGTGACGCTGCTGTGCTTTGCGCTGGTCGCGTTCAGCGTCGAGGCGCTGCTGCGCCAGCCGCTGGGCTTCGTGCTGGCGCTGCTGCTGTTCACCTTCGTGTTCACGCTGCTGGGCGCGGTCGGCGAGCGCTATCGCGCAATTGCCTCGGCCTCGGTGATTCTGGCGCTCTATACCGCGCTCAGCGTCGCGCCGGGTCCGCACGGCGCGCCGCCCTTGCCGGTGCCCGCGCTGCTGCTGGCGGGCGCGGCCTGGTACGGCCTGCTGTCGGTGGGCTGGTGTGCGCTGTTTCCGCATGCGCCCGTGCGCCAGAACCTGGCGGCGCTGTTCGAGCAGCTCGGCGCCTACCTGCGCCTGAAGGCCAGCCTGTTCGAGCCGGTGCGCGCGGTCGATCTCGAACGCCGGCGCATGGCGCTGGCGCAGACCAACGGCAGCCTCGTGGCGCAGCTCAACATCGTCAAGGAAAGCCTGTTCAACCGCCTCGGTCCCAGGCCGGTTGCCGATGGCGAGATGCTGCGCCACATGAACCTGTACTTCATTGCCCAGGACATCCACGAGCGCGCGAGTTCATCGCACTACCGCTACAACGAATGGGCGCAGCTGCTGTTTCACAGCGATGTGCTGTATCGCTGTCAGCGCGTGCTCGGCCTGCAGGGCGCGGCCTGCAGCCAGCTGGCCGAAGCCTTGCGCCTGCGCGTGCCGTTCCAGCCCGACGCCGAAGGCGCGCGCGCCATGGAAGACCTGCGCGCGGCCATCGACTATCTCGCGGCGCAGCAGCAGCCGGCCTGGCAGCACGCCCTGCGCTCGCTGCGCGCGCTGGTGCGCAACCTGAGCACGCTGGATGCGCAGATTGGCGCCGCCGCCCACCCGACGGCCGGGGCGGCGCTGGCCGATTCCAGCCTGTTCAACCGCCGCCCGCGCACGCTGGCCGAAGCCTGGGCACGCATTCGCGCCCAGCTGCAGCCGAGCGCGCCGCTGCTGCGCCATGCGCTGCGGCTGTCGCTGGCGCTGGGCGCGGGTTTTGTCGCCATGCAGTTCACCGACCCGACACACGGCTACTGGATACTGCTGACCACGCTGTTTGTCTGTCTGCCGACCTATGGGGCGACGCTGGCGCGCGTGTCCCAGCGCATTCTTGGCACGGTCATAGGCCTGGTCGCGGGCTGGGCACTGATGCGGCTGTTTCCCAGCCTGCCTGCGCAGGCCTTGATCACCGTGGCAGCGGGCGTGCTGTTCTTTGTCACGCGCACCCGGCGCTATGTCACGGCCACGGCGGCCATCACGCTGCTGGTGATGCTGTGCTTCAACCAGACCACGGGCGACGGCTATGCGCTGATCTGGCCACGCTTGCTTGACACGCTGATCGGCGCGGCAATCGCTGCTGCGGCAATGCTGCTCGTGCTGCCTGAGTGGCAGGGCCGGCGCCTGCATCTGCTGGTCGCCCAGGCGATCGCGGCGCACGCGGCCTATCTGCGTGAAATCATGTCGCAGTACGCCAGCGGCAAGGACGACGATCTCGACTACCGCCTTGCGCGGCGCAATGCACACAACGCCGATGCGGCGCTGTCTACCGCGCTGTCGCAGTTGCTGCTCGAGCCGCGCGCCGTGCGCCACCATGCGCGCGTGGGCATGCAGCTGCTGCTGCTGTCGCACACCTTGCTCAACTATCTTTCGGCGCTCGGCGCCCACCGCGACAAGCTGGCCCAAAGCGACAGCCACCCGCTGGCCGTCGAAGCCGCGCGCCATGCGGCCGACAGCCTCGAGCAGATGGCCCAGGCGCTCAAGACGCGCCAGCCCCTGCCCGCCGACGACGGCAGCGCGGCCGCGCTGGCGCTGCAGCTCGACCAGCAAAGCGACACGCTTGCCGATCCGTTCAGCCCGCTGGTGCTGGTGTGCCAGCAGCTCGAACCGCTGCGCGCGGCCTGCGCGCAGCTGCAGGCCGCGCCGCAGTAGCGGTGTTGCACCAGCCTGCCGTGCCACTGCGCCGGTCGGGGAGGGCGAAGGCGCTCAAAAGCGCGCGGTCAGCCCGACGAAGTAGCTGCGCCCGCCGTTGTCGTAGTTGCTGCCCAGGTCACGCGTTTGCTTGTCGCTCACATTCACCACGCCCGCGCGCAGCGTCAGCGTGTCGTTGACGTGGTAGTTGGTCGAAACGTCAAACGTGGTGTAGGCCTTGGCGAAGCTGCTGGCCGTGCCGGTGGTCACCAGTTCCTTGCCGGTGTGGCGCAGGCTCACAGCCGCCGTCCACGCGGCCTGCAGACGCCACTGCAGCGATGAATACACCGTGAGCTTGGGCACCGCGAGCAAGGAAGCGCCGGTGGTCAGGTTCTTTGACTCCAGCATCTTGGTGAGGTTGGTGTTCCACTCGAGATTCTTGGCCAGCGGCACGTTGAAAGTGCCTTCCAGGCCGCGCGTGCGCGCGCTCTGGACGTTGGCCATGCGCGTCCACCAGTAGCCGTTGTACAGGCCCAGCGGCTGGTAGTCGATCTTGTTCTTGAAGTTGGTGTGGAAGTAGGTGGTGCCCAGCGACCAGCCGTTGCGGTCCCAGCTCGTGCCCAGCTCGAAGTTGGTGCTGGTCTCGGGCTGCAGGTTGGGGTTGCCCACCATGTAGCAGCCGCGCGTGCCGTCGCCGTTGACGCTGCTGCTGGTCCAGCCCATGCCGGCCAGGCTGCGGCAGCCGTTGCCGCCCGACTGGGTCGCGGCGCTGGGCGAGTTTTCCTTCAGGCCCGGCGCGCGAAAGCCCCGCGAGACGCCGCCACGCAGCGTCCATTCGGGCTGCGGGTGATAGACAAGGTAGGCCCGCGGGCTCCAGTTGTTGCCGTACTTTTGATGGTGGTCCATGCGCAGGCCCAGTGTCAATGCCAGGTCTTCGCGCAGGAAGATCTGGTCTTCGCCGAACAGCGCCCAGGTGCTGGCGCTGAGCGCGGAGCTGGTGACCGGGTTGCCCGCGTAGTCGATGGGCGCCAGGCCGATGGTGTCGCGGTTGTCGAGCTGTTCGCGCCGCCACTGGCCGCCCAGCGTGAGCGCCTGGTCAAGGTCAAAGAGCTTGAACGGCATGTCGACGCGGCCGTCCAGCGCGGTCTCGCTGGAGTGGTTGCCCACAGTGTCCATCTTGTCTTGGTATTTGTTGTGCACCAGGTTCAGCCGCGAGCGCACATCGCCCCAGCGGCCTTCGTGGCTCACGCCGAAGTTGCTGTGGTCCAGCTTGCTCAGGCCCCACTGCGCTATGGCCTGGTTGCCGTTGGCCAGGCGCCGGTTGGAGCCCGTGGCGCGCTGCGTGCCCTGGCCGGCTTCTAAGCCTATGACCTGGTCGGGCGTGAGCTGCCAGTTCAGCAAGGCGTTGAAGTTCTGCTTGCGCTGGCCCGCCGTCGACTGGTAGCTGCCAGGAAAGCCGCCGTTGGCTTCATCCGATGCGCGTTCCGTGTAGTTGCCGCCCAGGCGCAGACCGAACTTGTCGGACAGCGGGCCGCTGATGTTGAAGCCCAGCTGGCGCGTGTCGCCGCGCTCGCTGTTCGATGGCTGGCTGTAGTTGAGCGTGCTCGAGCCGGACCAGTTCCTGGCGATCTTGCGCGTGATGATGTTGATCACTCCGCCCATCGCGTCCGAGCCGTACAGCGAGGACATGGGGCCGCGCACGACTTCGATGCGCTCGATCATCTCGGGCGAGATCCAGTCCAGATCCTGCTGGCCCAGGTCGTCGCGGTAGTTGACCGCAGAGGAGCTGCCCTGGCGCTTGCCGTCCACCAGGATCAGCGTGTATTTCTCGGGCAGGCCGCGCAAGCGGATCTTCGACTGCGCACCGGTGGCCGACAGCCCGCCGGTCACGCCCGGCACCGTGGACAGCAGTTCAGCGATGCTGGTCACCGGCTTGCGCTCTATGTCCTCGCGCGTGATGACGCTGATGCTCGCAGGTGCCTCGCGTATGTCCACGGCCGTGCCCGATGCCGTGACCACCACATTGGACAGGACTGCCGGCATATCCGCCGTCTGTGCCTGTGCGGGCAGCGTGGCCATGGCGGCACAGGCCAGCGATACGGCCAGCGGCAGCGGACCACGCATTGAAACTCGAACCATTGGAACCCCTCTTTTGATTGATTGCTAATGATAACAATTTGTATTTAGATTATTGTTTTTATCTGGGGAGATCTGTGTGGTTGGTGAATTCTTGTGGCGCTGCGCACGCACGGTTGCAGTGGCCGGTTCTTCCGGCCAAGGACTTCATCCTTTGACGCGGCCGCCGAGGCAAGCTCAGGACGAACGGGTGGGGGATGGTGGCTGCGCAAGGCGCGCCTGCAGCACCACGCACGGCCCGCCCTGAAAACCGGCTCGGTGCCGGGCCCCAACGCAAAACGCCCCGAGGCCAGGCCATCGGGGCGTTGAAGGAAAGCGCTGCAACAGATCAGTGAAGCATCAGCGCGCCGGCGTTCTTGCTCTTGCCCGCACGTGCGGGCGGGTTGCACAGACCGCACTGGTAGTGGCGGGCGTTTTCGTAGGGCTCGGTCACGAACTGGCCCTTGCAACTCGAGCAGGCGGTGCGCGTGAGCATGTTGGCGTCGACGAACTTCACCAGGCGCCAGGCACGCGTGAACGACAGCAGGGCTTCAAGGCCTGCGGTTTCAATCTGTTCGGTGTACAGGCGATAGGCCTTGGTCAGCTGCTCCGCCGTATCCAGGGTCACGGCCTTGGACAGGTATTGGTAGATGTTGAGAAACAGCGAGCTGTGGATGTTTTCCTGCCAGGTCAGAAACCAGTCGGTCGAGAACGGCAGCTGTCCCTTGGACGGCGACTTGCCGGCGATTTCCTTGTACAAGCGGATCAGGCGCTCATAGGACAGCGTGGTTTCCGATTCCAGCACTTGCATGCGCGCGCCCATCTGGATGAGCATTGCAGCGCGTTCGATCTGCTTGGATTCGTTGAGAACGCTTTTCGTGGGGGCTGACATGGTGCAGGTCTTTCGCGAAGAGGTGAGGCGGCAACGTGCTCAGAGCACTTCGGAAACGCGGCTGGCCATCAGGATGTTGGCGTGCAGCGTGTTTGTCGCATCGTTGCCGATCTTGTTGGACGAGTGGTTGGTCAGCAGGCTCCAGACCAGTTCGTCGTCGACGCGGAAGCTGCACAGCAAGGTGTTGCGCGAAGCGAGCTTGAGTACCTGGGCCGACGAAAGCGCGGTCAGGATATCTGCGGCCTCTTCGTTCAGACCCAGACGGAACACGGCTTCGGCCTTGTCCTGGCGAATCATGGTTTGGGCCAGCATCAGGTAGGTGAGGTTGGCTTCACGGATTTCGGCAAGCAGTTGTTCGTTAGTCATGGATCAATCCTTTTCAAAAGCATCAGAGCGAGAACAGAGCACAAAAACCGCAGGTGTCTGGTGTCGCGATCTGTTGAAATGGATTGTTAAACAGGGTCAAACAATAATTAAGTCGGGTGAGGGAGGTGCGTCGTGTCTGGTTAGGCCGGGGGGCTTGTAAGGCAAATTCCTACAAGCACTGTTGGCAAATGGGCGTTGCGCTTCTTGCCTTTCCTGCTGTTGACGTGGGCCGCAGGGGCAGGCGCCGGGGCCGGCGCCCGCCATTTGCGGCGAAATTATTTGCTGCAGTTGTGGTTTTTTCGAACTCTGCACGAATCTGTCGCATCAGCCGCGCGCCACGGGGCGGCTGGCATCGGCGCACCATTCGCTCCAGCTGCCCGCAAACAGCGCGGTCTGGCCCAGGCCCGCGACTTCCATGGCCAGCAGGTTGGGCAGGGCGCTGACGCCGCTGCCGCATTGGTGCACCACGCTTTCGGGCGCGTGCTGGCCCAGCAGCTGCTGGAACTCGGCGCGCAGCAGCTCGCGCGGCTTGAAGCGGCCGTCGGCGGCCAGGTTCTCGCTGAACGGGCGGTTGAGCGCGCCGGGAATGTGACCGGCGACGGGATCGAGGGGCTCGACTTCACCGCGATAGCGCGCGCCGGCACGCGCGTCAATCACTGTCTGCGCGGGCGATCCCAGGCCGGCAAGCACTTCGTCGGCACTGACCAGGCGGCGCAGCGGCGGGTGCAGCGCGAAGCTGGTCTGGAAATGGCCGGGCTCGCTGCCCTGGTTCACGGACTGGCCCGCAGCCTGCCAGGCCTGCAGGCCGCCGTCGAGCACGGCCACGGCATCGTGGCCAGCCCATTTGAGCATCCACCAGAGCCGGCCGCAGTAGTTGGCGCCGTTGCGGTCATAGACCACGGCCTGCATGTCATTGGAAAAGCCCACGCTCGACAGCCAGACCGAGAAGCGCTCGCGGCTGGGCAGGGGGTGGCGCCCGCCCGAGGCGGGCTGGTCGGCCTGCGAGACCGCGACCGTGCCATCGCTGCTGGGCATGCCGTGCTTGGCGCTCAGGTCGTGGTCCAGATCGGCAAAGACGGCGCCCGGGATATGCGCCTGTTCATACAGCTGGCGGCCGAGGCTGGGTTTGCTCAGATCGAAGCTGCAGTCAAACACCATGCAGGGCCTGCCGCTTGCCTGCAACGCGGCCAGCTGTTCGACGGAAATCAAAGTGGTGTAGGTGGTATGGGACATCAGCGCTTCCTCGGCAATGACTGCAATCACGCCCCCGCTGCGCGTGGGCGTGCTCTATCGGTCCATTATCCGACGGCGCGCGCCGCAAGGGCAGCCCCGGGGGGGGCCGCCGGCTCAGTTCCTGGCTCTGAGCACCGTCGCGGCAATGCCACTGCCAACGATCAGGGCCATGCCCAGCCAGCCCATCGGTGGAATCAGGTCGCCAAACACCAGCACGCTGTAGGCGCCGCCAAATGCAATGCCCGAATACTGCAGGTTGGCGACCACCAGCGTCGCGCGCCGCGTCGTTGCATTGGCATAGGCACGTGTCATGCACAGCTGGCCGCCGGCGGCGAAAATGCCCACGGGAATCAGCCACAGCGCCGGCCAGCCGGGAAAGTCCGAGACACCGATGAACAGCATCGCCACGCCGCCGGCGACCGCCGAGCCCACCGAGAAATAAAACACCACGCGTTGCTCGGGCTCGCCCAGGCGCGACAGCGCAACCACCTGCATATAGGCAACGGCCGAAATCATGCCCGACATCAGCCCGACCATGCCCGCCAGCCCCTGCTCGGCGCCAATGCTCGGACGCATCATCAGCACCACGCCGACAAAGCCCACCAACAGGCTCACGATCACCGGCATGTGCAGCGCCGGGCGGGGCGTGGCCGGCGAGGGCCGCCAGGCCATCAGCGCGCCGCCGACCATGAAGGCCGCGATCCACAGGCTGCTCATGTAGTTGAGCGTCATGGCGGTGGCCAGCGGCAGTTTGGCGATGGCGTAGAACCAGGCGGCCATCGATGTCACGCCGACCAGCGAGCGCCAGGCATGCATTCCCGGCAGATGGGTGCGCAGCGACACGCCCTGGCGGCTGGCCAGCACCCAGATCAGCGCCATGCTGATCAGGCCGCGGTAGAAAATGATTTCGGCGGTATTGAAGTACTCAGCGGCAAACTTGATGCTCACGCCCATCGAGGCAAAGAAGAAGGCCGCGAGCACCATCCAGAGAACTTGCATACAGAAATCTTGCGAAAAAAAAAGCTGCAAACGCCTGGGGCTCAAGCGGTTGCAGCTGGGGTGTCGTAGGGGGCCGGAAACTCAGGCTTGCGGCTGGTCGGCGCCGAGGGCATTGCGGTACCACTCGTGAAAGTGCTGCATGCCGTCTTCCATCGGGCTTTGATAAGGGCCGACTTCGTTGTCACCGCGCGCCAGCAGCGCGCGCCGGCCCGCATCCATGCGCTCGCCGATCTCGTCGTCCTCAATGCAGGTTTCCATATAGGCGGCCTTCTGCGCGTCGACGAACTCGCGCTCGAAGGCGGCGATTTCCTCGGGGTAGTAGAACTCCACCATGTTCATGGTCTTGGTCGGGCTCACCGGGTGCAGCGTAGAGACCGTCAGCACATGCGGATACCACTCGACCATGATGTGCGGGTAGTAGGTCAGCCATATCGCGCCGCGCTCGGGCAGCTCGCCATTGCGGTAGTTGAGCAGCACGTCGTGCCAGATCTTGTAGACCTCCGAGCCCGGCTTGCCGAACGACGGCGCCACGCCCACGGTCTGCACCGAGTATTCCTTGCGAAATTCCCACTCGAGATCGTCGCAGGTCACGAAATTGCCCAGTCCCGGGTGGAACGGGCCGACATGGTAGTCCTCCAGATAGACCTCGATGAAGGTCTTCCAGTTGTAGTTGCACTCGTGCATCTCGACATGGTCGAGCACATAGCCGTCAAAGCTCAGCTGGGCGCGCGGGCCCATGCCGGCAAGATCGGAGACGATGTCGCGGCCGTTGTCCTCGAAGAGGAGTCCGTTCCACTCGCGCAGGCCGTAGTTGTTGAGGTTCAGGCACGGATCCTGGCTGAAATGCGGCGCGCCCAGCAGCTCGCCGCTGGCGCTGTAGGTCCAGCGGTGCAGCGGGCAGACGATGTTGCCGCCGGCATGGCCCTTGCCATGGCCTTGCAGCGAGCCGCGGCCCTTGAGCATCACGGCCTGGCGGTGGCGGCACACGTTCGAGATCAACTCGATGCCGCCCTGGGCATTGCGCACCAGCGCACGCCCTTCGCCCTCCTGGGGCAGGGCGTAGTAGTCGCCGGGGTTGGGAACGCTCAGCTGGTGCCCGACATAACGTGGGCCGGACGCAAAAATGGTATCCAACTCGCGCTTGAAAAGCGCTTCGTCGAAATAGCTTGAAACTGGTAGTTGGCTTGCGGCCTGCTGCAGTTGAAGACTTAAATCAGACATGGGTGACCTGACCTAAAGACTCCCCACAGGGAGGGTGCGCGTGCGCACACGAAGAAAAAACAAAACCGGCCACGGACGCGGTCACTTCACGGGAATTGCAACCTCGGCAACCAAGCCGCAAATGCTGCAGAACCCGGACAGATGGCCATGCGCCAGGCCGGTTCGACGGGAATGGGATTATAGCCGGCAGGGTTATTTCCGCCTTGCAGGTACGTGTATTGATGGCATAGGCGCAGACCGTGTGAATTGTGCTGTGCGTCCGGCTTTGTGCAGGGGTTCAGACACAGCGCCTAAAATCAATCGCTTTATCTCATTCTGCTCGCACCCATGCCCAAGGCTTCCGCTGCCCCAACCCCCCCGTCCGAGCCATCCAGTTATGAAGCTGCGCTGGAGGAGCTGGAGCAGCTGATCGCCCGCATCGAGTCGGGCCAGCTGCCGCTGGACCAGATGCTCAGCGGCTACCAGCGCGCCGCAACCCTGCTGGCCTATTGCCGCCAGCAGCTCGATGCCGTGCAGAACCAGATCCAGCTGCTCGACGATGGCGCGCTCCAGGTCTGGAGCCAGGAATGAACGCCGTGACGCTTCCCACTCCGGTCCATGCGGACTTCGATCTGTCTGCCTGGATGCAGCGCCATCTGACCGATGTCGAGCAGGCGCTGTCGCGCTGGGTCGGTGTGGACGCGCCCGCGCAGCTGGGCGAAGCCATGCGCTATGCCGTGCTCGATGGCGGCAAGCGCCTGCGCCCGCTGCTGGTGCTCGCGGCCTGCGAGGCCGTGGGCGGCCTGCAGACTGCGGCGCTGCGCGCGGCCTGCGCGGTCGAGCTGATCCATGCGTATTCGCTGGTCCATGACGACATGCCCTGCATGGACAACGACGTGCTGCGCCGCGGCAAGCCCACGGTGCATGTGCAGTTCGGCGAAGCCCGGGCGCTGCTGGCCGGCGATGCGCTGCAGGCGCTGGCTTTTGAATTGATCGCGCCCGCGGGTGACGAGCATGCCGAACTGCCGGCCGCCATGCAGGCGCGGCTGTGCAGTCTGCTGGCGCGCGCCGCCGGCGCGCGCGGCATGGCCGGCGGCCAGGCCATAGACCTGGCCAGCGTGGGCCTGCAGCTGTCCGAAGACCAGCTGCGCCAGATGCACCGCCTCAAGACCGGCGCGCTGCTCCAGGGCAGCGTGCTCATGGGCGCGGCCTGTGCGGATGTCAGCCCGGGCACGCGCGCCGCGCTGGCCGAGTACGGCGCGGCGCTGGGCCTGGCGTTCCAGGTGGTGGACGACATCCTCGACGTGGTCGCGGATTCGGCCACGCTGGGCAAGACGGCAGGCAAGGATGCCGCCAACGACAAGCCGACCTATGTCTCGCTGATGGGGCTCGAAGGCGCACGCGCCTATGCCGAC
>Ga0308157_10009335_pt1 | contig 10898 bp, 10 predicted proteins | sample PhyBR1_FD_201035 | JGI IMG/M metagenome (GOLD analysis project Ga0308157, IMG submission 201035) | Phyllosphere microbial communities from UC Gill Tract Community Farm, Albany, California, United States - DLSLB.R1 | ecosystem: Host-associated > Plants > Phyllosphere > Unclassified | place: USA...
CACCTTCCCGGAATAGGTGTGGTTCCAGCCGGCGATCTCGGGTGCGGTGCTCATGGATCCATTATCGCCGACGCGAACGGCCGCCCCGAAGGGCGGCCGTCGGCGGATAACGTGTCTACTGCGCGGCGAAGAAGACGTCGTCGCCGAACATGCTCGTGCGCACCGTGATGGTGCCGTCGGCAGCGGTCGCGCTGGGCACGGCGTAGACGAGGTTGCCGCTGATGCTGGCGCCGTTGTACAGCTCGGTGAGCTGGTCGAGGGCGTCGGGGGCGACCGCGAACGTGCTGAGGCCGTCGATCGCGATGCCGTCGGACGTGACGTATCCGAAGCCGAGGTCGATCGCAGGCGTGCCCACGTCAGCTCCGACATAGGTCGCCGTCACGTTGACGAGGATGTACTCGTCGCCCTCGTCGGGCGTCGGGTTGACGATGTTGGCGGCGAGCACCGCCTCGGTCGCGGCGAGCTGCACGCTGTTGACCGTGACCTCCCACTCCTCGTTCGACACCATGGTGCCAAGCGCGTAGGGATTTTCTCGCGAACCCTCGACAGGACCGGCAGGCTCTTCGGCGATCTCCTCGCTCGTCTCGTCATCGCCTCCGTCGTTGGCCGCCGGTTCTTCCGCCACGACGCCGGTGTCGTCGAAGGACTCGTTGAACGCGTCATCGACGGCGCCGGCGACGGCGCTGAAGAACACGATGAAACCGACGATCGTGCCGACGACCGACAGCACCATCGCGAGGATGCCGAAGAGCTTCTTGCCCTTCATGCACAGCGCGACGATCGAGAGCACGAAGGCGATCGGCAGCAGGATCCACCCGACGACGAGGGCACCGGGGACACAGGCGAAGATGAATCCGGCTCCCGCGGCGATCAGGGCGACGAGGCCGAGCGGATGGTTCTTCTGCTTCGACGCAGGAGGGGCAGCGGGGGCGATCGGGGCTGCGGGCAAAGGAGCGGACATGCTGTGACCTTTCGGAATCGGATGGGATATCTCGATGTTCCGCCGGGTACGTCGCTCGCCGCATGGGCCGATCGGCCCGGATCCGCCTGGCCGGTCGGCCGCTCTTCACGGCCGACCGGCCGACGCGAATGTCAGTGCTCGCCCGTATCGTCAAAGGCATGAGCGATTCTCGTATGCCGATCTTTCACCGGCTGACGCGTCGTGGCTGGAGCACGGTGCTGTTCGTGGTGGGCGGCGCGCTCGAGGTGATGGGCATGGGCAGCGTCCCCGGCATCATCGACGACTGGGACCATGCGGGCAACGATCGGTCGATGCTGTACTGGTTGATCGCGCTGGGCTTGTGGGTCACGGTGTACTTCCGCCGTGAGTATCCGTTGCTTCCGGCCGTCGCGGGCGGTCTGCTCGCTCTCGCAGGCTCGAGCTATTGGCTGCTGCTCATCGGGCTTCACCACATGGTGCAGCAGGCGTCGCCGAAGCGCATGCGCCAGTTGATCGCGTTGGCGGTCGTCGTCATCGCTGCATCGATGCTGCGCGACATCTTCACGCCGTGGGGCGATCAGCTTGCGTACTTCTTCGCCGATGACCGGCGCTCGTCGTCACCGACTCTCGTGCTGGGAATCGGTTCGCTCGCGGCCTTCCTCCTCATCACCTTGCTCGTCCGTAGCCGGCGCGAAAGAGCCGTGCTGCGCGATCGGGTCGATCAAGAACACGATCGCGCGTCCGAGCTGAGCGAGGAGGTGGCCCGACAGAGCGAACGCGAACGCATCGCGAGAGAGATGCACGACACCCTCGCGAGCCGCCTGGCGGCGGTCGCGTTGCAGGGCGACGAACTCGCGCTCGCCGTCGCACAGGGCGACCCCGACGTCGACTCGATCGCTCGGTCACTGCGCCACGATGCGCGTCGATCGCTCGACGATCTGCGGGGGCTCCTGGGCGAGCTGCGGGAGGGGCCCGCGGCGGATTACGACCCCTCGCGCTACTCGATGCGGAGCATCGGAGAACTCGTCCGCAGCGCGCGTGCCGCCGGCACGCAGGTCGACGCCATGATCCTCGTCGACGGGGCCGAGCGCGCCGCCGCGGTTCTCGATCATACGGTGTTCCGCGTGGTGCAGGAGTCGCTGACGAACGCGATGAAACATGCCGCCCGTGCACCGGTGTCGATCGCTGTCGAGGCCAGCCCCACGGTGGGAGTGCACGTGCGCGTCGCGAATCCGGTGGGGCGCGCGAGCGCGGTCGCGGCGCATGGTTCGGGTAGCGGGGTCTTCGGTATGCGCGAGCGTGTGGCACGTCTGGGCGGCACGTGCGAGATCGGCGAGCGCGACGGTGAGTTCGTCGTCCAGATCGATCTGCCCTGGGTCGAGGTGGCCCCCGAGTAGTTCGCCCGTCGGGTCAGACCGATACTGTCGGAGTGTGACGAGTTCTGATATTTCTGTGCGCGTTCTGATCGTCGACGATGATCCGTTCGTTCGTCGTAGCCTCACTCGCCTCCTGGCGAGTTTCGGCGCCGACGTTGCAGGCGAGGCCGCCGATGGGGCAGCAGCTATCGAAGCTGCGCGCGCGCATCGCCCCGACATCGTGCTGATGGACGTGAGCATGCCCGTGCTGGGCGGGGCAGAGGCGACCGCCGAGATCCTTCGGATCGCGCCCTCGAGCCGTGTCATCGCGATGACGAGCCTCGGCACGGAGCGTGCGCTCAGCAGCATGGTCGCCTCGGGCGCGCGGGGCTTCCTGCATAAAGAACGTCTCTTCGACGAGCTCGAGCAGGCGATCGACGTCGTCATGGCGGGTGACGGCTTCGCCTCGCCCCGTGCGACGGCGCAGCTGATGAAACGGGCGGCCGACGACTCCACCGATGCCGATCGTGCTCGCGCCCGCGAGCTGTTCGCGACGCTGACCGAGCGCGAGCGTGACGTCGCCATCCTTGTCGCCCAGGGCGCGTCGAATCCCGCGATCGCGGAGCGGCTTTTCATCGGTGTCACGACGGTGAAGAACCACCTCGCGCAGATCCATGCGAAGTTCGGCGTCGCGCAGCGCTCGCATGTGACCGTCATCGTCGACCGCGCCGGGCACGGGCCCGACCTGGGGTAGACGCGAACGGCCGCCCCGAAGGACGGCCGCCGGCGTCAATCGCGCGATTACTTCTGGAGGTTCTCCATGGCGTAATCGGCCTGTTCATCTGTGAACTGGCCGCCCATGGAGTCGGTCAGCATGTCGCGGATCTCGTCCTCCGAGAGGTCGAGCTCGTCGAGGTACATCTGCGCGGTCTGGAGTGCGTTGGCGTTCCAATCGGCCTCGACGTTCTCCATCGCGTAGTCGGCCTCCTCCGTCGTGAAGGCGCTGCCGAGCTCGTTGGTGAGCATCTCGTACGTGCCCTGCTCGCTCATGTACGCGTAGTCGACGAAGGTCTGGGCGGTGGCGAGCGCGTTGGCGTTCCAGTCGACGTCGCCGAGGTTGTCCATCGCGTACTGCGCCGCCTCGTCGGTGTAGTGGTCGATGTACTCGTTCGTGAGCAGGTCGTAGGTGGCCTGCTTGCTGAAGTTGCCATAGGTGGCGTACGTCGTGGCCTCCTCGAGGGCCGCGTCCTTGTCCTCGGAGACGGTGACCTCGCCGTCGTCGTCGGCCATGTCGGGTACGTCGCCCGGCAGATCCTCGAGGAGGTCATCGAGTTCGTCCTCGACGTCCCCGAGGTCGGCGGCATCGGATCCGCTCTCGGCCTCCTCGACCGCGGTGGGCTGCTCGTCGACGGAGTCGAGCGCCGCGCCCGTCAGAGCGGCGGTGGCGCCGAAGAACAGGAAGGAACCGAAGACGATCGTGCTGATGATCGAACCGATGACGCCCAGCACCCAGAGGCCGACCGTGATGAGCCACGCCATCAGGCGGTAGCGCACGTAACCGGCGAGCTTGAAGCCCTGCTTGTCGCGCATGCCGCCGCACAGCACGATGATGAGGTCGACCAGCGCCCAGACGCCGAGGCCACCGATCGTGAGCAGCTTGGCGATAGCCGTGCCGATCTTGCCCAGATAGAAGCGGTCGATGCCGAGCACGCCGAGCAGCAGCGACAGGATCCAGGTGACGACGAACGACTTCGTGCCCTCCTCGGATCCGGCGGGCGGCATGTAGGCGGGCGGAGCGGGGTATCCGGGCGCGGCGTAACCGGGATTCGTGGGGTACGTGCCGGGCGTGCCGTCAAGGGGCTGCGTCGGGTAGGGCGGCTGTGCCGGGTATCCGGGCTGGCCGGACCCCGCGGGCGGGGGAGGCGGGAACTGGTTCGGGTCGCTCATGATCTGCTTTCCTCTTGATGTGTGGTGCTGGGAGCATCATATGCGTTTGCTACGAACACCGAGAGGCCGCCCTGCGCAGGACGGCCTCTCGACGAGATTGCTCAGACCAGGTCGAAGCGGTCGTTGTTCATGACCTTGACCCAGGCGCTCACGAAGTCGCGCACGAACTTCTGACCGGCGTCGGCCGAGGCGTAGACCTCGGAGATGGCGCGCAGCTCGCTGTTCGAGCCGAACACGAGGTCGACGCGGCTGGCGCGCTGACCCGTCGACGAGGTGAAGGTCTGCTCGTCGGCGTCCGGCGTCCACGACGTGCCGTTGACCAGGAGGTTCACGAAGAAGTCGTTCGTGAGAACACCCGGGCGGTCGGTGAAGACGCCGAGCTCGGAACCGTCCCAGTTGCCTCCGAGCACGCGCAGGCCGCCGACGAGGGCGGTCATCTGCGGTGCCGAGACGCCGAGGTGGTTCGCGCGGTCGATCAGCAGGTGCTCGCTCGGCAGGTCGAACGAGCGGCTGTCGTAGTTGCGGAAGCCGTCGGCGATCGGCTCAAGCCACTTGAACTGCTCGACGTCGGTCTGCTCCTGCGTCGCGTCGACACGGCCCGGCGTGAAGGGAACCTCGATGGGAGTGCCCGCGGCCGCGGCCGCCTGCTCGATACCGACACCACCGGCGAGCACGACGACGTCGGCGAACGACAGGCCCGACTCCACGGCGACCTTCTCGAGCTCGGCGATGACCGGCTTCAGCTGCTCGGGCTGGTTCACCTTCCAGCTGACCTGGGGCTCCAGGCGGATGCGGCCGCCGTTCGCGCCACCGCGCTTATCCGATGAACGGAACGTCGCCGCAGCCTTCCACGCGGTCGACACGAGCTGCGAGACCGTGAGGCCCGACTCGGCGATGAGCTTCTTCGCGGCGAGGATCGAGGCCTCGTCGGTCGCGGCGGTCTGGGCCGGCAGCGGATCCTGCCAGATGAGGTCCTCGGCGGGGACCTCGGGGCCGAGGTAACGCGACTTCGGGCCCATGTCGCGGTGGGTCAGCTTGAACCAGGCGCGGGCGAAGGCGTCGGCGAACGCGGCCTGGTCGAGGCGGAAGCGGTTCGAGATCTCGCCGTAGGCCGGGTCGAAGCGCAGCGCGAGGTCGGTCGTGAGCATGCGCGGCTCGCGCTTGCCCTCGCCCTGGGCCATCGGCACCATGTCGGCACCGCCACCGTCCTTCGGGCGCCACTGCTTCGCACCCGCCGCCGATTCGAACAGCTCCCACTCGTAGGCGTAGAGGATGTGGAAGAACTCGTTGTCCCAGCGGGCCGGGTGGTACGTCCAGGTGACCTCGAGGCCCGAGCCGACGGTGTCGTTGCCGCCCGTGCCGTCGCCGTAACCCTGCTTCCAGCCCATGCCCTGCTCTTCGAGCGGGGCGGCCTCGGGGTCCGGGCCCTGCTTGTCGTCGGGGTGCGCGCCGTGGGTCTTGCCGAAGGTGTGGCCGCCGGCGATGAGCGCCACGGTCTCCTCGTCGTTCATGCCCATGCGCGCGAAGGTCTCGCGGATGTCCTTCGCCGCCGCCAGCGGATCCGGGTTGCCGTCCGGGCCCTCGGGGTTGACGTAGATGAGACCCATCTGGGTCGCCGCGAAGGGCGCGTCCAGAACGCGGTCGCCCTGGTAGCGCTCGACGTCGAGCCAGGCCTTCTCGGGGCCCCAGTACACGTCGTCGTCCGCCTCCCACACGTCCTCGCGACCGCCGCCGAAGCCGAAGGTCTCGAAGCCCATGTCCTCCATCGCGACGTTGCCGGCGAGGATCATGAGGTCGGCCCACGAGATCGACTGGCCGTACTTCTGCTTGACGGGCCACAGCACGCGGCGGGCGCGGTCGAGCAGCACGTTGTCAGGCCAGGAGTTCAGCGGCGCGAAGCGCTGCATGCCGGCGCCGGCACCGCCGCGGCCGTCGTGCGAGCGGTAGGTGCCGGCCGAGTGCCAGGCCATGCGCACCATGAGCGGGCCGTAGTGGCCGAAGTCCGCGGGCCACCACTCCTGCGAGTCGGTGAAGGCGGCCTTCAAATCGGCCTTGACGGCGTCGAGGTCGAGCTGGCCGAACGCGTCCTTGTACGAGAAGCCCTCGTCGAGCGGGTTGATGACGCTCGTGTTCTTCGCGAGGATCTTGAGGTTCAGCTGGTTCGGCCACCACTCGCGGTTGGCGCTGCCCTGGGTGGGGTGTGCGCGACGGGCGTCGCGGGCGCTGTCGTGGGTGTAGTCGCCGGCGACGGTGGGGCTCTCGTGGGGAGTCGCGTCGCTGGATCCGTGGCCGAAGGGGCAGGTGCCGGTGCTCTCGGTCATGATCGCCTTTCCTGATGGGGGCAGGTTCAGAATTGAATGATTCAAATCTAGCATCTTTGGTGGGGTTCGTAGAGTGGATCCCGTGAACGAGCTCGAGGATCTGCTGTCATCCGCGCGCGAGAAGCTCGCCGGATCCGCGCGGGAGCGGCTCGGAGCCGTCCGTGAGCCGGGGCGGATCCACCGGGCGCTCGGCGGGCGCGCCGCCATCGTGCCCGCCGCGGAGGCGTGGCACGTCGGCGTGTTGCTGATCGGCGACGACGCGCTCTGGCGCACTGGATCGGTCTTGCGCGCCTCGGAGGAGGTGCGGCGCGGGTACGCCGCGGAGTCGCAGCGCGAGCGCGCGGCGATCCGGGCGATGGCGTTCCGCGGTGGCTTCGCGGAGGGCGAGACGTTCCACTACGACTGGGCCCCGATCTCCGGCCCCGACGACGCGCCGCTGACGCGCGACGGCGAGCGGATCCTGATCCGCTGGTCGCCGGCAGGCTTTCTCATGCCCCTCGCCGACTACCTCGACGAGCAGATCGCGTTGTCTTTCCCTCGCCGCAGTCTGTGACTAGTCTGAGTGCACCTCGGCGTTGAGATCCGCTCGGCGCCGGTCTCATGACACGGGAGCGAGATGGCGCGTACAGCGACGACCGAGGCTGTGCCCGAGCGCGAACAATGGTCGGGACAGTTCGGCTTCATCATGGCCGCGGTGGGATCCGCCGTCGGCCTCGGCAACATCTGGCGATTCCCCGGCGTCGCATACGAGTCGGGCGGCGGGGCGTTTCTCATCCCGTATCTCGTCGCGCTGCTGACGGCGGGCATCCCGATCCTCTTCCTTGACTACGCGATCGGCCACCGTTTCCGCGGATCCGCGCCGCTCGCGCTGCGCCGTCTCGGCGGCAAGCTCGGCGAGGGGCTGGGCTGGTTCCAGGTCGTGATCTGCGCCCTCATCGCCCTGTACTACACGGGCGTGCTCGCGTGGGCGGGCAGCTACTTCGTCTTCTCGTTCGACGAGAAGTGGGGTGACGACACCGCAGGCTTCTTCCTCGGCGAGTACCTGCAGGCATCTGATGGCGCGAAGCAGCCGTTCACGCTCGACTTCGTGATGGGCGTGACGATTCCGCTGGTGCTGATGTGGGTCGTGACCCTCGTGATCCTCGGTGCGGGCGTCGTGAAGGGCGTGCAGCGCGCGAACACCATCATCATCCCGCTGCTCGTCGTCGGCTTCCTCGCGCTCGTCATCCGCTCGCTGTTCCTGCCCGGTGCGCTCGACGGCCTCAACGCCTTCTTCACCCCCGACTTCGCGGCGCTCGCCGACCCGGGCGTGTGGATCGCCGCCTACAGCCAGATCTTCTTCTCGCTATCGGTCGCGTTCGGCATCATGATCACCTACGCCTCCTACCGCAAGCGCAAGTCGAACATGACGGGCGCGGGCCTCGTGGTCGCGTTCGGCAACTCGTCGTTCGAGATCCTTGCGGGCATCGGCGTGTTCTCGGCCATCGGCTTCCTCGCCCACCAGCAGGGCGTCGGCGTCGACGAGGTCGAGGGCCTGACGGGTGTTGCCCTCGCCTTCATGACGTTCCCCGCGATCGTCAGCGAGATGCCGGGCGGCGGCTTCATGGGCGCGCTCTTCTTCGGCGCGCTGACCCTCGCGGGCCTGACCTCGCTGATCTCGATCCTCGAGGTCGTGATCGCGGCGATTCGCGACAAGTTCGGCCTGAGTCGCCTCGGTGCGGTCGGCGCCATCGGCGTGCTCGCCGCGATCTCGATCGTGCTGCTCGGCACCACCTCGGGTCTCATTGCCCTCGACACGATCGACCAGTGGACCAACAACATCGGCATCGTGTCCTCGGCGATCGTAACCACGATTCTCGTGATCTGGATCCGTCGCCGCGGCGGCGAGCTCGCGCGGCACCTGAGCGCCGTGTCGACCTTCAAGGTCGGGGCGCTGTGGGTGATCTTCACGGGCGTCGTCGCGCCCGTCGTGCTGTTCTACATGGTGTTCGAGAAGATCCGCGACCTCGTCACGGGCGGCTATGAGGGCTATGCGACGTGGTACCTCGGCGTCGCCGGCTGGGGCAGCATCGTGCTCGCCCTGCTCGGCGCCATCCTCTTGCCGCTCGTCGCGTGGCGCAACGACCCGGAGCGTTTCGACGAGTGGCCCTCGAAGAAGCAGCTCCGCCTGAAGAAGGGGGCTCTGCTGTGAGCGCCATCGCGATCCTGTTCCTCGTCATCGCCGCGGTCGTCGTGTGGGGCGGCCTGCTCGCCAGCATCGGCTTCCTCATCGCGGGGCCCGAGGTGTCGACCTACCCGCCGGGCGGCGAAGACAGCCCTGAGGACGATTAGCACCGAGAACGGCCGCCCTCCGGGGCGGCCGTTCCGCTGTCAGCGCGACGAGCGGGCGGTGCGTCCGCGGGTGATGCCGACGAACGCCTGTACATCCTCGGCGTCGCGGTCGCGCAGCCAGGCGAGCACGACGGGGGAGCCCGAGACACCCGAGAGCGGACGATACTCGACGTCCTTGCGGTGGTGCAGGCGCGCGAGCGACATGGGCACGACGGCGATTCCGACGCCCGCGGCGACCGTCTCGATCGTGGCCTCCGTCGACATGGCGGGGAACGCCGAGGTCTCGGTCGGCAGGTCGAGGGGCCCCAGCACGTCGTCGAGCGGCGTCATGAGCACCTCTCCGGTGAGATCGTCGGGTGCCAGCTCCTCCGCAACCGTCAGGTCCGATTCGGCGCTCATCACGACGACCGCGAGCTCGTCGTAGAGCGAGATGACGTGCAGACCGTCATCGCCGATCGGCCGGCGGCAGATCGCGACGTCGACGACGCCCTCGCGGATCGCGGCCTCCTGATCCGCGAACGCGATCTCGACCAACTCGAGCGGCTGGTGGGGGCGCTGCTGCCGCCAGTGGCGGATCCACTTGCCCGGGGTCGCGCCGGGGACGACGCCCAGCCGCAGCGGCGCGAGCTGCGCGGGCGCTGTCTCCTGCGGCTTCTTCGGCGCCTGCTTCTTGGGTGCCGGTTTCGCGGATGCCTTCGCGGGGCTCTTCCGCACCCGCCCGCCGCGCGGGGCTCTGTTCTGCGCCATGTCTCAAGGTTACGGGCGCGACATGCGACCCCGGTATGCTCGCACCGACGAAGGGAATTCAATGTCGCATTTCGATCTTCCGCTCGAGAAGCTCCGCGAACGACGCTCGGACGTCGTCGCCCCCGATGATTTCGACGAGTTCTGGTCGAGCACGCTCGAGGGCAGCCGCTCGGCGCACGGCGAGACCTACGCGCCGGAGGTCGACAACGGCCTGGCCATCGTGACGACGCACGACGTGACGTTCTCGGGCTTCGCCGGGGATCCCGTCCGGGCATGGTTCTTCCGCCCCGCGCACGTCGAACCTCGCGCGGTCATCGTCGAGTTCCTCGGCTACTCGGGCGGGCGCGGCCTCTCGCACCAGATCTCGGAGTGGGTGGCCGCCGGCTATGCTCACCTGCGCGTCGACACGCGCGGACAGGGCTCGAACCTCGGCATGCAGGGCGCGACGACCGACCCGCACGGATCCGGACCCGCGACCGCGGGCAGCATGACGCGCGGCATCACCTCGCCGGAGGACTACTACTACCGCCGGGTCTTCACCGACGCCGTGCGCGCCGTCGACGTCGCGCACGAGCTCGCCCCCGAGCTGCCCGTCTTCGTGACCGGCATCAGCCAGGGCGGCGGCATCGCCATCGCGGCCGCCGCGCTCGGGGCCGACGTGGCCGGTGCCATGGTCGACGTGCCCTTCCTGTGCGACTTCCCGCGCGCGACGAGCATCACCGATCGCGACCCCTACGGCGAGATCGTGCGCTATCTCGCGGCGTTCCGCGACCAGATCGAGGAGACGTTCCGCACGCTCAGCTACTTCGACGGCGTGAACCTCGCCTCGCGGGCGACCGTGCCCGCGCTGTTCTCGGTTGCGCTCATGGACGCGATCTGCCCGCCCTCGACGGTCTTCGGAGCGTTCAACGCCTGGGCGCATGACGACAAGCACATCGAGCACTACGACTACAACGGGCACGAAGGCGGCGGCCCCGTGCAGCGCCGTAAGCAACTCGATTGGCTGGCGGACCGACTGGCCTGACCCGCCACCCGCCACGCGCGTACATAACGACGCAGATTTTCGGGCTGAGGCCCCCGTAATGCCCATTTCGAGGGCATTGAGGGAAAAATTGCGTCGTTGTGTACACCGCCGTTGTGTACACAAAAGGCCGCCCCGAGGGGCGGCCTTTGCGGTGGAAGCTATGCGGCGAGGTGGAAGCCTCGGAGATCGGTGGCGATCTTCTCGCCGTCTCGGATCTTCTCGTCGTCGCCGAT
>Ga0308157_10009336_pt1 | contig 10898 bp, 8 predicted proteins | sample PhyBR1_FD_201035 | JGI IMG/M metagenome (GOLD analysis project Ga0308157, IMG submission 201035) | Phyllosphere microbial communities from UC Gill Tract Community Farm, Albany, California, United States - DLSLB.R1 | ecosystem: Host-associated > Plants > Phyllosphere > Unclassified | place: USA...
GAGAGCACGTAAGGCTGAGACCTGGGATGTATATTGGTAAATTGGGGGATGGTTCATCGGTTGATGACGGGATTTATATTTTGCTTAAAGAAGTTTTGGATAACTCTATCGATGAGTTTAGAATGAAAGCCGGGAAAAGAATTGATGTGAAAATCAAGGATGGCAGTGTCATCGTACGTGATTATGGCCGCGGGATTCCTTTGGGGAAAATTGTAGATGTGGTTTCCATAATGAATACAGGTGGAAAGTATGACGATGGGGCTTTCAAAAAATCTATCGGATTGAATGGTGTTGGTACAAAAGCAGTCAACTTTTTGTCCACTTATTTCAAAGTAAAATCCATCCGAGATGGCAAAACAAGAATTGCGGAATTTAGAGAAGGAAGATTAGATATTTTACACGACGAAGCTGAAACTTCTGATAGAAATGGTACCGAAATTACTTTTGTTCCAGATGAAGGTATTTTTATTAATTACAAATTCAGGAATGAGTATGTAGAAAAAATGCTCAGGAATTACACTTACCTTAACTTAGGTCTGAAAATTTATTTTAACGGAGAAGTATTTGAGTCTCAAAATGGCTTAAAAGACTTGTTGGAGGAAGAAATAGATGGTGAAATCGTTTATCCAATCATTCATATTAAAGATGAGGATATGGAATTGGCAATCACCCATTCTGATAAATCACAGTCTGAAACTTATTTTTCTTTTGTTAATGGACAATACACTTCGCAGGGCGGCACCCATTTGAATGCTTTTAAAGAAGCTTATGTAAAGACTATTCGAGAATTTTTTAATAAAAATTTTGAAGCGATTGACATTAGAAAAGCCATTATCGGTGCTGTTTACATCAACGTTGGTAATCCTGTTTTTGAATCACAAACGAAAACAAAGTTGGGATCAGCAACTATGGGTCAGGATAAAGATGGAAAGGAGTTAGAAACCATCAAAACATTCGTTATCAATTATCTTAAAAATAAACTCGATAATTTCCTTCATAAAAATCCTGAAGTTGCAGAAGCAATTCTCAGAAAAATTATGATCTCGGAAAGAGAAAGAAAGGAACTATCCGGAATCCAGAAACTCGCAAGAGAACGCGCAAAAAAAGTGTCTCTGCACAATAAAAAATTGAGAGATTGCCGTCATCATTATAATGATCAGAAAGCATCCAGGAAATCTGAGACGATGATTTTTATTACCGAAGGAGATTCTGCTTCCGGATCTATAACCAAATCCAGAGATGTGGAAACGCAAGCCGTTTTTTCTTTGAAAGGAAAGCCTTTGAACTGCTATGGATTGACAAAAAAAGTGGTTTATGAAAATGAAGAATTTAATCTTCTTCAAGCTGCTCTTAACATTGAAGAAAGTCTGGAAGATTTGAGATACAATCACGTCGTTATCGCTACAGATGCCGATGTCGACGGGATGCACATCAGATTATTAATGATTACATTCTTCCTTCAGTTTTTCCCAGATTTGATAAAAAATGGACATTTGTATATTTTGCAAACACCACTTTTCCGAGTTAGAAATAAGAAAGAAACCAGATATTGCTACTCAGATTCAGAAAGACTGAAAGCACTGGATGAATTAGGTAAAAATCCAGAAATTACTAGATTCAAAGGTTTGGGAGAGATTTCTCCGGATGAGTTCAAACATTTCATCGGAAAAGATATCAGATTAGAGCCTGTTGTTCTTGGAAAAGATCAGACTATCGGCCAACTGCTGGAGTTTTATATGGGTAAAAATACACCAGACAGACAACTGTTTATTTTGGATAATTTAGTTGTAGAAGATGACACCAATATTGATAAAAAGAAAAATTTAGAATCAGCATAATGCGACTCAGTAACAGAAATAGATACGCATACTTTAGCTTTATATACTCACTCGTGGGTATAGCTTTTATTTTGGGTATTGTTGCTTATGTTTTGGAAATCAGTAAGTTTGATGTTTTTGGTAAAAAAGCTTGGATTTTATTGGCTGCTCCTTGTTTATTATTTTTATTACTTTACCTCTTTGGAAGACCAATTTTCGAATATGACAGTGATGGAGAAGCGCTGAACTTTAGGAATAATCACATTATATATCTCCTATCCAAGAAAAATGCAAAAGATGAATTCCCTAAATACAAATTATTAAAATATAATGTTGTTAATGGTTTGATATTTAAGAGATTATATGTGTATGTTTCCAGTAAAAAAAGCCACGTTATTATCCTGAAATATGACATCACTTATCTCACCGGAAAGCAAATAAAAGATTTGAAGTTTTCTTTAAACAAAGTAGTCAAAACCAATAAAGAACTTCGCCACGACGAAAATACAGTTACAGATTAATGGAAGAAAGTACACATCACGAAGAGAGCCTGAAAAAAGTTTCAGGGCTGTATAAAGATTGGTTTTTAGATTATGCATCTTATGTAATCCTCGATAGAGCAATTCCTTCTATTTTTGATGGGTTGAAGCCGGTTCAGCGTAGAATTATGCACTCTATGCGAGAGTTGGAAGATGGTCGTTATAATAAGGTTGCGAATATCGTCGGGAATACCATGAAATACCATCCACACGGTGATGCTTCTATTACAGATGCGATGGTTCAGATTGGACAAAAAGAATTACTGATAGATACTCAGGGAAACTGGGGGAATATCTATACAGGCGATTCTGCAGCAGCAGCAAGATATATCGAAGCCAGATTGACTCCGTTGGCTCTGGATGTTGTTTTTAATCCGAAAACCACACATTGGACCAAATCTTATGATGGTAGAAATAATGAACCAATTGACCTTCCTGTAAAGTTTCCTTTGCTTTTAGCTCAAGGTGTTGAAGGGATTGGAGTGGGACTTTCCACTAAAATAATGCCTCATAATTTTAATGAATTAATTACAGCTTCCATTCTTCACCTTAAAGGGAAAAAATTCGAATTGTATCCTGATTTTTTGACTGGTGGAATGCTGGATGTTTCCAATTATAATGACGGTCAAAGGGGTGGAAAAATCAGAGCACGCGCAAGGATTTCTCAGAAAGATAAACACACACTTACCATTACGGAATTACCTTTTTCTAAAAATACTGGCGATTTGATTGACAGTATTCTGAAAGCTAATGAACGAGGGAAAATTAAAATCAAAAAAATTGAAGATAATACATCTGATGTAGTAGAAATTAACATCTATCTTCATCCGGATGTTTCACCAGATAAAACGATTGATGCACTTTATGCTTTCACAGATTGTGAAGTTCCAATTTCTCCGAATGCCTGTGTAATCGTTGGTGATAAACCAATGTTTCTGTCGGTTTCGGATATCCTGAAGCACAATACAGACCACACGGTTTCTTTGCTTAAAAAAGAATTAGAAATCGAGCTTCACGAATTGCAGGAAAACTGGCATTTTTCTTCATTGGAAAGAATTTTCATCGAGAACAGAATTTACCACGATATTGAGGAAGTTAAATCCTGGGAAGATGTTATAAAAACAATCGACGAAGGTTTGAAACCACATACCAAACATCTGTTGAGAGCGGTAACAGAAGAAGATATTGTTAGGCTAACAGAAATCCGAATCAAAAGAATTTCCCGTTTCGATTTGGATAAATTTAAAGAAAATATTCTCGCATTAGAAGGAAAAATTGAGCAAGTGAAGCATCATTTGGCCAACCTGATTACTTATGCGATAGACTATTATACCAATATCCAGAAAAAATACGGCAAAGGAAAAGAAAGAAAAACCGAACTGAGGATTTTCGATACGATTGATGCCAGCAAAGTTGCGGTTGCGAATGAAAAATTCTATGTCAATTGGGAAGAAGGATTCATCGGAACATCATTGAAAAAAGACCAATATCTTTTCGATTGTTCTGATATAGATGACATCATCACGTTCCAAAAAGACGGAACGATGAAGGTTGTAAAAGTTGAAGCCAAAACATTCATTGGGAAGAATATCGTCCACGTAGCCATCTGGAAAAAGAATGATAAGCGCACCGTTTATAATTCCATTTACCGCGAAGGCCGCGAAGGTCCATATTATATGAAACGTTTCTCTGTGACCGGAGTTACCAGAAATACGGATTACAAATTAGCTTCCGATAAGAAATTCTCAGAAATGCTATATTTCTCAGCCAATCCGAATGGTGAAGCTGAGGTTGTTTCTGTTTTGCTGAAACCAAATGCAAGAGTGAGGAAAAACAAAATTGATATTGATTTTTCCGAAATCGCTATCAAAGGAAGGGATTCTAAAGGAAATTTGGTGACTAAATATGCAGTCAAAAAAGTCGATTTGAAAGAAGAAGGCGTTTCCACTTTGGCACCAAGAAAAATTTGGTTTGATGATTCTGTTAGACGTCTGAATGCCGATGGAAGAGGAAGTCTGCTTGGGAATTTCAAAGGAGATGACAAGATTTTAACCATCAATTCTCAAGGCGAAACCAAATTAGTTTCATTTGACTTGATGAACCGTTTTGATGACGACTATCTGATTCTCGAAAAATGGAAACCAGAACAGCCCGTAACGTGTATTTATTTCGATGGCGAAAAAGATAAATACTTTGTTAAACGTTTCCTTTTGGAAAATACAAATAATGTTCAATCGTTCTTTAGCAATGATAATCCAAAATCATTCTTAGAATTTGTAACCACAGAAACTGGAGCAACTGCCGAATTGATTTACCCAACAATCAAAGGCAAACAAAAGGAATCTGAAACAATCGATTTGGATGAGTTCATCGCCGTAAAAGGAATCAAAGCTATTGGAAATCAACTTGCTAAAGACAAAGTCAAAACCATCAATATTACCATTCCGGAACCACCAGAAATCATAGAAGAAGAACCGGAAATCGAAGTAAAAATTGATCAGGATTTGGATGATGACGGCGGAACAATCGGAAGTCTTTTCGAAGAAGACGAAAATTAATCAAAAAAAATAAAAAAAGGCTTTGAGATTCTAAGCCTCACAAAATAATTTACAAAATGGACATCAATTTATACATCCTCGTAATAATAATCGCAATAACTTGTGTCACAAGCTATATCGGATTTCAAAATCCTGAATTATTTCAAAAATACAAGTTCGAAGTTAGCGCAATTCAGAGAAGAAAAGAGTACATCAGACTGTTGTCTTCCGGTTTTCTACACGCAGATTTTATGCACTTGCTGTTCAATATGTACACACTGTACATTTTTGCGCCAATCGCGTTGATAGGATTTCACATTTATGGATTTTTAATTATCTATTTTGGCTCAATGATTTTAGGAAATCTATTTTGCCTCTATCACTATAGAAATGTACCGTTTTATTCCGCAATTGGCGCTAGTGGAGGCGTTTCGGGGATTCTTTTTGCCGCAGTAGCATTAGCTCCTATGGATATTAGAATCTGGTTTATTCCAGGTTTTGCTTTCGGCGCAATTTACTTCGGATATTCCGTTTATATGATGCTGAATCCAAGACAAAACGACAATATTGGTCACGCCGCGCATCTCGGTGGCGCATTTTTCGGCTTGGTTTATGCCGTGATTGCCTATCCAGAATTAGCTATGCAAAACGCTTTATTCATTGGTATTATGGCTTTGCCACTCATTTATTTAGCTTTTGAAATATTCGTCAGAAAAAAAATCGGATAAAAATAAAATTCCCCTTCTCTGAAGAGGTGACAAAATTCTTGAATTTTTAGCAGGGCAGTTTTAGGAGCATCAAGCTTCCAGTTTTGTTAGAAAAGTTGCAACCCGCTGTCCACTATATCTTTTTTGCTTACGAGATGGTCATCAAAAAGCAAGTTCAGTCCAAGCAAAAAAGGATGCCGTTTCCATCGGGGCTATGTTGAGGTTTCCCCCTTCTTTCAAGATAAAAAAATTCCCCTTCCTTGAAGGGGTGGCAAAAATTTATCAAATTTTTGACGGGGTAGTCTATTTTCGCACAAAAATCATCCTGTCATTTCCGGAAATATCTTTCAAAAGCTCAGCTTCCAAAAAATCATTTTCAAACAATTCCAAAGTCTCATTTCCCAATTTCTGATTGATTTCCAAGAAAATAGTTCCATTGTCTGAAAGATGTTTTAGAGAATCTTCCGCAATTTTCCGATAAAAAATCAAAGCGTCAGAAGTAGGAGAGAAGAGTGCCAAATTCGGCTCAAAACCTTTCACAGATTCTTCTATCTCCGGATTTTCCTCAATCCCAATATAAGGCGGATTGCTGATAATAATGTCATAGACGTCGTCCAGATTTTCATGCAAATAATCTTTTTGAATAAAATTGATTTCTGTTTTATGAAACTCTGCATTTTTCTTTGCAATTTCCAAAGCATCTTTAGAAATGTCAATTGCAGAAACTTCCGATTCCGGAAAATATTTTTTCATGACAACCGGAATAATTCCGCTTCCAGTTCCAATATCCAGAATTTTTAAACCTTTAACCTTTAACCTTAAATCTTTAGCCTTTTGAATAGCTAATTCCAGCAATTCCTCCGTTTCAGGTCTCGGAATCAAAACGTTTTCATTGACGAAGAACTTCATTCCATAAAATTCCGTTTCGCCAAGAATCTGCTGAAATGGTTTTCCAGTTTTCAGTTCAGAAATGGCTTCCGATAATTTTTTTGAATCACTTTCGGATAAATCTTTATCAAGATTAATTCTCAACTCAACTTTATTGAATTCCAGAAAATGTTTACAAAAAATGGAAAACAATTCCTCTGTTTCTGATTTGGAATAAAGTTCAGAAAGTTCGGTTTGAAAGAGGATTTTAAGTTCAGAAATTGTCATTTTTAAGTTGTCCAATCAGCAAAAATCTGCGGGATTTATAATTCAATAATTATCTTGTGAAAACCAGATTATTTTCAGTCGAAAGTTTCTCATCAATCAAATAATTCTCATAATTAAAAGCTTTCAGCTCATCCAAAGTCTGAACCTGATTTTCCGCACAAAAACGCAAAACCAATCCACGAGCGTGTTTCGTGTAAACCACAATCGTTTTCAACTTTCCATCGGGCTGTATTTGCTTGAATTCGAAATCAATAACTTTTGACTTCAGTTTTTTTCTGTCGATGACTTTAAAATATTCATTACTCGCTAGATTAACTAGCAATTCTCCTTTTTTTAATTCAGAATTCAATTGTTCTGTTAATTTTTCTGTCCAAAACTCATAAAGATTTTTATAAGAATCGAATTGAAAAGGTCTACCCATCTCCAAACGGTAAAGCATCACTTTGTCCGAAGGTTTCAGAAGTCCGTAAAGTCCGGATAAGATTCTGTAATTTTTCTCAAGAAAATTCACCGCTTTTTCGTCCAAAGTTTTCGCATCAAGCCCGCGATAAACTTCGCCAGTGAAAGCAAACATCGCAGGCGCTGAGTTTTTAACGGTAGGTTTTGCGGACCATTTTTGGTTGCGTTCCCAGTTTTCGTCTGCCAGTTTTGTGGAAATTTCCATCAATTCGGAAAGATATTTCGGAGACTTTTCTTTCAAAAAAGAATGAATAAATTCTGAATCCTTGATGAACTTTGGCGTTGTATTTCTCAGAAATTCTGTCGAATTTTCTATGTTCATCAATTTTGCAGGCGATGTTATGAATTTCATATTTTAGTTGTCAGTTGTCAGTTGTCAGTTGTCAGTTGCGAGTTTTGATTTGTCAGTTTTAGGCTCTCAAAACTTAACTCTTTTTACTTTTATCTTGAATCTTATAATATCCCTTTCCCTTGTCGGATAATCTCAGGTTCGCCGGAAGTCAAATCTACAATCGTAGATGCAACGTTATCTCCGTAACCAGAATCGATGACCAAATCTACCAATTTATCATATTTCTCGGCAATCAATTCCGGGTCGGTGGAATATTCCAAAATCTCATCATCATCGTGAATAGAAGTGGAGACAATTGGATGTCCTAATTTTTCGACAATCATTTGCGGAACGATATGGTCTGGAACTCGGATTCCTACGGTTTTGTAACCTTTGTAGGCTGTCGGAAGATTTCGGTTTGCTTCCAAAATAAAAGTAAATGCGCCTGGTAAATGGTTTTTCAGAAAACGGAAAGTTGAAGTTTCTATCGGCTTTGTGAACTCGGAAAGATGGCTCAGGTCGTTGCAGATAATAGAAAACTTATGCTTGTCCAGCTTGATTCCCTTGATTTGAGCGAGCCTTTCCATTGCTTTATGGTTGTAAATATCACAGCCAATCGTGTAAATCGTATCCGATGGATAGATAATCACGCCGCCATTTTGGAGAACTTTTACGGCTTCGTCTATTAAATTCTCTTGCGGGTTTTGCGGATATATTTTTAAGATTTTTGCCATAGTCAAAGGTATTAATTATTTGAAATTAGTTGTTAATACATTCATAATCAAAAATTGTGAAAAAGTAAACAACATAAAAAGAGAACCACATTTGTGATTCTCTTAGTTGGTTGCGAGGACACGACTCGAACGTGCGACCTCCGGGTTATGAGCCCGACGAGCTACCTACTGCTCTACCTCGCGATATTGTAGTGCAAATATACAGCTTTTTTGATACAAGTCAAGTTTTTCGTTGTTTTTAATTTTGAAATTGGAATTTGCTAAATTCAGATGAAAATTTTTTGTTGAATTTCTCGCAGATTTGGAGATTTAGCAGATTTTAAAATAAAAATATCTGCAGAATAATCTGTTTGATTTGGGGAGAGTTATTTAAAATAAAAAAAGAGAATCAAAAATTGATTCTCTTTAGTTGGTTGCGAGGACACGACTCGAACGTGCGACCTCCGGGTTATGAGCCCGACGAGCTACCTACTGCTCTACCTCGCGATATTGTAGTGCAAATATACAGCTTTTTTGATACAAGTCAAGTTTGATAAGTATATTTATGATTAATAAATATTGATAGCTTGAAAATCAGGGCTTTTAATTTTTAACTTCATTTAACTAAAAAAATAGTTGTACGAATAAAAAATAATACTACATTTGTATTACTAAGTTTTTAGTGATATAAGATTGATTGTTTTTAAAGTAAAAGATTATGAATAAGTTAACCAAAGCAGAAGAACAGGTGATGCAGTACCTTTGGCAGATTGAGAAAGGATTCTTAAAAGACGTTTTAGAATTGTTTCCAGAACCAAAACCTCACACCAATACGATTTCCACAATTTTGAAAATTTTGATGGAAAAAGGTTTTGTAAGTCACAAAACATTTGGAAGACAACACGAATATTTTCCTTTGATAAGTAAAGAAAACTATAGCGGAAAATCTATAAAAAGTCTTGTAAAAAACTATTTCGAAGGTTCTTACACCAATGCTGTTTCGTTTTTGGTGGAAAAAAATGAAATCAGTGTGAAAGATCTGGAGCTTTTGTTGAATGAACTTAAAAATAAGGACTAATGGAAGCTTTTATGTTTTATTTGGGCAAAATGATCCTGTGTTCAGGGGTGATGTTTGCTTACTATTTACTATTCTTAAAAGATAAAACATTTCATCATTACAATCGGTTTTACCTTTTATTGACGGTAATTATCAGTCTGGTTCTGCCGCTGATAAAAGTCTCGTACTTTACGATAGAAACCAATCAGAATTTTTATTTGTTGCTCAGTCAGCTTAATCAAAATCAATTACAAAACTCAACTTATGATATCACTATTTATTCAGTTTTTTATACAGTTATTGGAGTGGTTTCAGTCGCTCTTTTAATCAGACTATTAGCCGGAATTTTTAGAATTCAATCTATTAAAAATCAGTTCCCGAATGAGACAATTGAGGGAATTAGATTTTATCAAACCAATCTTAATAATGCTCCTTTTTCTTTCTTTAGAAATCTGTTCTGGAAAAAATCGATAGAGATAGATTCTCCTGTCGGACAGCAGATTCTGAAGCACGAAATGGTTCATATAGAACAGAAACACAGTTGGGACAAACTCCTGATGCAGACCGTAAAATCTATTTTCTGGTTCAATCCCGTGTTTTATTTTATCAACAAAGAAATCAATCTTATTCACGAATACTTGGCGGACAACAAAGCAGTCAAGAAGTCCGATACCAAAGCATTTGCGCAGATGCTTCTCGAGAGTCATTTCTCTGGTTCGGTTTTGCCTGTAACGAGTCCTTTTTTATCCTCTAACCTCAAAAAAAGATTAACAATGCTTACAAAAAACAAAACCAAGTACAGCTATGCACGCAAACTTTTTGCGCTACCAATTTTATTTTTTATGGTCTTCACCTATATGGTGAATGCTAAAAATAAGGAAATTACAGAAACGAACAAGGCAATAGAAATCGCAGTCAATGAACTGAAAAACGATACAATCAAACCTAAAACTTCTGACTTAGATAGTTTATCAACGGAACATCAAAGACAGGCGAGAGTTTACACAGATGCTTTGCAGGAAGATCATTTGAAAATGTCTGCAATCAGTAAAAAAATGGCAGACAAGGGCAAAGAATTATCAGCACTGAAAAAAGCTAAAAAAGAAGATACACCTGAATACAAAGCTTTAGAAAGTGATATGGAAACGCTTGCTGGTCAAATGGAAGGAATCGTAAGTTCCGATAACTATCAGAAAAATATTAAAGGTTTGGAAGAAAGTTCAGAAACCATTGCAAAACTTTATGATTCTCCCAAATTCAAAAAAAGAATTGCCGATGTAGAGAAAAAAGCTGCTGAAGCTGAAAAAATGGTCAATTCTCCTGCCTTCAAAAAGAAAATTGCTGATGCAGAAAAGCGTGCTGAAGCAGCTGATAAATTAGTCAATTCTCCAGCATTCAAAAAAAGAATAGCTGATGCTGAGAAGCGCGCTGCTGAAGCCGATAAAATGGTCAATTCTCCCGAATTCAAAAAAAGAATAGCTGATGCTGAAAAAAGAGCTAATGAAGCAGTAGCAAAAGTTTACGATTCTCCTGAATTCAAAAAAAGACTCGAGTTAGCTAAAAAATTAGCCAAAGAAACTTCT
>Ga0308157_10009339_pt1 | contig 10892 bp, 16 predicted proteins | sample PhyBR1_FD_201035 | JGI IMG/M metagenome (GOLD analysis project Ga0308157, IMG submission 201035) | Phyllosphere microbial communities from UC Gill Tract Community Farm, Albany, California, United States - DLSLB.R1 | ecosystem: Host-associated > Plants > Phyllosphere > Unclassified | place: USA...
GGTTAAAGTCGGCGCTAAAGCCGAATCTTTAACTTAACGACCTGCTGGCGCCAATGCGCGCTACGATCCCTCCATGACCCGCTACTCCGCCCCAATAATCCACCAGTGCCCAGCATGCGCCGGGTACTTCAAGCGCCATGCGTTGACGTCGATGCACTTTCACGCTGATGTGCCCGACTGGTCCGATGGGAAAAATGGGCAGTGGTGGGCCAGCGCCAGCGGGAGTGTCGGTCGGTGCCCCGTGTGCTCCACATCGGTATGGATCGAGGATGCCGTGGAAGTGATGCATTTGCCCCGGCACACACCCATGATGGGCGGCTTGGACCGGCTATGGCATCGCATGACTGGTGACCGCAATGGCCGGTTGCGTGATGTCTTGGAGTGGGAAGCGCTGCCGGCCACCCTCAGAAACGCCGAAAGCTTTCGTTGGCTATCGGAAGCTGATGATTTCATCGCGGCCTTGACGGAAGCGCCGCCACAATCGCCGGAACGTGAACTGCATCTTCGGGTGCGGCTATGGTGGGCGCTGAATGACCGCCTTCGCCACGACGGGGATGGCACCCCAAGTGAGTCACATTCCCTCATGCAAAGGAGCATTGCACGTCCTAACATGTTGCGTATCTTGGAACTGATTGAGGGCAGTCCCAATGCCCAGGTGACACGCGGCGAACTGCTGCGTCAATTGGGGCGGTTTGACGAGGCCGTGGCCGTGCTGAAGGCCGTCGTGCCTGATGGCCGTTCGGAAGTGCGGGCTGTGAGGATCGAGCGGCTTGCGGCAGCCCGTATCGCTGCCCTACAACCCATCTAAACGTCGTATTCGGCCACCGCCATGAGACGTAAAATCTTTGATCTGGATCAGACCAGCGGCGCATGTAACCGTTATGCTGGCGGCTTCAACCGACGTGGAGATGCGATGCCAATACCTCGACCAATCTTGATCGACCCATCGCCGCACCAGCGCGAGGCGATCACGGCCGTTAAAAAGGCGTTCATCAAATCCCACGGCAGCGCCTTCGCGCTTGAATTCATCCGGCTTCACCGTTCAGCCATCTACAACGCCTCCAGGACACGCGTATGCGGCCGTAGCGCGACCACAATCGATTCGGACTGGGTTGATGACAACGTGCGCTGTAGTGGCCCATAAGCGGCTGTATGGCACCCAGTGAGTCCGCCACGCCGGCACCGGCACCCCGTCGCGCCGCGATGTACGTCCGCATGTCCACCAGCCTGCAAGACCGATCCATTGAGCATCAGTGTCAACGGCTTCAGCAATATGCCGACGAACACGGCATCGAGGTCGTCAAGATGTACGCCGATGCGGGCAAGAGCGGCCTATGTATCAACGGCCGCGATGGCTTGCAGGCGCTAATGGCGGATGTCCAAGCCGGTAATACCGCCTTCACAATGGTGCTGGTCTACGATGTCAGCCGCTGGGGGCGGTTTCAAGACACCGATGAAGGAGCGCACTACGAATACTTGTGCCGGCAGGCTGGCATACAGGTGATCTACTGCGCCGAGCAGTTTGCAAACGACGGGTCCGCGATTGCCTCCATCCTCAAGGGCATGAAGCGCACCATGGCCGCTGAATACAGCCGGGAGCTGTCGGCCAAGGTGTTCGCAGCGCAGTGCCGGTTTGCCGCGCAGGGGTTCAAGATGGGTGGGTTCGCGGGGTATGGATTGAGGCGGGTTTCGTTCAACAGCGATGGACTGAAGCGGCGCGTGCTACAGGCTGGCGAACGCAAGGCGGCGGCAACGGATCGAGTCCGCTTCTGCTGGGGGCCAAGGCACGAAGTCGAGAACGTGCGACGTATTTACGGCTGGTACGTGTTGGATAAGTTTGGCGACACCGAGATCGCGGCAAAGCTCAACACCCAGAAGGTACGCGCCGAATGGGGCAGACCATGGACAGCGCCGATGGTGAAGAGCATCCTGACCAATGAAAAATACATCGGCCGGATCGTGTTCAATCGTGGGTCTGCGAAGATGAGCACACCGCGCATATCGAACCCTGAACAGGCATGGGTATGCACCGAGTCTGCGTTTCCTGCAATCGTGGCACCAGCGCTGTTCAAGGGGGCTATAGCGGAGCGCCAGCGCAGGAATAAGCCGAAGACGCGCGACGAGTTGATTGGCATGCTGCGCGCGCTCCACGCCGCCCATGGCCAAGTAACTGGCGCGCTGATCAACGCCGCTCCTGATATGCCCGGCCAGAAGTATTTCATCGCGCAATTCGGGACACTCGCTGAGGCATACGCTGCCGCTGGACTGCCATCGACCGAGCCGCTGTTGCGGGCGCAGACGCTACGGTCAGTGAGGCAATTGCAGGCCGCGACAAGGGCCGCCATTGAGCTGGGTATTGAGCAGGCTGGTGGAAGCCATACGTCGTGTGGCCACCCGTCAATGTGGCGGATCAACGATAGCGTGGACGTGAAGCTTGTTGTCGCTCGGTCCCGCCACGACGATGCAGGCCGCATCAGATGGCGCGTCCCGATCCACACCGCGCCAATCGCCGACTTCATTATCTGCGTGCAGATGGATACCGCCAATGTCGGCGTCATGGGCTACTACCTGTTTCCCGTCGCCGAATTCGCGCAGGCTCACATCATCTTACGTGCCGAGTGGCCTGACGACCGAATCCAATACCGTCATGTGTCGCTGGCTTCGGTATTTGGCCTCAGCGACTAGCCCCAGCGCGGTCTAAGACTTGGGTCCGGAAGTCGCCTTATAGTTCTCAATTGCGGCGACCAGACGGACATTGTCCTGTCGAGCTTGCTCACGCAGGTCAGCGAGACGGATTGCGAGAAGTGTGATTGAAATAAAGATGCATACGCTGGTGAAGGTGGTGCCGAAAATGATCATCATTGGTCAGTTCCACAGCATGTCAATTTTTCGCTCGATGCGGTCGAGCTTGTCGAGCACCGCGTCAAAGTTGGAATTAATCTGCTCCATCGCGGCGCGATGGGGGCAAGGCGCTGCAACACGTACAGCGGCGGCGGGCGGGTTGGCCGGCTTGGACTTCAGTATGGCGGTGAAGAAGGACAGAATCATCGTGGCTGGCGCTGGCGCGCGTTCTTGGTCATGCCCATATGATCCCAAACCAGATGCAATTCGACCGGGAATTTTTCTGGCATGGCAGGCAGGTGTGTTTCACATAGGGCTGCGCCGAAAAATTTTTCCAATTCCCATGCGCGAAAAATTTTGACTGATCGACCTGTCAGATACCATGACAGACGGGGCGCCTTCGCCCCCCCCCCACCGGGTGGAGCGGGCATAGGGTCGATCATCGGATATCATCCCAGTCCGAATCAAGGAGCTGCGAATGAGTTACTGCGGTCGAGAAGAGGTGGGGGAAAATGGTGTCGGCGAGCTGGGGCCGGATCTGCGTAACATCCCAGCGCGGGCACGATGGGCCGTTTGGCGAACACGCCCTGCACAGCGATCAGCTCACCGTATCAACTTCGACGACCTTCAGCGCGTGAATGCCATGCGTAGCCTTAATGAAAACTGGGGTTGCAAGTTACTCCGCGTCCTGCTGTATCGGCTACAGCGGTATGGCGACTAAATGGCAGATATGGCTGACATGCCGCGCTCGGTTGAGGTGGTAGCATTCAATCCCGCTGAGAAAAAGACAGGTCGCCCAAGCACCGAAGAAATGCCATGGCTTGGGCCTTGAACTCGTCGAGTGTGTGCCGCTCATCCCACAAGGCAAGGAAATGCAGGTGGCGATTGTCCGTAGGGTCTAAAGAAGCATCAATGACCCGCGCATACGCATCGAACGCCTGCATTCGCAGGCGCTGTGCGAGGTCGGTCAACTCCTTCATTCCAACGGTACCGGGCATCGCTGCTCCTTATGGGCTTGGTTATAGCATAGCATCAATTAGTTTTCAAATTGGCATTGCCGTAGTTTGCTATTCGGCGCTGAAACAGATCGGCGGGGTCGATTAACTTTCGTGTCAATGTACTGGCTTCGCATCCGGATACGGCGCACACTCAAGCGGAGAATTCATGGAACAGCGTGACATCAATCTCATTGGCCCGCAGGCAGGCCCGGATCAGGTAGATGCGATCATTCGTCGTAGCACCAGCGGCCATGGCGGTACCATCTGCAAGCCCCGGGATGTTCGATACGCGATCCACGACTACCACGGGGATGGTCGTTTTAAATGGCTCAAGAAGATCATTCACGCGCTGCGTAATAGCTGCGACTGACAGCCATTCCGACTCAGGGCGCTCGTTGCTGGCCTTGCTGAACGCTGCCGCCTGCTTGTCGTTCGGGCGGATGACGTGCTTGATGCGCACGAAATAGCCAGCCTGCCCTTGCGGGCGCCACGTAAATTTGTCCACGGCCATCGCCATGTCGCGGTCGGCCACATACACGCCTTCCAGCTCTTTGCCGGCCTTGGTCGTAACCTTGGCGATAGGCGCGTCCGCCTCCAGCTTTTCGCCCACCACTCGGAAAACTGCCTGGCTTGCGCCAGCTCGACCCATCCGGCGCGCTACTAAGGCTACCACCGCGCGGCAACGTCAAACAGCATGGAAAACAGAGAAATTCCTATTTCAGGTATCACGAAATGAGCATACATGCGGGATTGCAGGCTGATTGTGTAATTTTTTGTGTAAAACCACGCGGCCACTGAGCAGAATGCGCAACTTTGCGATGCCAGACGATTGTGCTGCGCGGTTAAATGCCGCGACACGCTGCGGCACTAACCGTGTGAAATGCGCGCCGAAAATCTTAGTCCGTGACCGTTTTGTGAAGAGCATCGGTCGGCAGTGAGATTTTGGTATGTTTGGAATGAGCAAACTGCTATGCTAGCCCCAGCGGCCGCTCTCGGCCAGAAGCGGACCTAGCCATGGAGAGAACAGCCGTATGCTGTCATTGATGAACGATACGAAGTGGGATGAGTTGAGGCTGGCGATGTATGAGCTTGGGCCACTCTCACCGAAATGGCGTACATTGGACGTGGAAAATGGACACCTCTCAGAGTGGGATGGAGAATGGTTTTACCACTTCCGGAATGGCGGATATAAATTCATTAAATGGGTCGAAATCGCTATCGAATCTCCCGCGCAACGGCAGGCGGTATTGACTGAGCTGGTCAAGGTCCACGTTCCAGGAGAGTCCACTGAAACCGGTTTTCGAGTTCTTGGGTACGCAGAACTGGGCGTCGAGGTCGACTACTTGGATTGACGTATAACGGCCAAGAGCTGCCATTCGCCAATGTAAAAACTAAAGCATCCTTCTTTCTGGAGCATCGATTTGGACAAGATTTTTTTTCGAATTTCCCATAATGACGGCGAAGATTTGAATGGCGTCAAACATTCATGTATAACGGATCTCAAGTATCGTGAAAACTAAAAAAAATAAACGAAAATTTCGTGTTCTTCTGGTTGATGACGACATTGATGCTGCCGGAATATTGAGTCAGCTGCTCGACGTTCATGGCCTGGAAACTCTATGCATGACCGCACTTTCTTCATTAATGCAAATAAAAGATTATGCTCCCGACGTGGTTCTTTTGGACCTCGATATGCCTGGAATGAGTGGGTTTGAAGTTGCGACAGCCATTCGAAAAACTGAGGGCATTGGTGAAATAGGGATTTTTGCGCTTAGCGGGTGGAGCGATGCTGAAGTTCGAGAACAATGTAAAAATTTGGGATTCGATGGCTTCTTCGCGAAACAGACACCGTTGGACGATATCATTGCTGCCATTATGGAATATACGCGCTTCGCTCAAGAATAATGTGGTGCTCGAAGAACTTTAAATTTCTGGTTTAAAACTTTCTAATTATTTAATCATACATGGGCAACCTCCCGCCGTACAGCTTAAGCAAGACTTGTCATTGGTCGAATGTGAACAAAAACACTATTTCCAGCAGATCGCGAGTGTCAAGTTAATTCGTGGCGATTCACAACGGAGTGTTTATCATAGTAAATTCAATTAAGTGAGCCCAATTTAGAATTATGGTTTCTATATGGAGCGTTTGAATTGCGAGCTATATACGTACAAAAATCTGCTAACGGGCCCAATGCAGGGAGGCGTCTACTACTGGCTACGTTTGCCAATTTATTCGGATCTTTCTCGGCTTGGTCTGCCAGCCTTGGGCCTCCTTCCCCGCGCGAGCTGAGGGTCGTAGGAACCGGCTTCAAAAAAATATTTGAGCTTAGCAACGAGGGAGTCTTCTACGGTATGGGAGTGGAAGTAGTCCAGATCATTGGAGCACAATTAGGATACAAAGTTCGATTTGAAATCTTTCCATGGGCGAGGGCGCTGCGATTAGTGCAACTCGGACAGGCCGATATCCTGATTGGCCCATATCGATCCGCCGAACGCATGTTTTCAATGGCGTTTTCGCAGCAGCCATTTTTCGAAGATCAACTTGCGTTTTATAGTCGTGTGCAAAAAATAATAAACTGGCGAGGCGACTATTCGGACCTGGTCGGGAGGCGAATAGTGGTGTTAAACGGCTGGACTTATGGTAACGAGTTTGAAATGGCTCGCCCTGATTTGCTAATAAATACCGCCAACACAGTTGAAGGGGCGCTCACGATGCTGTTGCACCAAAGAGCGGACTTGCTGGCCGCCAATCGGCGTGATACGGATCCAATTATCGCGGCCCTGGGGATTCAACGAAAGGTTGTAGCGCTTTCCCCTTTAATAGGTATAAATTTGGCTTTTCTTGCATATCCAAGATCAGCACGACATGATTTGATACGAGGGGAGTTCGATAGCGTACTCAACTACATGAGTAAAAATGGGGTGCTAAAAAAGCTAGGGAATCGCTATGGAGTTACGGTTCCTTAGGTGTGCTGTGAAAAACAAAATTATAAACTTGGTGAAGTGGGTAGCTAAAATTCATAAATCTGTACTGCTATGGCTACTCGAAAAAATCGTGCATGGCCACCGGCGGCTTTGGGGCGACTACTGGCGTCGCCCTTGCTTGTCTTAAGCATCCGTTTGCTCGGCCATTTCGAGTGCGTCATCGACTTCGATACCCAGATATCGTACGGTGCTCTCTAAGCGCGTATGGCCCAGCAACAGCTGCACCGTTCGCAAATTTTTTGTGCGCCGGTAGATGAGTGTTGGCTTAGTCCTCCGCATCGTGTGCGTGCTGTATGCCGTCGGGTCTAACCCTATTTCGTCGAACCATTGGTGGACAATACGTGCGTATTGCCGAGTCGAAAGGTGCGGCGATTCTGAGATTCGACTGGGAAAGAGAAAATCGCCGTGGCGCAGCGCTGCGGCCGCTATCCAGTCCTCCAAGCTCTTCCTGGTCCCTGCGGTAACTTCGAACTGGACGGGTTGCTTCGTCTTCTGCTGCATCACGCTGGCTCGCGCTGCCACATGGCCTCCATGGCAGAGATCGTTGACGCGCAGTCGGACCAAGTCGCACCCACGCAATTTGCTGTCGATGGCCAAGTTGAAGAGTGCCAAGTCTCGGACCCTGCCGAAAATTTCCAGGCGAACGCGAATTGCCCAGATTTCGCTTACGCGAAGCGGTGCTTTTTGCCCCACCAACTTGCCCTTGTTCCACGGCGTACTGTGGCATGCGGAACCTTTCAATGGATTGTTCATGATAGACCTCCTGGATTGAAGCTCTACTATGCGCTTGACTGACGGCGGTCGTATCCGAAGGCGATGTGGTAATTAGTGAGCTTTCCCTTCGGGCAAGATGGTATCCTTGCTCATAGGCCGAATGCGGCCAAGAGCAGACATCGATGCAAGCTTCGATTTTGAAGTTCAATCGTAAGCAGCCATCCTTACGTTCTTAACTACCGTTATCTTCTAGCCAGATGATGGCTTGAGCAAGATCGTTGTAGAAGACGCGGTAGGTTCCTTCACCAAAATGCCCGAAGGCGATCCTGGCCAAGTAGGCGATTCGGTGTTCGTTTGCTCGATGAATTGACCCACTCGGTTTGACCCGCCTTCCACTGCCTGGCAAACGCTGCTACGCGGTCATACGATCCTTCATAACCCAGCTCTTTCAGGTCCGCGTGGATCTGCTTCAAACTGCGGCGCTGCTTACGCGGCTTGCTCGTCTCAGCCTTGAGCCATCCTGATAACTGCACGGAATATTTGTCCAGCCCGCTCGCTATACGGCGTTCCGCATAGGTGGGCTCGGTGGTTTCCGAACGCAAATAGCGCCGGACAGTGTTACGTGAGATGCCCAGCCTTCTGGCAATCTCCCGTAAAGGAATCTGGTCACGAATGTGCCAGCGTCGAATTATGCCTAGTAACGCCACGTTGATCACTCCGTTCTCCTGCCGATGAGACAGGTCGAATTGTGCTCTTCACGTGGGTCAGATTCAGTTGCAAATTACTGGGGAAAGTGGGTCAATTTTCGGTGCAAATCAACAGCCGGCGCGAACGTAACCCTGGATCAGCGTAAGCGCGGCAGTGATCATCTTCAGCCGGTTTTTCATGCAGTAGCCCAGCGGCTCCAAGTCGAATTCACGGCCCGCTACTGCCGACGACTCCATGTTCGCATCGAGGCGGCAGACGAAGATACGGCGGTTGAGGTCTCCGACAAATTGCAGGCCATTGCCCGTGACCAGGATCAGCATGCGGTGTTCAGCTTCCGCATCACGCGACTCACCCAGCACGCGGCTTTTGATCGATGGCGCGGTGGTGACCGCACACAGGCTGGCTGACTCAATCGCATACTCGGCGTTATCGAACAGCATGGTGCCCGCGCCGCCCAATGCCGCGCTGAACAGGCTCTTCGCCCACTCCGCCTCATCGCTGCATGGCGGGCAGACTGCCGGTACCGCGCCGTCATACAGGATGCCCACCAATTGTGCCAACAGGGTCTTGCCGGTGCCCGCCGCTGTGGCGCTGAACCCGAATCCCGGCGAGGTCCGCAGGCAGGTGCGCACCGCCGCAGTCAAAACTGCCGCCAACGCTACCGATTTGTCAGCGTCCGATGCGTACGGGAACTGGCTGAATGGCTTCCAGAGCACGCTGAGCGCAGTTCGGAGTTCCATGTTCGTCGGCGCCAAGGGGAACGCGGGCCACGCGCCACCGCTTTCATTGACCAGCAAGATTGCGGTTTTTACGTCGTAGCCAGGTTGCACCAGTGGACGGCCATCATGATCCATGGTCGGAGCGTTGCGCACTGCCGTGAGTTTGTTCATGCGCAGGTTGGCTGCATCCGTCAGCAAGCCTTGGACTACAGGCGCCGGACACGCGACTGCAACCAGTTCTTTTTCGCGCTTGTCCCAGCCCTCGAAACGGCACAGGCGCTGGATTTGCACGGTCAACCATTGTGGTTTAGCTTGGATGATTTTGCCGTCGTCATGCGGGTACACCATCGCCCCGGCGCGCTCATAGATTTGGCCGGACTTCTTCAGCACTTCGGCCGCTTGATCTACCATACGCGGCAGTTCTGCGTTATTAACACCGATCACCGATTGGGCACGATCCAGCTCATACCGCATGCCGTGGTGAGCGTGCGAATAGATGTACGGCCGGCCACCGCTGTACAGGTTCACAACCGCTACACGCAGGTCGTGGTCAGGCTCCAGCGGGTCTGCAAAGCGCGTGTTGTGATACTTTCTGGGATTGTCCATCACCATGCCAACCGTCACGGTTGCGCCGTCTGCGGTGGTCAGAGGCCAGTCGCCCATCAGGACGCACTGGTTGACCGCGCGCTCGATCATGGCACCAATCGCTTTTTCGTCGGACTCGATGCCAAGCTTTTTCAAGCGTGCCGGCATCTTCGCCTTTGCATCAGCGATGTATTGGCCTTTGAAGGCGACTACCTCTGGCTGAATGGCTTTGCGTGCTGCATCCTTGATTTTCTTCAGCTCGACCACCTCGGATTCGGACAGGTCATGACAGTCATCAACCTCGAAAATGCGGCCGTCAATGATCATGCTGTCGTACTCGGTGCGCGTTACGCCCTCGCCAAGAACAGGCGCCGCAGCGAAGTCCATCCCCTCCGGGCGCCATACCGCAGCGTCAACCGGGCCGCGCTCCAGTAGTTGGCCAGACTTGCTGATGGCGTAGTAGCCATATCCAGCCAGCCACAGGCGTTCAAACAGGGCCTTGCCGACTCGGGGGATCTGGCTGGCGTCATCCACCATGATGTACACGCGTTGACCTTGCACATCCGCCCCGTCAACGCCGGAAGACGAGCTTGCGCGCCACAACATCCCTACTTCTTTGAATGCGGGCATGGCGACATCGAGCATGTCGAGCAATGCATATTTGGACGTGCTCGGCCAGCCTTTGCGCGGGTCATGATCGAGCATCAGAATGCCGGGGCCGTGGCCGAACACGAAGTTATTGCGGGTGCGGGTGATGGCGCCTGCTGGTGGTTTGTCCAAGCCTTGTGCTACAACAATGCCGTCGTCGCCTTCGGGGCGGCCGTAAGTGACTGCTTGGTTGGGTTTCAGTCCCTTCAGGAGCATGTCCAGTGCTTGGAGGGTGGCGACGACGACGACGCTGAAAATTCCTTGGTTCAGAAATGCTGCCGCCTTTTTTTTCACCACGCCATTTACCTTGGCGAAGGTCTTGGTCAAATAGCCGTCATCGTTGGTGAGTACGGTTACAGGTGCGCCGATAGTCACTGGGGCATCGGCTTGGGGTGTGAACGAATCGCTCATATGGGATCTCGGTGAAGACGTGAGCCTTGCGGCCCACGTCAGTTGGCTGTTAAGCGGCAGCGTTCAGCTTGGCGACACGGATCTTTTCCAGGTCGGACAGGCGGATCTGACGGTGACGGCCGTAGGTGCCGTAGCGACGTTTAGTAGGGGTAACCTGCATCAGCACTTCGTGGACATCCATGTCGGTGTAGGCGGCTGCGAAGTCTTCATCAACGAAGATCATCGCATCCAAGTAGGACGAGTCTGGAAGTACGATCTCTTCGGTTGATGCGCGGGGGGCAAA
>Ga0308157_10009341_pt1 | contig 10891 bp, 10 predicted proteins | sample PhyBR1_FD_201035 | JGI IMG/M metagenome (GOLD analysis project Ga0308157, IMG submission 201035) | Phyllosphere microbial communities from UC Gill Tract Community Farm, Albany, California, United States - DLSLB.R1 | ecosystem: Host-associated > Plants > Phyllosphere > Unclassified | place: USA...
CGCGACGCGGCTGGGCGAGACGCATGCCGCCGACCGGCGCTCGCCGCTGTCCCTGGCGGCCACGGCCGGAACCTACGGCCAACTGCTGCGCGACCGGCGCTTCATCGCGCCGGCGCTGGCCGTGGCCTTGGTGATTGGTGCGCTGTACGCGTTCTTCGCCATGGCGCCGGCCATTCTGATGGCGGGCTTTGGCTTCTCGCCGCTGGCGCTGGGGCTGTTGTTTGCGGCGACCGTGTTCGTCGTGTTTGGCGCCGGCTTCATGGCGCCGCGGCTTGCGCGCCTGTGGGGCCCGCTGCGCGCGGCGCGCGCGGGCATCGCCCTGGCCCTGGCCGCGGGCATCGCCGTCTGGCTGGGCCCCCACGAGTTGCACTTCTTTTGCGCCGCGCTGACGGCATTCCTGCTGGGCATGGGCCTGGTCAACCCGCTGGCCACGGCCATCGCCTTGCAGCCTTTTGGCCGCCAGGCCGGCGCGGCCTCGGCGCTGCTGGGTTTTCTGCAGATGGGCTGCGCGGCGCTCGCGGTCAGCGTGGGCGCGGCGCTGGAGCGCTCGGCCTACGACGCGCTGGGCCTGATCCTGAGCACCAGCCTGGCGCTGTCGCTGTGCGTTTTCGTGCTGCTGGCGCCGCGTGCGCCGCCGCCGTGAGCGGGGCTGCGCCTGAGCACAGACGCGCGTTCGCCGCTCAGATCGGCGGCAGCAGTTCCCCGTCCGGCAGACGCACAAAGAAACGCTTTTCAATCAGCACGTTGCGCGCGGTCTCGACCACGATGGACGTGCCCTGGTCGTCCTCGCCCGCGAGGTAGGACGCGTAATACGCGATGTTGGGAATGGGCGGCGACGCGGGCAGGCAGCGCAGCTCGCCGCTGGCCAGGTGCTCGCGCAGCACCGGCAAGGGCAGGACGGCGATCGCATGGCCTTCGCGCACCAGGCGCAGCATCAGCGACAGCGAGTTGCAGGAATTGATGCCTTCGAACTCCACATTGGCGCTGCGCAGCCATTGGTGAACGATGGAGTTGAGCGTCGATGGCGGTGAATTCGTCACCAATGGCAGCTGCGCGGCCACCTTTGGCGTGAAAGGCGCATCGGGCAGCGGCATCTCGCTGGCCGCGAACCAGGCGAAATCGACCCAGCCGAGCAACTGGTCGATGACATGCGCGGCGGAACTGGAGTAGGTGTGCAGCGCCACATCGATCTCGCGCTTGCGCAGCTTCTCGCGCAGCACGCTGCCCACGTCTATCGTGATCTCGACCACCAGCCGCGGATGGCGGCGCTTCAACTGCCGCAGGATTTCGGACAGCGCCACCATCGCCGTCGATTCGTCCGAGCCCAGGCGCAGCACGCCTTCAAGCGGCGGGCCCATGCGGCCCATGCGTTCGAAATCCTGGGCCGCGCTGAGCACTCTTTCGGCCAGCGTCACCGCGTCGCGGCCTTCGTGCGTGAGCTGCACGCGCTGGTTCTTGCGCGTGAAAAGCTGCACATTCAGCGCCGCTTCCAGCTCCTTGATGCGGCTGGAAATCGCCGGCTGGCTGAAGTTCAGGTGCTCGGCCGCGGCATGGATGCTGCCGAGTTTGGCCGTCCAGAGAAATGCTTCGATTTGGCGAAGAGTGGTGCGCATCATTCAAAAAGTTTATCAACTATTGCTCAAATAACGCGTTTTTCTTCCCAAAAGCCCGCTGATAAATTGGTGACTCATTCAATTTTCTGAGCCAGCCATGTACGTACTCAATGCCCTGCCCAAGTCCATCGACCCCGATCTGCTGGCGCTGCTGGTGCAGGCCGAGCCAGCGGTCATCGGCCACTTTCGCTACACCGGCTTCGTCAGCCCGGCCATCAAGGCCCACTTCCAGGACCGCCGCGTCGCCGGCACGGCCGTAACGGTGTGCGCACCGGGCATGGACGGCGCGATGGTGCATTACGCCGTCGGCCAGGCCCGCCCCGGCGACTTCCTGGTCATCGACCGCTGCGGCGACGAATCGATTGCCGCGCTCGGCGGCGCCGTGGCCTATGCGGCGCGCGCCGCGGGCGTCGTCGGCATCATCGTCGACGGCCTGGTCACCGACCTGGGCGAGCTGCGCCAGTACGGCGTGCCGGTCTGGTCGCGCGGCACCTCGGCCGTCACCGTCAAGACGCTGGGCCTGGGCGGCGAATTCTGCGGGCACGTAAGTTGCGGAGGTGTGGGCGTCGTGCCCGGAGACGCCATCCTGGCCGACGAGAACGGCATTCTCGTGCTGCCCGCGGCCGACATTCAGGCCAGCGCCACGCGCGCCCTGCAGATGATGCGCGACGAAAAGACGACGCTGGCGCGCATCGACGCCGGCGAGAAATACCCCGACATCATGGGCTCGACCCAGGTGATCGAGAAGGCCATCCAGGCGGCCAAGGGCGGCGCGTAAGGCGCAGCAGCCGTTCGACAGCAGACCGATTTCCCCTTCACCCTCAGGAGCTCCACCATGTCGTCCCTTCATTCCACCTCGGTCAAGACCCTCGGCCGCCGCAGCCTGCTGGCGCTGTCCCTGCTCGCCGTCGCCGGCCTGGCCAACGCGCAGCAGCCCGCCTATCCCAAGGGCCCGGTGACCCTGGTCGTGCCCTTCCCCCCGGGCGGCAGCGTCGACATGGTGGCGCGCACCATAGGCAAGCAGCTCGGTGAAGCCCTGGGCCAGACCTTCCTGGTGGAAAACCGCCCCGGCGCTTCGGGCAATATCGGCGCCACGTCGGTGGCCCAGGCCAAGCCCGACGGCCAGACGCTGTTTGTCAGCAGCTCGGGCGTGCTGACCGCCAACCAGTTTCTCTACAAGCGCCCGGGCTTTGACTCGCAAAAGGACCTGACCCCGGTGATCCGCCTGGTCAACCAGCCCAACATCCTGCTGGTCCATCCCTCGGTGCCGGTCCACAGCGTGCAGGACCTGATCAAGCTCGCCAAGGCCCAGCCCGGCAAGATCGTCATCGGCAACGCCGGCATAGGCACCGGCCAGGACATCGCCGCGCGCCAGTTCGCCTCGGCCTTCAATCTCGACATGCTGCATGTGCCCTACCGCGGCGGCGCGCCGGCGATGAACGACCTGCTGGGCGGCCAGATCCAGGTGATGTTCGAGACCTCGCCTACGGCCTTGCCTTACGCCAAGGAGCGCAACGGCAAGCTGCGCGCCGTGGCCATCACCAGCGCCACGCGCTCGCCGCTGGTGCCCGATTTGCCCACCGTGGCCGAGTCCGGCGTGCCCGGCTTCGACTCCATCACCTGGATCGGCCTGACGGCGCCGGCCGGCACGCCGCCGGCGATCATCACGCGCCTGAACACCGAACTCAACAAGGCCCTCAAGGGCGAGATGGGCAAGAAGTTCGCCGAGTTCAGCCTGGACCCCATTGGCGGCACGCCCCAGGAAATGGCGGACATGGTTCGCAAGGATTCGGCCAACTATGGCGCGATTCTCAAGGCGGCCGGCGTAGAGCCGCAGTAATCCCGCCACCCGGCGAGCAGTCAGGAAAGGCGCGCATGCAATACGTTCATCTCGGCAACTCGGGCCTCGAGGTCTCGCGGATCTGCCTGGGCACGCTCAATTTCGGTGCGCCCGCGTGGCGCTCCTGGATGCTCGACGAGGCGGGTGCGCGCCCGCTGTTTCGCCAGGCCGTGGAGCTGGGCATCAACTTCTTCGACACCGCCGATACCTACTCGGGCGGCGAAGGCGAAGTGGTCACGGGCAAGCTGCTCGCGCAGTTCTTCCCGGGCAGCCGGCGCGAGGAGGCGGTGATCGCGACCAAGGTGTTCAACCCCGTGGACCTGGCTTTCGAAGGCGATGGCGCGGCCGAGTTTCGGCGCCGCCCCAACAAGGACGGCCTGGGCCGCAAGCGCATCTTCCATGCGGTCGATGCCTCGCTGCAGCGCCTGGGCGTGGACTATATCGACCTCTACCAGATCCACCGCTTCGACCCGCATACGCCGCTGGAGGAATCGCTCGAAGCCCTGCATGACGTGGTCAAGGCGGGCAAGGTGCGCTATCTGGGCGCGAGCAGCATGTGGGCCTGGCAGTTCGCCAAGATCCAGCAGCTCGCGCGCGAGAATGGCTGGAGCCGCTGCATCAGCATGCAGAACCACTACAACCTGGTCTACCGCGAGGAGGAGCGCGAGATGATCCCGCTGTGCCAGGACCAGGGCGTGGCACTGCTGCCCTGGAGTCCGCTGGCGCGCGGCTTTCTCGCCGCCCAGGGCGATGGCGCGGCGACCTCGGCGCGCGCCGCCGCCGACCAGACCACGCAGCGCTTCTACGGCCGGGCCGAAGACCTGGCCACGCGCGCGCGCCTGCAGGCGCTGGCCGCGGACAAAGGCGTGAGCGCCGCGACGCTGGCCTATGCCTGGCTGCTGCACAAGGGCGCGACCTCGCCCGTTGTCGGCGCCAGCCAGCCGCAGCAGATCGCAGAGGCGGTGCGCGCCGCAACCCTGGCGCTCACGCCCCAGGAGATCGCCGAACTCGACCGCGGCTACGCCCCGCGCCCCGTGCTGGGGCACAGCTAACCCATTTCGTTCATCAGGAGACAAAAAACATGGCCAAGCCACACCATCTTCAAGGCATCTACTCGCCGGTGCTGACCCCGTTCAAGGCCGACCTGTCGCCCGACACTGCCGAATTCGTGCGCCATTGCCAATGGCTGCTGGGCCAGGACGTGGGGCTGGCGGTGTTCGGCACGAATTCCGAAGCCAACTCGCTATCGGTGGGCGAGCGCAAGGAACTGCTCGATGCGTTGCTCGAATCCGGTGCGCCGCCCGCACGTCTTTTGCCCGGCACCGGCTGCTGCGCGCTCACGGATAGCGTCGAACTCACGCGCCACGCGACGGCCGCGGGCGTGGGCGGCGTGCTGATGCTGCCGCCGTTCTATTACAAGGGCGTCTCCGACGACGGCCTGTTTCGCAGCTATGCCGAAGTCATAGAGCGCGTGGGCGACAGCCGGCTGCGCGTCTATCTGTACCACATCCCGCCCGTGGCCCAGGTGTCGATCAGCCTGGCGCTGATCGAACGCCTGCTCAAGGCCTATCCCGGCACCATCGCCGGCATCAAGGACAGCTCGGGCGACTGGAGCAACACCGAAGCCGTGCAGCGCGCGTTTGGCGCCGAGGGCTTCGACGTGTTCGCCGGCAGCGAAGTGTTTCTGCTGCGCACGCTGCGCGCGGGCGGCGCGGGCTGCATCACGGCCACGGGCAATGTGAACCCCGCGCCCATGGTCGATCTCTACAACAGCTGGCGGGAAGAGGGCGCCGATGCGCAACAGGCCGCGCTGGACGCCACGCGCGCCATCTTCCAGCAGCACAACATGATTCCGGCGATGAAGACCGCGGTCGCGCGCTTCAGCGGCGTCGATTCCTGGCGCACGCTGCGCCCGCCATTGACCGCGTTGTCGGCCGCGCAGGAGAGCGCGCTGGCCCAGGCGCTGGACAATCACGGATTTCAAATGGAAGGAATGAGCGCATGAGCCAGGAGCAACTTGCCGCCCTGCCGGTACACCAGCTGTCGCGGCTGATCGCGCAGCGCGAGATTTCGCCGGTGGAACTGGTGGATTCCTGCCTGCACAACATCGCCCGGCGCGAGCCCCAGCTGCAGGCGTTTGTCGCCGTCCATGCCGAGGAGGCCAGGCTGGCCGCGCAGGGCGCCGAAGCCGCGATACGCGCCGGCCAGTCGGTGGGGCCGCTGCATGGCATTCCGATCGCGCTCAAGGACTTGATCGAGGTCGAAGGCCGGGTCTTCACCGGCGGCAGTGAAGTCTGGAAAGACCGAGTGGCCACGCGCAACGCCACGCTCGCGCGCCGCCTGATGGCGCAGGGCGTGATCGTTCTGGGCAAGACCCATACCGTGGAATTCGCCATGGGCGGCTGGGGCACGAACACGCGCCGCGGCACGCCGTGGAACCCCTGGGACATGGCAGTGCAGCGCACGCCCGGCGGCTCGAGCAGCGGCTCGGCTGTGGCCGTCGCCGCCCGGCTCGTGCCCTGGGCCGTGGGCACCGACACCGGCGGCTCGATACGCATGCCCGCATCGTGGTGCGGCATCACCGGCTTGAAGACCACCATAGGCCGCATCAGCGGCCATGGCATACAGCCGCTGAGCCCCACGCTGGACACACCCGGCCCCATGGCGCGCTGCGTCGAGGACGTGGCCTTGCTCTACGCCGCAATGCAGGGCCAGGACCCGCTCGATCCGCTGACCGCCGGGCTGTCCTATGTGGACCCCATGCCCGCGCTGCGGCGCGGCATCCGCGGCCTGCGGCTGGCGCGCATGCCCGACAGCGAGCGCGCCTATGCGTCGGCCGAGGTGCTGCAGGCCTATGACGAATCGCTGCGCGTGCTGGCGTCGCTGGGCGCCGAGATCGTGACGCTGGATCTGCCGTTCCGCTTCGAGGACGTGGCGGCGTTCAATCTGCGCATCATGGCCGCCGAAAGCTATGCGCTCTACCATGCGCTGATCGATGACCCGGCCGCGCCGCTGGACCCCGATGTGCGCCCGCGCATCGCCGCCGGCAGGGACATCAGCGCGCGTGCCTATCTCGAGGCCATGCAGCAGCGCAACGTGATGAAGCAGCAGTTCGCGCTTGCCATGAAAGGCATCGATGCCCTGCTCACGCCCAGCACCATGACCACGGCCCTGCCGCTGAGCGCGGTGGACCAGACCAAGGCGCCGGCGCACTACACGCGCTTTGGCAACTACCTCGATCTGTGCGGGCTGTCGCTGCCCAATGGCTTCGACGCCCAGGGCCTGCCGACTTCGCTGCAGATCGTCTGCCGCGGCCAGCAGGAAGACCTGGCGCTGCGCATAGGCTGGGCCTGCGAGCAGGCCACCGACTGGCATGCGCGCATGCCGCCGGCTCTGGCCTAGGGCGCGGCCGTCAGTTCTCGCGCCGGCCTTCGCTCGACAGGCTGCGCGCATAGACCGCCAGCACGATGCGCTCCGAGTGCACCAGATACTCGTGCAGCGTGTCGGCGGCCTGGGCATAGTTGCCGGCTTCGGCGATCTCCAGGATCTGCCGGTTCATGTCCACATAGGGCGCGTGCAGGAACTGCGCATCCTGCATGAAGCCAAAGGCCAGCCGCAGCTCGGCCAGCACCGGCGCGAACATCTGGTTCAGGCGTTCGCTGTCGGCCAGCTCGACGATGGCCATGTGGAAGTCCATGTTGGCCGTGCCGACGACGGCCCAGTCGGACTGCACGCTGCCGCGCTGGCCGGCCTCGACGGCGCGCCGCATGTGGCGCTTGGCCGGATGCAGGGGGTAGGCGTTGCGCAGCGCCTGGCATTCGATCAGCCGGCGCACGCGGTAGATATCGATCAGCGCCGCGATCGAGGGCACTGCGACAAACACGCCGCGGTTGGGCATGTGCTTGACCAGCCCGTCCTTGGTCAGCATGCGAAAGGCCTCGCGCAAGGTGTTGCGCGACACCGCCAGTTCCTCGGCCAGCGCCTGCTCCGACAGGCGCATGCCGGGCGACAGAATTCCCTGGACGATTTTCAGTCGCAGCTGTTCGGCAACGCGGTCGCTGAGACTTTCGGAAACGCAGGGGCGCGCAAGAGTCATGGTGGGATGCGGTTTGGACACGCCACTAGTATCCCGGTTTTTGCGGGCGTGACGGGCATCTGGCCTGCCGCGGGTGCCACCCACGAGGAAGCAGGCATTGATCGACGTGCGCCAACTTGGCGCCGAACCAGCGCTGGAAAGGCCGGCGCGCACCAGCTTGAATGCACGCTGCCTGGGCTTGGTGCGGCCACCGCTGCAAGCTCGGTGTTTTCACCAATATCTACTTGATTGTTCAACAAAATAAGATGGCATGTAATTTGCAATGCCCATTTTGTTCTCTTATTTTATTCACGAACCGGGAGTTGGTATGTTGAAGAAATGCCTGATTGCTGCAAGCTTGGCCGGCGTCGCCGCGGGCGCCTTCGCCCAGACGAAATGGGATCTGCCCTCGGCCTATCCGGTGTCCAATTTCCACACCGAGAACCTGATGCAGTTTATCGCCGATGTCGATAAACAAAGCGCGGGCAAACTCAAGATCCAGGCCCACCCGAATGCGTCACTGTTCAAGGCGCCCGAAATCAAGCGTGCGGTGCAAAGCGGCCAGGTCCAGGCCGGTGAAATCATCCTGAACAATTTCGAGAACGAAAATCCGCTGTTTGGCCTCGACGGCGTGCCGTTTCTGGCGCAAAGCTACGAGCAGGCCTTCAAGCTGTACCAGGCGCAAAAGCCGGCGCTGGAAAAGCTGCTCGCCACCAGCAACATCAAGCTGCTCTACACCGTGCCATGGCAGCCCCAGGGCATGTATGCCAACAAGCAGATCAATGGCGCGGCCGACATGCTGGGCCTGAAGTGGCGCGCCTACAGCCCGGCGACGCTGCGCCTGGCCGAACTCGCCAAGGCCCAGCCGGTGCAGATCCAGGCCGCCGAGCTGTCGCAGGCCCTGGCCACGGGCGTGGTCGATTCGTACATGTCATCGAGCTCCACCGGCTATGACTCCAAGACCTACGAGCACATCAAGAACTTCTACAACGTCCAGGCCTGGCTGCCCAAGAACATCGTCATGGTCAACCTGCGCGCCTTCAACAGCCTGGACAAGCCCACGCAGGACGCGGTGATGCAGGCCGCGGCCGCCGCCGAGACGCGCGGCTGGAAGGCCAGCCAGGACAAGAACGCCTGGTACCTGGAGCAGCTCAAGTCGCGCGGCATGAACATCATCGAGCCCAGCGCCGCGCTCAACGCCGACTTCAAGAAGATGGGCGACACCATGCTGGCGGACTGGCTCAAGAAGGCCGGCGCCGATGGCAAGGCCATCGTTGACGCCTACCGGAAATAAGCATGCGCCGCTTTCTCGACCGGCTGTTCGCGTCCGCCTGCGGGCTGGCCGCATTCTGCGTGTTCATGATCTTCGTGCTGATGATTGCCGCGTCCGTGGGCCGCATGCTGGGCTGGCGCGTGGGCGGCTTCAATGACGTCGTTGCCTGGCTCAGCGCCGGCGCGGCGTTTCTGTCCATGGCCTATGCGTTCAAGGAGGGCGACTTCGTGCGCGTCACCTTGCTGCTGGAAAAGCTCTCGCCGCCGCTGCGCCGCGGCTTCGAGCTGCTGTCGCTGTCCATTGCGTCGGTGGCCACCGGCTATCTGGCCTGGTGGGCGGGAGCTTCTGCCTGGGACAGCTATGTCTTCAAGGACATGGCCGGCGGCCTGGTGGTGATTCCGCTGTGGATTCCGCAGCTGAGCTTCGTCGTCGGCGCGGCGCTGCTGTGGCTGGCCGTGGTTGATGAACTGCAGCGCGTGGCGCGTGGCTTCAAGCCGCGCTATGTCACGGTGGTCGAGGAACGCCATGCGGCGGGTGACTTCTCCAGCGATGTATGAGGGCTCTGATGAACGCAAATGACTTCGCCGACCGCGTCGGCCGCGCAGCCCTGTCTGTGCCTGAAAGGACGGCCCTGCCATGCTGATCTCCATTGGCGCATTGCTGCTGGTCGCGATGCTGGTGCTGCTCGCCAGCGGCGTGTGGATAGGCATCACGCTGGGCCTCACGGGCTGGATAGGCCAGGCCTTCTTCACCAACACGCCGCCGGGCATGAACCTGTTCTCGGCGTTCTGGGAGTCCAACGTCTCCTGGGAACTCGCGGCGCTGCCGCTGTTCGTCTGGATGGGCGAGATCCTGTTTCGCACCAAGCTGTCGGAGCAGATGTTCTCGGGCCTTGCGCCCTGGCTCAACCGCGTGCCAGGCCGGCTGATGCACACCACCGTGCTGGGCTGCGGCGTGTTCGGCTCGGTCTCGGGCTCGTCGGCCGCGACCTGCGCGACCATCAGCAAGGTGGCGCTGCCCGAGCTCAAGCGCCGCGGCTACAACGAGCAGCTGGCACTGGGCTCGCTGGCCACGGCGGGCACGCTGGGCATACTGATTCCGCCGTCGATCACCATGGTGGTCTACGCGGTGGCGGCCGATGCCTCGATCATCCGCATCTTCCTGGCCGGCTTTCTGCCCAGCTTTTTGCTGATGGCGCTGTTTTGCGGCTACATCGCCTGGTGGAGCATCCGCAACAAGCACCTGATGCCGCCGCCCGAGCCCAAGACCACGTTCGCGCAGAAGCTGCGCGCCAGCGCCTCGCTGATTCCCTGCGCGCTGCTGATCGTGTTCATCGTCTGGGTGCTGATCGCGGGCTGGGCCACGGCCACCGAATGCGCGGCCTATGGCGTGCTGGGTTCGCTGGCCATTGCGGCTGCGGGTCGCAGCCTGACCTGGGCCAACTTCAAGGCCGGGCTGATGGGGGCGACGCGCTTGTCCTGCATGATCATGTTCATCCTGGCCGGGGCGGCGTTCCTGACCAAGACCATGGCCTTCACCGGCATTCCGCGCGCGCTGGCCGAGTGGGTTGATGCGATGCAGCTGAGCCCCTACGCGCTGATCGGCGCGCTGGTGGTGATCTATCTGGTGCTGGGCACGGCGCTCGACGGCATCTCGATGATCGTGCTGACCAGCGCCGTGGTGCTGCCGATGATCCAGATGGCCGGGTTTGACCTGATCTGGTTTGGCATCTTCGTGGTGCTGCTGGTGGAGATTGCCGAGGTGACGCCGCCGGTGGGCTTCAACCTGTTCGTGCTGCAGAGCATGACAGGCAAGGACAGCAACACGATTGCCCGCGCTGCCATCCCGTTCTTCTTCTGCCTGATCGTCTGCGTGGTGCTGATCACCGTCTTTCCCGAGATCGTCACCTGGCTGCCGGACTATGTGATGGGCCCGGAGAAGAAGTAAGACGGGCGTCTTTCCATGCCAACGGCGCACCGGCTCTTGCAGCCAGTGCGCCGTTTTCACTTACACCGCCGGCGGATCGGTCTCGCGCTCGGGGTGGCGGTGCTGGGCAATGCCGGCAATGAAGGCCGCGAAGTTGTCCGCCG
>Ga0308157_10009343_pt1 | contig 10889 bp, 8 predicted proteins | sample PhyBR1_FD_201035 | JGI IMG/M metagenome (GOLD analysis project Ga0308157, IMG submission 201035) | Phyllosphere microbial communities from UC Gill Tract Community Farm, Albany, California, United States - DLSLB.R1 | ecosystem: Host-associated > Plants > Phyllosphere > Unclassified | place: USA...
TACAACAATTTAATTTGAATTATAAAGTTTTGTTATTGTTTGATTGCTAAATCTTTACAATAGAATTTTTACTATTTTATATTTTAAATCTAAACGAATATCCAAGCGCTATAAAATAGTCTGGAGAGGTTTCTGATAATCCAAAACCACCTGAAATATCCAACTGATGATTTGGATTTAATAAGTAAGTCAATCCAGCGTCAAATCGGTGATCTGCTTGCTGAAGTTGGGGAACAAAACCATATAATTCGACATAAGCACTTAATTTTTCAGTGAATTCAAATCCCGAAGTTAGTGTGTAGATAAAAGTTGGTTCTGGCGATATTCCGTCCCATTCCGCACCAAGATTGTAACTCAAAGTTTGCTTTTCGCTAATTGTATGTTGCATTGTAAAACGAAATTCAGGAGCATAATACTCTGTTTTAAAGTTTTTGGAAGCTAATTTGGGCAAACTCAAATGTGCTATAAATGATGTCAATGGAATAATTCCTTTTTCTTCAAAAAGACGTGTTTTAAATCCCACCATAACGGGAGCTAAGCCAGTTGTTTTCTCATCGATATCGTCCTCAATCATAAATTCAGTTATCAATCGAAGTTCCAAATGATCATTAATTCCAAATTTTGTTAGTGTTGAAGGAAGTATATATTCGTTAGAATGCTTATCGGTTTTCTCATAAGAAAATCCATTTTCAAATTGTAAATAATTTTTTGGTACAATTGATGGGCTTTCCGTCTGATCTGGGCGATCGGTTTCGATACTTGGCAAATCTTGTGCAAAACAGTTCCCGATTCCTGCTGTAAAAAGTATGATTATCGTATTGAAATATTTCATTTTTAAATTGTTAGGTTATTTTTAGACAAATCTAAAAATAATATTTTATTAATATAAATATATTTTTATATATTTGTTTTAAATATTTTAAATATGAGTAAATCTCTAGAAGAAGTACACCAGTCGGTTGCGACACAGAATAAAAAATCCGTTTTCAAAAGGCTATTTGCTTTTTTGGGTCCCGCATATTTAGTAAGTGTTGGCTACATGGATCCGGGCAACTGGGCGACAGATATTGCAGGTGGAAGTCAATTCGGTTATGCGTTGCTTTGGGTTTTGCTAATGAGCAATTTAATGGCTTTGTTATTGCAAAGTTTGAGCGCTCGTCTTGGGATTGTAACACAGCGTGACTTGGCGCAAGCTTCGAGGGAAACGTATTCAAAATCGATTAATTATATTCTTTATTTTCTGGCCGAAATTGCTATAGCAGCCTGTGATCTTGCCGAAGTTTTAGGGATGGCAATTGGTATCAACTTGTTGTTTGGTATTCCTTTGATTGAAGCGGTTATGATTACGGTTTTAGATACTTTTTTATTGTTGTTTCTAATCAATAAAGGAATCCGAAAAATGGAAGCTTTCATCATTGCATTAGTAATGATTATCGGATTGTCATTCATTTTCGAAATGATATTTGCCCAACCAGAAATGGATAAAGTGCTTTATGGTTTGATTCCTTCATTGCCAAATGAATCGGCACTTTATATCGCGATTGGTATTATCGGGGCTACCGTGATGCCACATAATTTATACTTGCATTCGTCGTTGGTGCAAACTCGAAAATTCAGTCGCACCGATCAAGGAATTAAACAAGCAATTAAATACAATTTAATAGATTCGACGATCGCTTTAAATCTTGCGTTTTTGGTAAATGCAGCGATTTTGATTTTGGCGGCAGCCACATTTTTCAAAAACGGAATGCATGAAGTTGCCGAAATTCAGGATGCCTATCGTTTTCTTGAACCTTTGCTGGGTAACAAATGGGCTTCTGTTTTATTTGCTGTTGCTTTAATAGCAGCAGGACAAAGCTCGACAGTTACGGGAACTTTGGCTGGACAAATAGTTATGGAAGGTTATTTGAATTTAAGAATTCAGCCTTGGGTTCGTCGTATTCTTACCCGATTGATTGCAATTGTTCCTGCGGTAGTTGTGATTTTAATTTATGGCGAAAGTGTTACAGGGAAACTTTTAGTATTCAGCCAGGTTGTTTTGAGTTTGCAATTGGGATTTGCCATTATACCATTAATTCATTTTGTTAGTGATAAATCCAAAATGAAAGGACATCACATAGGAACATTAACCCAAATTGGCGCGTGGTTGATAGCAGTTATAATAGTTTCTTTGAATGCCAAATTAGTATATTCTGAAATACAGGGATGGTTGGAAACCTCGGATAATCCAATTGTTTTATGGTTAACGGTTGTGCCTTTGGCTATTGGATTTTTAATATTGTTGCTGTATATCGTTATAAAGCCTTTCGTTTCAAAAGCAAAATTAAATATCAAAAACCATTCTCCACACGATATGCATTTGAAATTTACCGAAACGGCAGTTTATGATAATAGAAATATTGCCATAACAGTAGATTTTTCGTTAGCCGATGAAAATGCGCTTAATCACGCTTTCAAAATAGGTGGTAAGGAAGCAAATTATACATTAATTCATATTGTGGAATCGGTAGGAGCGATGTTTTATGGAAAACATATTGACGACCATGAAACTACAATTGACGAAACCTTGTTACTGGAATACAAATCGATGCTTAAGGACAAAGGTTTTCATGTCGAAACAGTTTTGGGATTTGGAAGACCCAATAAAGTGATTCCGAAATTAGTAAACAAAGGCAATTTTGATATACTAATTATGGGAACCCATGGTCACGTAGGATTGAAAGATTTGCTTTTCGGCACCACTGTTGATCGTTTGAGACATAAAATTACAATACCTTTGCTGATTGTAAAAAAATAGCCGATAACCCGATAGCTATCGGGACTAAGTTATTAAGTTTCTAAGATTTTTGGAACTAGAGAAACAACTTAGAAACTTAGTAACTCAGCAACTTAGAAACTTTAAAAAAATGACTTTCTCAGAAGAAAATTATCTAAAATCCATATACCACCTCACCATTAGTCTTGATGGTGAGATAAGTACCAACGCTATTGCTGAAATGATGGAAACCAAAGCATCATCTGTAACCGATATGCTCAAAAAATTAGCTGAAAAAGATTTAGTCAATTATAAAAAATACCAAGGAGTTTCATTAACGGTCAATGGAAAACTAGCCGCCAAAATGATTGTGCGAAAACACCGCTTATGGGAAGTTTTTTTAGTAGAAAAACTAGATTTTTCATGGGATGAAGTCCACGACATTGCCGAACAATTGGAGCACATTAAATCTGAAAAGTTAATCAATAAGCTAGACGATTTTCTTGGAAATCCTACTGAAGATCCACATGGAGATCCAATTCCAGATGCTCATGGAAGGATTATCACAATAGAAAAGCAATTAGTATCAGAATTGCATGCGAATCAATCAGGAATTTGTGTTGGTGTAAAAGATAATTCTTCTGATTTTTTGAAATATCTGGACAAACAGCAAATTGGTTTAGGAACCAAAATAGATGTTATTGCCAAAGAAATCTTTGATTTGTCTATAAAAATAAAAGTGAATAACCAGGAAATGACAATATCAAATAAAATCGCTAGTAATTTATTTGTGAAATTGGTTTAGTCATTATTCTAACTTCCATTTTATAATCCGTAAACCCGTGCAATCCGTGGGTTTTTGTTTTAGGCACAGTTTTTGATTTATTAGCAATAGATAAATCTTGAATAAGGAAGAATTTATAAGTTTTCTTTCCTATATTTGTGTAAATGCTGATTAACAGCTATAAAAGATTCCTCTAATTTAACACATTTACTGAATTGTTTATTTTAAATTCAAACTGATATGAAAATGCGATTTTTAAAATTTTTAGTTATAATAATAAGTTTTTCTGGTGTAAGTGCATTTGCCCAGTCAGACGAATCAGCTGGTGAATTAGGTTTGCCAGGAGACAATTTAGATTTGTATGCTGTATTGGATCTTTTTCAAAAATCAAAGACTGTTGAGGACTTTGAAAAATCATTGAATGACAGTAAAAACAAAATCAATAACCTTGATTTGAACGATGATAAAAAAATCGATTTTATCAAAGTTGAAACTAAGAAAAAAGGAGAAGACTTTACTTTTATCCTAAGAGATCCAATTAGCAAATCAGAAACTCAGGATGTTGCTGTAATTTTGGTTTCTAAAGATAAAAACAAGAAAGTGTCTCTTCAAATTGTAGGGGACAAAGAATTGTATGGAAAGGATTATATAGTAGAGCCAAGCCCAACAGGAAATGCGGGAGTAACTCCAAATCCTGGATATACAGGTTCTAATCCGGTTACGGTAACTGTTCCAGCTTCGACAACAACTGTTGTAGTTGAGCAGGCTCCAATTGTACAATACGTATATTCTCCAGCTTATGTTCCTTACTATCCGCCATATTATTATGGGTTTTACCCGCCTTGGTTTGGATTTGCTACTGTTATGGCAGTTGGTATCTATCGTCATAATCATTATCACTATCACGGAGGTGGTTACGGTTATCACAACACCAATGTTTATGTTAATCACAATAGTTTTAACAACTATAATAATTCTTATCGAAATACTTCGAACAGAGTATCTCACAATAACATAAATAACAGCCGTAACAACATTAACAACAGCCGAAACAATAATAATATTGGCAACAATAATAACAGGAATTCGGCGTCGACTCGTGATGTTGGCAGAAATTCAGGTTCTAATAGTAACAGACCTTCTGCTTCAACACGTGATGTGAGCAGCAGCAGACCTTCTGCTTCTACAAGAGATTTTAGTAGCAATAGATCATCTACTGCATCAAGACCTTCAACTTCCAACCGTTCTTCTAGTAATTTCAGTAGCGGTGGTGGGTTTCGCTCAGGTGGCGGAGGAGGCGGATTCAGAGGTGCTGGTGGCGGAGGCGGTCGTGGCGGAAGACGTTAGTATATTTTAATTCCCTTTAGTAAAAGCATAAAAAACCCTGATAACAATTTGTTATCAGGGTTTTTAATTTTATGATTGATTCTAAAGAGAACTTTATAAATTTTATTCGTTAGGTAAGTTTGAAGTGCTCATGTCTCTCAAACAATAATATTTACCATCTTTTTTGATAAATAAGCTCATATAATTTCCTGAATTTATAATACCTTGTAGAGAGTCTTTTAATATATAATAACCAACTTCAACTACCTGGCCACCATCAGTTGATACAAATACATCCTTGGTTGTGAATGAAACAACTGTTCCTTTTGTACTTTTTTGGTTTTTTAAGTACTCAACTATTGCTGTTTTGCCTATTATTGGCTGACTATTTTGTGGATAGGTTACTGCATCGTTATCATAATATCCTATGCTTTTTGCAACTCCGCTATTGTAAGTTGCTGCAAATTCATTTTCTTTGGCTTGAATTTCTTCTTTGATTTTGTTTGTATCGATTTTAGTTTGATTGGTATCAGCTACAGTTGCGGTAGATTCTTCTTTTTTACAGGAAATCAATAATAACAATACACTAGATACAATTAGTCCTTTACTAAACACTTTTTTCATTGGAATCTGATTTTAGAAATTAAGGGATTGAAAATTAATGACATAAATTTAAGATAAAAAACTGAACAAAATATGTTTATTAATAGATTTTAGTTTTTTTAGTTATAAAAAAAATTACCGCAGATTCGCTGATTTTTAAATGATCACGAACTTTGCGGTAATAACTTATTTATACTGAGAAATTTACTAACTGCAGCCGCAGTCTCCATTCCCGCAGTTTTTGTTTGATTTTTTTTTGAAGAAAAATTTTCGAACCAAAAAAGCGACTGCGATTCCAAGTATGCCAAAAGCAATTATTTCCTGAATCATAATTCTTTATTTTAGAATTTGAAAAGCAATTAACGCAACCAAATAAGCTAATATGCTCATAAAAGCCAATTGTGCAGCAGGCCACTTCCAGGAATTGGTTTCTTTTCTGGTAATAGCAAGTGTACTGGCACATTGCATTGCAAAAGCATAATACATCAATAAAGAAATACCCGAAGCGAAATTGAAAATTTTCTCTCCTGTTACAGGATTTACTTCTTCGGCCATTTTACTTTTAATGGTAGATTCATTATCTGTGGCGCCCACACTATAAATGGTTGCCAAAGTTCCAACAAACACTTCTCTTGCTGCGAATGAACTAATAATGGCAATACCAATTTTCCAGTCATAACCCAAAGGTGAAATAACCGGTTCAATTCCTCGACCCATCAAGCCGATGTAAGAATTTTCCAATTTTTGAGAAGCAACGGCATTGTTAAATTCTGCGGTGGTTAATGCTTGTCCTTTAGAATTTTCTAATACTATTTTTTCAGCTTCTTTAAATTGCTTTCCTGGCCCGTACGACGCCAAAAACCATAAAATGATTGATATTGCCAGTATGATTTTTCCAGCTCCGGAAACGAAAGCTTTTGTTTTTTCAACGACATTAATTGCAACATTTTTGAACATTGGTAATTTATAATTCGGCATTTCTACTACAAAGAAAGTTTTGCCTTTTACTTTTAAAATTAAATTCAGAATATAAGCAGAAAATATTGCCATTCCGAAACCAATAACATACAAAAGCATTAAGGTTAATCCCTGTAAATTTAAAATTCCAAAAATATACGTATCAGGAATAACCAACCCAATGATAATGGCATAAACAGGCAGTCGAGCGGAACAAGTTGTAAACGGAGTTACCAAAATAGTAATCAAACGTTCTTTCCAGTTTTCAATATTTCGGGTGGCCATAATCGCCGGAATTGCGCAGGCTGTTCCCGAAATTAAAGGCACAACGCTTTTTCCAGACAATCCAAATCGGCGCATTATCTTGTCCATCAAGAAAACCACACGACTCATATAACCGCTTTCTTCAAGTATCGAAATGAACAAAAATAGAAAGGCAATTTGTGGTATAAATATCAAAATACCACCAATTCCTGGTATTATTCCTTCCGAAATTAAATTGGTTAACATTCCTGAAGGCAAATGCTGGTTTGCCATTGTGCTCAAAGTTGCAAAAGTACTGTCAATAAAATCCATTGGAATTTTGGACCATTCAAAAATGGATTGAAAAATCACAAACAAAATCATGAAGAAAATCAAATATCCCCATATTTTGTGAGTAAGGACCCGATCAAGTTTACTTCTATAATCTTTGGCAACGCTAGAATCAACTTTTAATCCTTCTTTCAAAACATTATTGATGAACTGATATCTTTTGATGGTTTCTTTTTGCTGCAAACGCTTCAAATCAGAGTGTGATTTGGTAAATGAACTGCGGATTTCATTACGTTCTAAATTCAAAAAATTGACATCCTGAGTAATAACCAACCACAATTTATACAACAACTGATTTGGAAAAGCCTGACGAAGACTTTCAAAATAAGCTGGATCGATTACCGAAGCATTCAAACAAGGTTCTGAAGAAATGGTTTTATAACTAACAATCAAGTTTTTCAATTCTTCGATTCCGTGTCCTTTTCTGGAACTAACCAAAGCGATTTTGGTCTTTAAATGTTCTTCAAGATAAGGAATATCAAGGCTTATACCTTTTGATTCCATTCGATCAGCCATATTTATGACTAAAATAGTTGAAATTTCAAGGTCTTTAATTTGTGTATAAAGAAGTAAATTTCGTTTCAGATTTTCAACATCGGTAACGACCAATGCCACGTCAGGGTACAAACGATCATTTTTATTTAGCAAAAGCTCAATCACTACGCTTTCGTCAATAGAACTGGCGTTTAAACTATAAGTTCCGGGCAAATCGAGAATGTTAGCTTTGACATTATTGGGTAATTTGCAAAAACCCATTTTTTTCTCCACCGTAATTCCAGGATAATTCCCAACTTGCTGATTTAAACCTGTAAGTTGATTAAATACTGACGTTTTTCCGACGTTTGGATTCCCAATTAATGCAACATTAATGTTTTTTAAACTCATTTTTCTGTATTTTTAATGAGTTCTACTTCAATAAGTTTGGCTGTTTCAATTCGAATGGCAAGATGTGAGCCATTAACATTCAAATATAAAGGATCGCCAAATGGAGCTATTTGAAGTAATTCAACATCATTTCCTGGCAAACATCCCATTTCTAGTAGTTTTAATGGGATTAAATCGATATCAAAATCAAGTATGATGGCCTTTTGGCCTTTTTTGAGAGAATGTATCGTTGTTTGCAAAACTTATTTAGATTGAATTAAGATTGCAAAAGTACATTTTTTATTTATATTTATGATTGATAATTATCAGATTTAGTCATTTTTTTCATTCTCACAAAGCCAATTAATATCTTCGATTAAGCGTTGAATTTCTTCTTTTTTTGTACCATCATAAAAACCGCGAACTCTCTTCTTTTGATCAACCAAAACAAAGTTTTCGGTGTGAACCATATCATACAATTGTTCGGGTCTTCCCATTTTTACAGCCAAGTACGATTTCCTTGCCAAAGTGTAAATTTCTTTTTTATCGCCGGTCACCAAATTCCACTTTCCATCAATAACGCCGTACTTTTTAGCATACTCTTTTAAGGCAGGAACACTGTCAGTTTCTGGAAAAACGGTAAGAGAAAGCAACTTCACTTTTGGATTGTTTTTGATCGCCTTTTGTACATCAACCAAATTAGTTGTCATTTTTGGACAAATAGAACCGCAAGTGGTAAAGAAAAAATCGGCTACATATACTTTTCCTTCATAATCTTTTTGGGTAATCGTTTTTCCATTTTGATTAGTAAAAGCAAAGTCGGCAATTGTGTGGTATTTGCTAACGTATTGAATGGTGCTGTCTACCAATTCTGGATTGACATCAGCAGGGTTGTAGATTGGTAATGTTTTACTTGGTTTTAATGCGGAATAAAATAAATATAAGGTGATAACAGAAAAAAGCAAAACGACAATTATGTAGGTTCGATAATTTTTAAAAAATGATTTCATGTAGTTAAATGTTTTTCTTTTCAAAAGGCTTTAAAAGCTAATACTAACGCTTATATTCTTTTTAATGGATGCAAAATTACAAAAGAAACTGTCTTGTTCACTAATTTAACTCTAATGTTTAAAAACTAAAGAAAATTACCTTTTTTGTGAAAATATCAATATATTTGGATAGTAACTAAATCATTAAACTAATGAAAAAAACAACCACCAAATATGGTTTTTTTGTGATTTCAACACTTTTGGGAATCACGACAAGTCAAGCGCAAAACGCTGCTGCTCCAAAAGAACCTGGAATTAATGTTTCCTACATGGATTCAAAAATTAAACCATCTGAAAACTTTTTCCAATTTGTAAATGGAACCTGGCTGGGAAAAACTGAGATTCCAAGCGACAGAACAACTTGGGGTTCTTTTAACGAACTTCGTAAAAAAACCGACGAGGATGCATTAGCAATTTTAAATGAAGCTTCCAAAAATCCAAAATACAAATCGAATACTGATCAGGGAAAAGTAATTGGTCTTTATAAATCAATTTTAGATACTGTTGCTAGAAACAAGCAAGGAATAGCGCCATTAAAAACTTATTTAGCCAAAATAGATAAAGTTAAAAACATTGATGATTTGCAAAAATTATTAATTGAGATGGAACCAATTGGCGGAATTGGATTCTTCGGCATTTATGTTGGAGCCGATAAAAAAGACAGCAACAAAAACATTGTAAATCTGGGCTTGGGTGCCTTAGGATTGCCCGACAGGGATTATTATGTTTCTGATGATAAAGATTCCAAAGAAAAAAGAGAAAAATATGTACTACACGTTGCCCGAATGCTTCAGTTTCTTGGCGAAAATCCAAAGCAAGCTAGTGAAAACGCAAGCAAAATTTTAGCATTAGAAACCGCAATGTCAAAGCCTAGATTGGACAGAGTGGAAAGAAGAGATGCCAGATTGCAAAACAATCCGACAAATATCGCTGATTTGCAAAAAATGGTGCCGGCAATAAACTGGAAAAATTACTTTGATGGTATTGGAATTAAGAATTTGGACAACTTAAATGTTGCTCAACCACGTTACATGAAAGCTTTGCAGGCTATTTTTGAAGAAAACAAAGTAGAAGACTGGAAAGAATATATGAAATGGACGTTGTTGAATGATTCAGATAATTTGTTATCCACACAAATTGAAGCTGCAGCTTTTGACTTTTATGGAAAAACACTGACTGGTACAACAAAACAAAGACCTATTAATGAAAGAGCATTGTCTGTTGTAAATGGTGCTACTGGAGAAGCTTTGGGAAAATTATATGTGGAAAAACAATTTCCTGCTGAAGCAAAATTAAAAGCGGAGAAAATGATTAAAAATATTGTTCGAGCTTACGAAATCAGAATTAACAGTTTGCCGTGGATGTCTGCAGAAACTAAGGTTAAGGCAATTGAAAAACTTAACAAAATTTCTATAAAAGTTGGATATCCAGACAAATGGAAAGATTATTCGAAACTAGTAATAAAGAGTCCAACTGAAGGAGGTAGTTATTTTGAAAATGAAAAGAATATTGCACTTTGGAATCACCAAAAAGATATTGAAGATTTATCAAAGCCAGTTGATAAAACACAATGGCACATGTCTCCACAAACGGTTAATGCATACTACAATCCATCTTTTAATGAGATTGTGTTTCCAGCAGCAATTTTACAACCACCATTTTATAACTATCAGGCAGATGAAGCAGTAAACTATGGCGGAATTGGAGCAGTAATTGGGCACGAGATATCTCATGGATTTGACGACTCAGGGGCTCGCTTCAACGCTGACGGTAATTTAGTTGATTGGTGGACAGCCGAAGATTTAAAACAATTTACTGCATTAGGAACCGCACTTGCCAATCAATACAGTGCACTTGAACCTTTGCCAGGAATTCATGTTGATGGTAAATTTACACTTGGTGAAAATATCGGAGATTTGGGCGGAGTAAATGCTGCTTATGATGGATTACAATTGTA
>Ga0308157_10009348_pt1 | contig 10885 bp, 13 predicted proteins | sample PhyBR1_FD_201035 | JGI IMG/M metagenome (GOLD analysis project Ga0308157, IMG submission 201035) | Phyllosphere microbial communities from UC Gill Tract Community Farm, Albany, California, United States - DLSLB.R1 | ecosystem: Host-associated > Plants > Phyllosphere > Unclassified | place: USA...
GCGCCGTCGACGATCGACTCCTCGATGCTCTCGGCGATCTGGAGGAAGAGGGGGCGGTCGTCGTCGAACACGTCGTTCCCATCGGTTCGGTGGTTAGTTACTCGACTAATGAACCATGGAACCGGGGATGTGTCAAGTGCGGGGTCGAGAATCGATGTCGGGGTGCCGCCGGCATCCCGTGCCGGGACTGGTCAGACGGGCGTCAGAGCGACGGCGCGGCGGTGGACGCGCGCGTGATCAGCTGGACGGGCGACGTGATGGAGCGAGAGGGGGTGTCGAGGCCGTCGATCCGCTCGAGGAGCATATTCAGGCCGAGGGTGGTCTGCGACGGCAGATCCTGGCGCACCGTGGTGAGTGCGAAGCTCGGCCAGGAGGCGAACGGGATGTCGTCGTAGCCGACGACGCTCAGCTCTCGCGGCACCGCGATGCCCATCTCGCGGGCGATGTCGAGCAGGGTGAGCGCGATCGTGTCGCTGGCGCAGAACACCGCGGTGGGGCGGTCCGGCAGCTCGAGCAGCGAACGCGCAGCGTCGCGTGCGGCGCTGAACTTCGGCGCCGCTTCGCGGATGAGCGCCGGGTCGATCGGAGCCCCGAGGTCGGCCGCGGCGTCGGTGAAGAGGGCCCGGCGGCCCACGCCGCTCGAGGTGCGGCGCGATCCGGTGATCGCACCGATTCTGCGGTGGCCGAGGCTCATGAGGTGCTCGGCAGCCAGGCGGCACCCCGCGGCGTCGTCCGGCATCACCCGGTCGACGTCGGCCTCCGGCATGTCGCGCTGCAGCAGCACCGTCGGGATGTCGAGGTCGAGGATCTGGCTGACGACAGGCGACGTGACGGTCGCCGATGTCAGGATGACGCCGTCGACGGGCAGGTGAGCGGAGGCGAGGACGTCATGGGGGCCGTCCTCGAAGTCGCGCTCGAGGAACAGCAGCATTTGATGCTCCGACGCCTGCAGCTCCTCGTGCAGGTGCTCGACGATGCTTGTGAAGACGGGGTTCTCGAGGTCAGGGACGACCACGGCGATGATCTGACTGCGGCGCGTGACCATGTGCCTGGCGAACACATCGGGGCGGTAGCCCATGCGTGCGGCAACCTCGCGGATGTGGTCGCGCGTCGACTCCTGCACGCGGGGGTCGTCGCGGAGAGCGCGCGATACGGTCGACTGCGCGTAGCCAGCCGCCTGGGCGACGTCGACGCTCGTCGGGCGCGATCGCGACGGGCGGGATGCCCGCGATCCGTTGCGGCCGGTGGTCGACATCCCCCTAATCTACCGAGTTGCCGCGGCGGCCGGCGGCATTGCGGGCAGCGGTGTTGACTTCGCGTGCATACGTATGCACAATGACTGTGTGCATACGTAAGCATTCGGTCCTCGACACCGGATGCTGCGTTCACGGACAAAGGAGACGCACATGAGCGCAAAGACGCGCAGCGAGCGGGCGACCGTGCAGGCCGACGGTTCGGCCGAGAAGGCCGGACGGGCCTCGGTCGCGAGCTTTCTCGGGAGCATGCTCGAGTACTACGACTTCGTGATCTACGGTGCGGCCGCATCGCTGATCTTCACCCACGTGTTCTTCACGGAGTCGGCGCCGGGAGCGGGCATGCTGCTGTCGCTCGCGACGTTCGGCGTCGCGTACGTCGCCCGTCCGCTGGGGGCGCTCGTGCTCGGTCACATCGGTGACCGGGTCGGCCGGCGGCGGGTGATGATGTTCACGATCATCCTGATGGGGGTGTGCACGTTCCTGATCGGATGCATCCCCGGCTATGACAGCTGGGGCGTGCTCGCGCCGATCCTGCTGGTCGTGTGCCGTCTGGCGCAGGGCTTCTCCGCCGGCGGAGAGCAGAGCGGTGCGAATGCGATCATCCTGGAGCACGCGCCGTCGAAACGTCGCAACTTCTTCGCCAGCTGGACGATGACCGGGACGACCGTCGGCACCGTGATCGCAACCCTGGTGTTCGTGCCCGTCGCGGCGCTGCCCGACGAGATCCTCTACAGCTGGGGCTGGCGCGTTCCGTTCTGGGCGAGCGCCGTCGTCGTCGTGGTCGCCTACGTCGTGCGCCGTCGGCTCGAGGAGCCGGAGGCGTACGAGGCCGTGAAGAACCAGGGCGAGCGCGCGGCGCTGCCTGTCGTCGAACTGATGCGCACCCACTGGGCGGCGCTCATCCGCCTCATTCTGTGCGCGATGACCGCGGCGCTCGGCACGATCTTCCAGGTGTTCGGCCTCGCATACGCGACCGAGCAGGTCGGGCTCGACCGCACGGTGATGCTGTGGGTGACGATCGTGTCGAACGTGACGGCGACCGTACTGATGCCGTTCCTGGCGATACTGTCGGATCGGATCGGGCGTCGCCCCGTCTACATCGCCGGGACGCTCGGACTCACGGTGACGGTGTTCGCCTACTTCGCCGCCATCGGCACGGGCTTCTATCCGCTGATCTTCGCCTGCGGTCTGCTCATGAACGGGCTCGCGTACTCGGCCGTGATCATCGTCGGCACCGCGTTCTATCCCGAGATGTTCCCCACGGCCATCCGCTTCTCGGGCTCCGCACTCGGCACCCAGATCGGATACGCGATGGCGGGGTTCGCCCCGACCATCGGCTACGCGATCATGGGCACGGGGCAGTGGGGGTGGATCCCCGTCGCCGTTATGGGGGCCATCATCTGCCTCGTGGCTACGGCCATGGCGCTGATCACGCGGGAGTCCGCCGGCGCGCACATCGACGAGCTCGGATACCTCGGGCGCACCGACAGGAGGGAAGCTCTCGCGTGAATGACAGTCGCGTCCCCGACCGTTCGGAAGGAAAGATCGCGCTCGTCACCGGCGCGCGCGGAGGCATCGGACAGGCAGTGGTCGAGCGGCTCCGCCGAGACGGCGCTACCGTCTGGGCGACCGACCTCGGCGACGAGTCGTCGAACGACGGCCGCGTCATCCGACGACCGCTCGACGTGACCGACCCTGACGCCTGGCGGAAGCTGGTGGCCGAGGTCGAGGCGACAGGGCCCATCGATCAGCTGCACCTCTGCCACGGAATCTCGCAGAAGCTGGTGCCGGCGCTGGAGCTCGAACTCGCCGACTGGCAGCGGGTGCAGGACGTCAACCTCACCAGCGTGTTCCTCGGCATCAGGGCGACAGCGCCGGCGATGGTCGCTCGCGGGTACGGCCGCATCGTCGCCGTCGCGTCGATCGCCGCGAAGGAGGCGAGCAAGCTCGAGCACACCTACGCCGCCTCGAAAGCGGGGGTCGTCGCCCTGGTCAAGAGCGTCGGCAAGGAGCTCGCGGCGGACGGGGTCACCGTCAACTCGATCGCGCCAGGCCCCGTGCGCACTCCGCTGTGGGACAGGCTCACGGACGAAGTCAAGAACGACCGGATGAGCCGCACACCCATGGGCCGGCCGGCCGAGCCGGCGGAGATCGCCTCATTGGCCGCTTGGCTCGCTTCGCCGGAGGCGTCGTACATCACCGCGCAGTGCCTCGACTCGAGCGGCGGCCGTGCCGTCTACTGATCGCGCCGGTGAGGGGATCGAGCTGTCGTTCGCCCATCTGTCCGGAGTGCCGCTTCCGACCGACGAGTATGTCCGCGCGGCCGCGGCCGCCGGCGTGGGGACGGTCGGGCTGAGGCTTCAGCCGATGAGGCAGGGGGAGGCGACGACCGACATCGTGCGCGACCGGGGTGCACGGCGCCGGGTCGAGCGCGCCCTGGCCGATACGGGTCTTCGCGTGCACGACGTCGAGGTGATGGCGCTCGCGCCGCAGCGGCGCGCGGCCGATTACGCCGCCTTCCTCGACGTCGCGGCCGAACTGCGCGTCTCGCGCGTCAACGTGCAGACGCCGGGCGCGGCGGGGAGCGAGGCGGTCGACCTGCTGGGGGAGGCACAGCAGGAAGCCGCGCAGCGGGGAATCATCTGTTCGTTCGAGTTCGTCTCGTGGCTCGCCGTGCCGAGCCTCGGCGAGGCGCTTGCGCTGCTCGACCAGGTCGGCGGCGATTTCGAGGTGGTGCCCGACCTGCTGCATCTGCATCGGACGGGCGGCGGCATCGACGATCTCTTGGTGCTGCCGGAACGGCGGATGACGTGGTTGCAGCTCACCGACGTCGCGCCGGGCGCGACTCCCGAGGTCGAGGAGCAGATCAGGCAGGCGAGGCACGAGCGCGTGACCCCGGGGGAGGGTGTGCTCGACATCCGCAGGCTGCTCGCGGAAGTGCGTCGGCCGATGACGGTCTCGCTCGAGGTGCCGAACGATGTGCTCGTTGAACGCATCGGAGCGGCGGAGCACATGCGTCGGCTGGTGGAGGCGGCGCGAGCGCTGATCGCGCTCGGAGTGGAACCGAGAACGCCGGTTCCGTAACCCCGCGTTCACGGACGCTTCCGTTCCGGTACCGACGGTCTCGTAATTGCAGGACACGTGGGAGCCGTTGCATGAGTCATGCCCCGATCGGGGCGCTCAGACTCGAAAGGCTCCCCCATGCGAATGCGCCTCCCCCTCATCGCCGCCTCGCTCGCGGCCGGTTCCGCCCTGCTGCTCGCAGGCTGCACATCCTCATCCGGTGCCGATGCGGCCGACGACGACGTCATCCGGTTCGCCACCCTTCCGCTGTCCGACGACCCCGACGCCGAGACGCCGATCGACGAGCTCGTCGCGCTGCTCGAGGAGACCACGGGCATGACCGTCGAGGTCACCGACGTGCCGAACTACTCGGCCGTCATCGAGGCGGTGCGCGCGGGGCACGAGGACATCGGCATCATGAGCGCGTTCCCGTCTGCGCTCGCCGTCAACACCGGAGAGGTCGACTCGCTCGTCGCCTGGCCCGGTCTCGACGAGCCTGTTTCGACGTGCCTCGTGCTCGCCGACTCGCCCCTCCGGACGCTCGAGGACATCACGCCCGAGACGGTGATCGCGTTCGCCGATCCGAATTCGTCGAGCGGCTACTACATGCCGACGTACATGCTCGACGAGGTCGGCAAGCACGCGGCCGACGGGGACTTCGAGGAACTGATGTCGGGCGGCCACGACCGCAGCTTCATCGCGCTCCAGGAGGGTCAGGCCGACGTCGCGTGCACCTCGACGATCTTCCCCGCGATGGCGGGTCAGGACAACCCGATGTTCCCGTTCGACGAAGGGGAGACCCGTTCGATCGGCGAGAGCATCGACATGCCGATCTCGGTCTCGGTGCTCGGCAGCCAGCACATGTCGGACGAGAAGCGCGAGACGCTGCTGACGGCGCTGCCCGAGGTGTTCAGCGACGCCAACCGCGACGCTCTCGGCCTCTACATGGAGGGCATGCCGGAGGGCGTCGAGCCCATCATCGAACCGGATGCGACCGACTTCCAGGAGATCGTCGACATCGCAGCCGTCGCGGGCGTCGACATCTCGGACCTGGGCTGACCGGGCCGGATGACATGAGCACGCTCATGACGAATCCGCCGCGGGAGGCGGCGGCCGCGGTCCGGCCGCTGGTCGAGGCGCGCGACCTGCGCGTGCGATACGCCCCGGACGCCCCGCTCGTGCTCGACGGCGTCGACCTCGACCTGCGCGCCGGCGAGATGGTGGCGCTCCTCGGCTCGTCGGGCTCGGGCAAGTCGACGCTCATGAAGGCGCTGACGGGCTTCGCGCCCATCAGCTCCGGGACGGCGATGGTCGGTGACGTCGACGTGGCGCGCCTTCGTTCCCGCGGGCTGCGGGGACTCCGCGCCGACGTCGGGCAGGTGTTCCAGCAGTTCAACCTGATCGGCCGCCTCAGCGTGCTGACCAACGTGCTCACGGGGTCGCTGTACCGGGCCGGGGCGCCGAACGTCCTCGGCACGTTCCGCGGCGCCGACCGCAGGCGAGCGCTCGAGCTGCTCGAGCGGGTGGGCATCGCCCACAAGGCCGCCGAGCCCGCCAGGTCGCTGTCGGGCGGGCAGCAGCAGCGCGTGGCGATCGCCAGGGCACTCATGCAGAACCCCCGCATGATCCTGGCCGACGAGCCCGTCGCCTCGCTCGACCCCAAGATGAGTCGCACCGTGCTAGAGCTGCTTCGCTCGATCGCGCACGAGGAGGGGATTCCCGTGCTGGTGAGCCTGCACGTGCTGCCGCTCGCGCTCGCGCACTCCGACCGGATCGTCGGCCTGCGGCACGGGGAGATCGTCGTCTCGGCGCCGACCGCCGAGCTCGGCGCCGACCTGCTCGCCCCGGTCTACGAGGGCGACGACGAGGAGGAGCGGCCGTGACGCTCACGCAGGCCGGGCGGGCCCCGGAACAGCCGATGCTCGGCACGCGCGAGCGCGAGCGGATGGAGCGGGCGTTCCGCATCCCGCGGGCCAGGTTCGTCGTCGGCGCGATCGCCGCCGTCGCGGTCTTCGTGTGGTCGGCGAACGGCGCGCAGTTCGATTTCCTCAAGCTCGGCGACGGCGCGTCGAACATGGGCGAGTTCGTGCTGCGCATGTTCCCGCCCGACTTCTCGAAGATCGGCCTCATCCTGCAGCTCCTCGTCGAGACGCTGCAGATGGCGATCGTCGGCACCGTCCTCGGCGCCGTCCTCGCCCTGATCGCGGCGTTCGGCGCGGCCGGCAACATCGCACCCCGCTGGGTCTACTACCCGTGCCGCTGGGCGATGAACATCATCCGGGCTCTTCCCGACCTCGTCATCGCCCTGATGTTCGTCTCGGCGGTCGGCCTCGGTCCGTTCGCCGGCATCCTGGCCATGACGGTCGGCTCGATCGGGTCGATCGGCAAGGTCTTCGCCGAGGCGATGGAGGCCGTCGACCGCGGGCCGATCACCGCGATGGAGTCGGTCGGCGCCTCGAAGCGCCAGGTCATCCAGTACGCGATCGTGCCCCAGGCGCTGCCGCTGCTCGTCAGCTACACGCTGCTGCTGTTCGAGGGCAACGTGCGCGGCGCCACCATTCTCGGCCTGGTCGGGGCCGGCGGGATAGGCCTCGAGCTGACCACCGCGCTGAACCGATACGACTACGGACACCTGTTCGCCATGGTCATCTGCATCATCGTGCTCGTCACGATCATCGACCAGGCGAGCGCCATCATCAGGAGGAAGATCACATGACCGCGACCGTCGACATCCCGCTCAGCGCCCCGGCGAATCTGCGCGACTTGGCGGGGATCCGCATCGCCGGCGGCGAGATCCGCCCCGGCTTCGCGCTTCGCGCCGACGACCTCTCGACGATCGACGAGGCCACAGCGGCCGCCTTGGTCGAGGGCGGTCTGGCTTCGGTCATCGACCTGCGCTCGCGGCGCGAGGTCGAGCACACGGGCCGCGGGCCGTTCGCCGGTCACCCCGTCACGTTCCACCACATGCCCTTCCTGACAGACGTGGCCGACGCGAGCGCCGACGGCGAGGACGGCCTCGATCAGGCGACGTACGGCACCATGTACATCCGGATGTTCGAGTCGGCCGCGCCGCTGATCGTGCAGTCGCTCGCGATCATCGCCGCGTCGAACGGCGCGGCCGCTTTCCACTGCGCGGCCGGCCAGGACCGCACGGGCGTGATGGCGGCGTCGCTGCTGATCGCGCTCGGAGCCGACCGCGAGGCGATCGTGGCGGACTACGTGCGGACCGGCGAGAACAAGCCTGCGCTGATGGCCAGGCTCGCCCCGGTCATGGGTGCGCTGCTCGCCGGCGCGGGGTTCGAGATCGATATCGACGAGGCGGCGCGACAGGCGATGGACGACGGCTTCTCGCCCGAGCCGATGGAGGCTCTGCTCGATCACCTGGCGGCGACGCACGGCAGCCCGCTCGATGCCCTGCGCGCTGCGGGGCTGACCGACGGCCTGATCACCGCCCTGCGCGAGCGCGCGGCCGTATGACGGTCATCTCGGAACCGGCCGGGCCAGCGCACCGCGGGCCCGGCCGTCCACGCAACCTCGCTCACGACGACGCCGTCCTCGACGCGGTCGTCGCGCTGATCGAGGCCGACGAGCCGATCACGGTGCAGGCCGTCGTGGCGGGCAGCGGCGTCTCGCGCGCGGCGATCTACCGGCGCTGGCCGGGGCTGACGGAGCTCGTCGCGGCCGCGCTGGACCGGGGGCGGGCGGCGATCGCGATCGACACGACAGCGCGCACCGTGCGGGCAGCGCTCGAGGAGGCGCTGTACGGCGACCCGGAAGCGACGCGCGGCAGCGAGTACAGCGAGCGCCGGTTCCGCGCGAGGCTGCGCCTGACGCTGGCGGACCGCGAGCTGCAGCGCGCGTACTGGGCATCGCACGTGCGCAGGCGTCGCATCGTCATGCTCGAGGCGCTCGCCGAGGGGGTGCGGCGGGGCGAGCTGCGCGACGACCTCGATCTCGACGCGTGCCTCGACGCGATCATCGGGGCCTCGTACTACCAGCTCGTCGTACGAGGCGAGTCCGTGACCGACCCCGGCGTCATGGCGAGATGCCGCGCAGGGTTCGACACGATGTGGCGCGGGATGGCGCCGTAGGTCTCAGCCCTCGCAGTTGCTGCAGATGCCCGTGGAGGGCAGCTCGAGGAAGCAGGTCATGCAGACCGGCTTCGGCTTCTCGGGCTCGGCCTTGCGCGCCGCGGGCGCGGCGACGCTCGACGCGCCGGGCACGCGCTTCGGCGCCTTGGGCGCGCGGGGCGCCTTCGAACCGGACGACTTCGCCGACGCCGCGCGGGCGGGCGCGCCGTCGATCGGGTGGTCGATGCCCCACGCACCGTGGAAGCGGCGGCTCTGCCAGCGGGGCACGTCGTCTCCGACGCGGCGCACGACGTCCTGCTCGCTGCGGAAGCCGTTCGTGTAGCCGGGGTGCACGTCGAGGGCGGGGTAGCCGCCGCGGCGCTTGAACTGGAAGTAGTCGCCGAAGCCGACGATCTGCTCGACGTCGGTCGCGTCGTAGAGGGCGCGGATCAGGTCGCGGTTGCCCGTGGGCGTCGCGTACTTCTCGAACGCCTCGGTCAGGCTCGAGATGCGCACGGCGCGGGCGCCGGCGTTCTTCCTCTTGCTTCGGCTGATATCTGCCAGTTCACGCGTCACACCACTCACTGAATCAATTTTCCTCCCGCGAGGGAAGGGGTCATGACCGAGAGCCCGATTCCCAGCGGGGAATCCGCCGGGAATCGGGCTCTCGAACCGTGTGCGCCGCCGGATGACGCGGCCGCGTCATCCGGCCTCTTCACATCCGGATGAGGCGGTGCCGTCAGCCGAACAGCAGCGCGAACGCGCTCGCGCCGCCGCCCGCGACCAGCAGGGCGATGATGACCACCCAGGCCGTCACGCGGATGCGGCGGTTGCGCTTCTCTGAGTACAGGTCGCTCGCCTCGCCGTCTGGCTCGAGCTCGGAGTGGTTGATCTGCGGCACGGGTCTTACGCCACCGGCTCTGAGATCGTCTCACCGAAGTGCTTCGGGAGGGTCTCGGTCGACATGGCGCGCAGCTCGGCGGCCGAGTACGAGAACAGGTCGGTGACCTCGAGGGTGGGCTCGCTGTCGGTGACGCCGATGCGTGCGACGGGGTAGTTGCGCCCGGCGCACAGGCCGCGGAACTTCACGTCCTCCTCGCGGGGCACCGTCACGATGACGCGGCCGGTCGACTCGGAGAACAGGGCGGCGGTCAGGTCGACGCCGTCGCGCTCCATGATCTCGGTGAGCCAGACGCGAGCGCCGACGCCGAAGCGCATGACGCCCTCGGCCAGAGCGAGCGCGAGCCCGCCCTCGGAGAGGTCGTGCGCCGACGAGATCATCCACTCGTCGCGGGCGCCCTGCAGCACGCCGGCGAGGCGCTTCTCGCCCTCGAGGTCGACCTTCGGCGGGCGGCCGCCGAGGTGGTCGTGGACGACGCCGGACCACGCGGAGCCGTCGAGCTCGTCGGCCGTGGTGCCGAGGAGGTAGATGTTCTCGCCCGCGTCCTGCCATCCGCTGGGGATGCGGCGCGAGACGTCGTCGGTGATGCCGAGCACGCCGACGACGGGGGTCGGGTGGATCGGGGTGTCGCCCGTCTGATTGTAGAACGACACGTTGCCGCCGGTGACGGGAACGCCGAGCGTCTGGCAGGCGTCGGAGAGGCCGTCGACGGCCTGCTCGAACTGCCACAAGACCTCGGGGTTCTCGGGGCTTCGGTCGCGATCGAGAAGCCGAGGCCCGACTCCTCGTCGACGCGGATCATGCCGGCGTCGTCGGGGAACGACAGTGCCGTGTTGCCGAGCACGTAGTAGTCGTACTGGTTGGTGATCCAGCTGGTGTCGGCGAGGTTCGGGCTCTTGACGAGCGCCTCGAACTGGTCGGCGAGCTCTGCGGGCTTGGTCACGCGCGGGAGCTTCGCGGCCGAGTCGGCCTGAAGCGCGTCGATCCACGACGGGTAGGCGACGGGGCGGTCGTAGACGGGGCCGTCGACCGCGACAGTCGAGGGGTCGACGTCGACGATGGTCTCGCCCTCCCAGGTGATGACGAGGCGGCCGTCACCGGTGACCTCGCCCAGCACGCTGGTCTCGACGTCCCACTTGTCGACGACGGCGAGGAAGGCGTCGAGCTTCTCGGGAGCGACGATCGCCATCATCCGCTCCTGCGACTCGCTCATCAGGATCTCTTCCGCCGTGAGCGACGGGTCGCGCAGCAGCACGCTGGTGAGCTCGACGTTCATGCCCGAGCCGCCGTTGGCCGCGAGCTCGCTCGTGGCGCACGAGATGCCGGCGGCGCCGAGGTCCTGGATCGCTTCGACGAGGTCGTCGCGGTAGAGCTCGAGGCAGCACTCGATGAGCACCTTCTCGGCGAAGGGGTCGCCGACCTGCACCGCGGGGCGCTTGGTCGGGCCGCCGTCGGCGAAGGTGTCGGATGCGAGGATCGAGGCGCCGCCGATGCCGTCGCCGCCCGTGCGGGCGCCGAAGAGCACGACCTTGTTGCCCGCGCCGGTGGCGTTGGCGAGGCGGATGTCCTCGTGGCGCATGACGCCGACCGCGAGC
>Ga0308157_10009349_pt1 | contig 10882 bp, 11 predicted proteins | sample PhyBR1_FD_201035 | JGI IMG/M metagenome (GOLD analysis project Ga0308157, IMG submission 201035) | Phyllosphere microbial communities from UC Gill Tract Community Farm, Albany, California, United States - DLSLB.R1 | ecosystem: Host-associated > Plants > Phyllosphere > Unclassified | place: USA...
CTTTCGCGCGCACGTCTTTCCCCACTGTTGGCAGTTTATGTTCGAGAATGAGGTCGTTTTCTCCGTCGCGCGGCATGCGGCATGGGCGCCTGGCGTGACGACAGGCGCGCAGTGGGCCGACTGGGCGCGCGCGCCGTGGCCGTTGGCGGCCGGCGCCGAGCCGAAAGTGGCGGCGATGCCCGCCATGCTGCGCCGTCGCGCAGGCTTCCTGGGCCGCATGGCGCTCGAGGTCGCCTACGAGTGCATCGGCCAGGACGCCGACGTGCCGACCGTTTTTTGCTCGCGCCATGGCGAGGTAGGACGTTCGATCGCGCTGCTGCGCGACCTGGCGCGCGGCGAGCCCTTGTCCCCGACCGCCTTCGGCCTGGCCGTGCATAACGCCAGCGCCGGCCTGTTCTCGATCGCACGCGCCGACCGCGCCAACCATGTGGCCCTGGCCGCGGGCGGCGCGACGCTCGAACACGCCGTGATCGAAGCCTGCGGCCAGCTTGCCGACGGCGCGCCGATGGTCTTGCTGGTGGCCTGCGACATGCCGCTGCCGGCCCCGTACGAGGCATTCGAGGATTGCGCCGAGCAGCCGTTCGCCTTCGCCTGGGCGATGGTCCCGGCCGCTGCGCAGCCCGTGCGACTCTCTTGGCAAGCCGGGGATGGCGTCATGCCGGCACAGATGCCGGGCGGCCTCGAGGTATTGCGCTTCCAGCTCGGCGCCGACGCCGCGCTGGTGCGCGATGCGATGGGCAAGCGCTGGACCTGGAGCCGGGATGCTGACTAGGGCGGGGCGCGTCTGGCGCGTATTCGCCACCGGCCTCTGCTTCGCATTGTTCGGCATCGGTGGATTGGCATTGCGGGTCGTGGTGTTTCCGCTGCTGGCGCTATGCGTGCGCGCGCCCGCCGCGCGCCAGCGCGCGGCGCGCAGCGCGGTGCGCCTGAGTTTCCGGGCTTTCGTGGGTGTCATGCACCTGCTGGGCGTGCTGCGCTACGAAGTGCGGGGCCTGGACAAGCTCGAACGCGAGGGCCAGCTGATCCTGGCCAACCATCCGACCCTGATCGACACCGTGTTCCTGATTGCGTTCGTGCGCAATGCCGACTGCATCGTCAAGGGTGCGCTGTCGGGCAACCCGTTCATGCGTGGACCGATCCGCGCCGCCGGCTATATCTGCAACGACCGCGGTCCCGAGCTGGTCGAGGATTGCATCGCTTCGCTACGGGCCGGCGGCAACCTGATCGTGTTCCCCGAAGGCACGCGGACCCCGCCCGGCGGCGCGGCGACGCTCAAGCGCGGCGCCGCCAATATCGCGGTGCGCGGCATGCGCGCGGTGACGCCGGTCGTGATCCGGTGCGATCCGCCCACCCTGGGCAAGGATGACAAGTGGTGGCATGTGCCGCCGCGCCAGGCCCGGTTTCGCATCGACGTCAAGGACGATATCGCGGTGGAGGTATTCCGCCACGACGATGTGCCCGAGGTGGTGGCGGCACGCCGCCTGACTACCTACCTCCAACAGTTTTTTATGAAAGAAGGCCAGCAACATGCTTGAACAGGAAGTGAAAGCACTGATCGTCGACGTCCTCCAGCTCGAGGACATCGCGCCCGAGGATATCGACAGCGAGGCGCCGCTGTTCGTCGAAGGCCTGGGCCTCGATTCGATCGATGCGCTGGAAATCGGCGTGGCGCTGCAGAAGCGCTACGGCATCACCCTGTCGGCCGAGTCGCAAGAGACGCGCCGTCATTTCGCTTCGGTGCGCGCGCTGGCATCGATGATCGAAGCCAACCGCAAGAAGTAGGAGAACCCCATGGTACGCATTGAAGACATGAACCGCGACGAACTGTTCACCTGGGTCGCCGACCTGCTCGCCGAGATGTTCGAACTGGAACGCGCTTCGCTCACGCCAGCCTCGAACCTGTACGCCGACCTGGATATCGACAGCATCGACGCGGTCGACCTGGCGGTCAAGCTCAAGCAGATGACCGGCAAGCGCCTGCAGCCCGAAGTGTTCAAGACCATCCGCACGATCGAGGACGTGGTCAATGCGCTGGTCGCGCTGGGCGAATCGAAGCCCGACCAGCAGGCCGAAGCGCAGGCGCAAGCGGCTTGAACGCGTGATCTGGAATGTCCTGACGGCCGCGCTGACGCTGGTATATCCGCTGGCGATCTGGCTCGGCCATGACCGCATCGAGCCGCGCTGGCTGGCGGCGCTGCTGTTGCTGACGGCAGCCACACGCCTGCCCACGCTCAGGCTGAACCAGGCGGCGCGCTGGAGCGCGGCCGGGGCGCTGCTGCTGGTGGCCGTCGCCGTCGCGTCGAACGCCGTGCTGCCGCTCAAGCTGTATCCGGTGCTGGTCAACGCCGCCATGCTGGCCGCGTTCGGCGTCACCCTGGTGTCGGGACCATCCATGATCGAACGGCTGGCACGCCTGCGCGAGCCGGCGCTGCCGCCGGCCGCGGTGCGCTATACGCGGCGCGTGACCCAGGCCTGGTGCCTGTTCTTCATCGTCAACGGCGCGATTGCGCTCGGCACCGCCTTGTTCGCCTCCGAGGCCGTCTGGTCCCTGTATAACGGCGTGATCGCCTATCTCCTGATGGGAGCGATGTTCGGCGGGGAATACCTGCTGCGCATGCGCTTCAAGCGCTTGCACCATGCTTGATTTGTTCGATCGACTTGCCACCCGCCCGGCGGGAGAGGTAGCCGGCTGGCGCGACGGCGCGCCAGTCACCCAGGCCGGGCTCCTTGCGCGCGCCGGCGCCTGGGCCGCCTGCGGCCGGCGTAGCCAGGCCACGCAGGTGGCGCTGTTCATCGAGGACAGCCTCGAATTTGCCGCCGCCCTGCTTGGCGCCTGGGCGAGCCGCAAGACGGTCTGGCTGGTGGCCGACACCTTGCCAGCCAGTTGCGCGGCGCTTGCCGGCCGGGTCGACGCCTTCTGGGGCGAGTTCCCGGCGCAGCATGCGCCAGGGGCGCCGCTGCCGGGCGACGCGTGGGATGGCCCTTGGCGCGCGCCGGCCGACGACTTCGCGGCGATGGTGGTGTACACCTCGGGCAGTACCGGCACGCCGACGCCGATCCCCAAACGGCTGTCGCAGCTTACCAGCGAAGTCGCGGCGCTCGAGAAGCAGTTCGGCGCAGCGCTTGGCGATGCCGACGTGATCGCCACCGTCTCGCATCAGCACATCTATGGCTTGCTGTTCCGTATCCTGTGGCCGCTGGCCGTGGGGCGTCCGATCCACGCGGCGCGCCACGAGTTTCCGGAAACGCTGGCGCCCGCGCTGGCAGCGCGTCCCTGCATTTTGCTCGCCAGCCCGGCTCACCTGAAGCGCTTGCCCGCGCATCTCGACTGGACAGGCACGCTGCGCATGCTGCGCGCCGTGTTCTCGTCGGGCGGCATGCTCGAGCAGGATGCGTCGCGCCATGCATCGCGCTTGCTGGGCCAGGCGCCGATCGAAGTCTACGGCAGCTCGGAAAGCGGCGGCGTGGCCTGGCGCAGGCGTGATGCGGGCGAGGAGTGGACGCCGTTGCCCGCCGTGCGCTGGCGCCTCGACGCAGCGGGCGCGCTCGAAGTGGCGTCGCCTTTCGCCGCCCCCAATGGCTGGCTCGCGCTGGCCGATCGCGTCGAGCCGCGCACCGACGAGCGCTTCGTGCTGCGCGGCCGCGCCGACCGGATCGTGAAGATCGAGGAAAAGCGCGTCTCGCTCGATGCGATTGAAGCGGCCTTGTCGAACACCGGCCTGGTGCGCGAAGCCCGGGTGCTGTGCGTGCCGGACGGCGCCCGCCAGTCGCTGGCGGCCTTCGTGCTGCCGAGCGAAGTGGGGAATGCGTTGCTGGAACAGGGCGGCAAGCCAGCGCTGAACGCGCGCCTGCGCGCAGCATTGGCGCCGGTGGTCGAGGCGGTGGCGCTGCCGCGCCGCTGGCGCTACCTGGATGCGTGGCCGGTCAATGCCCAGGGCAAGACGCCGCAGTCGCAGTTGCTGGCATTGCTGGAAGCGCCGCGTGCAGAGCGTCCGCGTTTCCCGGCGCTGCGCCTGCTGGAGACGGCAGCGGGCCGGGCGCTGCTCGAACTCGTGGTGCCGGCCGACCTGCTGTATTTCGACGGCCACTTTTCGGTGGCGCCGGTGCTGCCGGGCGTGGTGCAGGTTGACTGGGCAATCCATTACGGACGCCATTACCTGGGCCTGGCGGGCGCCTTCAAGGGCATCAACGCGCTCAAGTTCCAGCAGATGATCCGCCCGGGCCACCCGGTGCAGCTCGAACTGCTGCACGACGCGGCCAAGGGCAGCCTGAATTTCCGTTATTTCTCGGACGCCGGCGCCCATGCCAGCGGCCGCATCCTGTTGGAAAGCTGAACCCGCATGTTGAACAAAAAATTCTCGCCAGAGCGCCAGCGCGCCTTCGACGCCCGCTTCGAGGCGCAAAAGATCGCCTATGGCCCGGTCGTGTTCCAGTGCGTACGCTATGCCTGGAAGCGCGGCATGCTGCAGGCGATCGCCGACGCCGGCGATACCGGCCTGTCGGTCGAACAGCTGGCGGCGAGCGGCCGCTGGACCCCGTACGTGCTCAAGGTGGTGCTGGAAACCTGCCTGTCGGCCGGCGTGGTGCTGATCGACGACGGCCGCTATGCGATCGACAAGGCCGGCTTCGTGGTGCTGACCGACCCGATCACCCAGGTCAATATCGATTTCAACCATGACGTCTGCTACCAGGCGATGTTCGACCTCGAGCACGCGCTGGACTCCGAAAAGCCGCTCGGCCTGAAGGTGTTCGGCGATTGGCCGACCCTGTACCAGGGCCTGTCGCAGTTGCCCGAACCGGCGCGCAGCAGCTGGCTGGCCTTCGACCACTATTACTCGGATACCTCGTTCCCCGAGATCATGCCCGATGTGTTCGCGACCGCGCCGCGGCGCCTGATGGACATCGGCGCCAACACCGGCAAGTTCACGCTGGCCGCGCTGGCCTACGACAAATCGGTGGCGCTGCACCTGGTCGACCTGCCGGGCCAGCTGGCCGTGGCCGAGACCGGGCTGGTCGAAGCCGGCCTGCGCGAACGCGCCTCGCTGCACCCGACCGACCTGCTGGACGACGCGCTGGCGCTGCCGGGCGACATGGACCTGATCTGGATGAGCCAGTTCCTGAGCTGCTTCTCGGAGGCCGCGATCGCCAGCATCTTCCGGCGCGTGGCCGCGGCGCTGGGTCCACGCGGCCAGGTGTTGGTGCTCGACACCTTCTGGGACCGCCAGCGCTACGATATCGCCTCTTACTGCCTGATCAATACCTCGCCTTATTTCAATGTGCTGGCCAGCGGCAACAGCAAGGTCTACGAGAGCGAGGACTACATCCGCCTGGCGCGCGAGGCCGGCCTGACCCTCCTGACGGCGCGCGACGGCATCGGCTATTGCCACTCGCTGCTGCGTTTCGCCAGGGCGGAGTGAACCCGATGTTCCATCCCTGCGTCGTCATCCCGGTGTACAACCACGAGCACGCGATCGGCAAGGTCGTGGCGCAGGTGATGGAGCACGGCCTGCCATGCATCCTGGTCGACGACGGCAGCTCGCCTTCCTGCGCCGCCGTGCTCGACGCGCTGGTGGTGGACCATCCGGGCCGGGTGGTGCTGGAGCGCCATGCCGTCAACCAGGGCAAGGGCGGGGCAGTGCTGACCGGCTTCGCGCGCGCGAGCCGCGACGGCTACAGCCACGTGCTGCAGGTCGACGCCGACGGCCAGCACAGCGTCGGCGACATCCCGCGCTTTCTCGACGCGGCGCGCGCGGCGCCGCAGGCCGTGATCGCGGGCTGCCCGGTGTACGACGAATCGGTGCCGGCGCTGCGCCTGTACGCGCGTTACCTGACCCACGTCTGGGTCTGGATCAACACGCTATCGCTGGCGATCCGCGATTCGATGTGCGGCTTCCGCGTCTATCCGGTGGCGCCGGTGGCGGCGCTGGCGGCGCGCCGCAGGCTCGGCCTGCGCATGAATTTCGATATCGAGATCCTGGTGCGCCTGTACTGGGACGGCCTGGCGGTGGTGAACCTGCCGACCCGGGTCGGCTATCCCGAGGATGGCGTCTCGCATTTCAAGGCCTGGACCGACAACGTCCTGATCACCCGCCTGCACGTGGCGCTGTTCTTCGGCATGCTGCCGCGTATTCCTCGCCTGCTGGCTCGCTCATGGCGCAACTGAAGCACGCCGCCGAGACGCGCCACTGGGCCGCCATCAACGAAGCCAGCTTCGTGGCCGGCATGCGCCTGCTGTTCTGGATCTGCCGCGTGTTCGGCCGCTGGCCTTTCCGGCTAACGCTGTATCCAGTGCTGCTGTGGTACGTCGCGACCCAGGGCCGCGCGCGTCGCGCCTCCAGCGCCTACCTGGCGCGGGCCGGCGCGCCGCACGGCTTCACCGGCGTGCTGCGCCACTTCGGCGCCTTCGCCGAGGCTATCCTCGACAAGATGCTGCTGTGGGGCGGCCTGTTCGACTTTTCCAGGGTGTCGCTGCATGGCGCCGAACCGCTGCTGGAGATGATCGAGACGCGCCGCGGCGCGCTGCTGGTGTGCGCCCACCTGGGCAATCTCGACCTGTGCCGGGCGCTGTCGCTGCGCACGCCGGGGCTGAAGGTGACGGTGCTGGTGCACACGCGCCATGCCCAGGCTTTCAACGCCATGCTGGCCAGGCTGGACCCGCGCAGCCAGCTGAACCTGATGCAGGTGACCGAGATGACGCCGGCGATGGCGATGCAGCTGTCCGAGCGCATCGAACGCGGCGAGTTCGTGGTGATCGCGGGCGACCGGGTGCCGGTGTCGGCTGCGCCGCGCGTGGCGATGGCCCCGTTCCTGGGCCGGCAAGCCGCTTTCCCGATCGGCCCCTATGTGATGGCCTCGGTGCTCGGCTGCCCGATCTACACCATGTTCGCGGTGCGCCAGGGTGCGCGCCACGAGCTGCACTTCGAGTGCCTGCGCGAGCGCGTGAGCCTGCCGCGTGCCGCGCGCGAACGGGCGCTGGGTGAGCTGGCCGCCGACTACGCGGCGCGGCTCGAACGCCATGTGCGAAGCGCTCCGCTCGAATGGTTCAATTTCTACGACTTTTGGCAACAACCCGGATCGGAACGTCCTGATGCATCTGAATGACCTCAACGTGCCCGCGCGCACCGTGCGCTTCGATCGCGAGCGCCTGACGCTGGATGACGTGACCGCGATTGCGCGCGGCACGGCGCGCCCTGTCTTGTCGGACGATCCGGCATTTCGCGCGGCGATCGCGCGTGGCGCCGATTTCCTCGACCGCCTGCTGCGCGAGGATGGCACCATCTATGGCGTAACCACCGGCTATGGCGACTCGTGCACGGTGCCGGTGCCGCTGTCCCTGGTGGCCGAGTTGCCGCACCATTTGTATACCTACCACGGCTGCGGCCTGGGCAGTTTTCTCACGCCGGCGCAGACCCGCGCCGTGATGGCGGCCCGGCTGGCATCGCTGTCGAAGGGCTATTCGGGCGTGAGCGTTGGCCTGCTGGAGCAGATCGTGCGCCTGTTCGATGCCGGCCTGCTGCCCCTGATCCCGAGCGAGGGTTCGGTCGGCGCCAGCGGCGACCTGACGCCGCTTTCCTATCTCGCGGCGGTGCTGTGCGGCGAGCGCGAAGTGCTGCGCGACGGCGTCCAGCTGCCGGCCGCGCAGGCGCTGCACGACGCCGGGATCGAACCGCTGCGCCTGCGGCCGAAGGAAGGGCTGGCGATCATGAACGGCACTGCCGTCATGACGGGCCTGGCCTGCCTGGCCTTCGAGCGCGCCGAGTACCTGACGCGCCTGACGACGCGCATCACGGCGCTGGCCTCGTTCGCGCTGGACGGCAACGATCATCACTTCGACGAGACCCTGTTCTCGGTCAAGCCGCATGCCGGCATGCAGGGCGTGGCGGCCTGGCTGCGCCATGACCTGGAATACGCCGGCCAGCGCGAACGCAACGGCAAACGTTTGCAAGACCGGTATTCGATCCGCTGCGCGCCGCATGTGATCGGGGTGCTGGCCGATGCGCTGCCGTTCTTCCGCACGGCGATCGAGAACGAACTCAATAGCGCAAACGACAATCCGATCATCGATGCCGAGGGCGAGCGCGTGCTGCATGGCGGCCACTTCTACGGCGGCCACATCGCCTTCGCGATGGATGGCATGAAGAACGCGGTGGCCAACCTGGCCGACCTGCTGGACCGCCAGATGGCCTTGCTGGTCGACGCCCGCTACAACGCCGGCCTGCCGGCCAACCTGTCGGGCATGCAGGGCGAGCGCGCCGCCATCAACCACGGCCTCAAGGCCCTGCAGATCAGCGCCTCGGCCTGGACCGCCGAAGCGCTCAAGCTGACCATGCCGGCCTCGGTGTTCTCGCGCTCGACCGAATGCCATAATCAGGACAAGGTCAGCATGGGCACGATCGCCGCGCGCGACTGCCTGCGCGTGCTGGAACTGACCGAGCAGGTCGCGGCGGCGCTCTTGATCACGGTGCGCCAGGGCGCCTGGCTGCGCCAGCGCCTCGACCCGGCGCGTGTCTTGCCGGCGCCGCTGGCGCGCATGCTCGCGCTGCTGGGCGAGGACGTGGCGCCGGTGCTGGAAGACCGCCGCCTCGATCCCGACCTGCACCTGCTGCTGGAGCGTATTCGCGGCCAGGCCTGGAGCCTGTATGCGTAAGGCGAAGGCAGCCGCGCGCTGGTGGGCCGAGGTCGAAATGCAGGTGCAGTTCTTCGACCTGGATCCGATGCAGATCGTCTGGCACGGCAACTACGTCAAGTATCTCGAGGTGGCGCGCTGCGCGCTGTTCGACAAGATCGGCTACAACTACGAGCAGATGCGCGAATCCGGCTATATGTGGCCGATCATCGAGATGAACCTGCGCTACGCCGGCCCGGCCGTGTTCGGCCAGCGCCTGCTGCTGCGCGCCGAGATCGTGGAATGGGAGAACCGGCTGCGCATCGATTACCTGATCCAGGACGCGGCCAGCGGCAAGCGCCTGAACCGCGCCACCACCACCCAGGTCGCGGTCGACATCCAGAGCGGCGAGATGTGCTTCGCGTCGCCCGCCATCCTTTTCGAGAAGTTGGGAGTAGCAGCACCATGAAACGCATCCTTGCCATCGTCGCCACCGTCGCCCTCGTATTCGGCGCGGCCAGCGCCCACGCCGCCGCGCCGGTCGCGCAGATCCAGGCCATGCTGGCCAAGCCCGACCAGCTGTGCGGCCGCTTCGACCAGGTCAAGCGCCTGGCCGGCATGAAGAAGCCGCTCGCTTCCGAGGGCAGGTTCTGCGTGGTGGCCGGCAAGGGCGTGCTGTGGCGCACCCTCAAGCCCTTCCCGAACACGCTGCGCCTGAAGCGCGACGAAATCGTCCACCTGCAGGGCGACCGCGTCGCGATGCGGCTGGAGGCGAGCCAGGAGCCGACCGTGCGCATGATCAACGGCGTGCTGTTTTCGCTGCTGGCCGGCGACCTCGGACAGCTCGAGAGCCTGTTCGAGGTCGACGGCAGCGTCGACGGCGAGCGCTGGAAGGTCGCGCTCAAGGCGAAGAGCGCGGCGCTGGCGCGCGCGGTCGGGGCGATCTCGCTCGAAGGCGGCGCCTATGTGCGCTCGATCCAGATGGTCGAGGAGAGCGGCGACCGTACCGAGATCGTGTTCTCGGACATCAAGACTGGCCCAGGGGCGGTCTTGCCTGAAGAGGCGGCCCAGCTTTGACCGTCCAACGCCGCCTGGCGCTGGCCTGGGCTCTCGTCGTCTGCCTCCTGGTCGGGCATAACGCCTGGCTGTGGCTGGGCCAGCGCATCGCGCCCGACACCGACATCCTGGCCTTGCTGCCGCTCGAGAAGCGCGATCCGGTGCTGCAGCAGTCGTTCACCCATATGGTCGACAGCGCGCAGCAGCGGGTGGTGGCGCTGGTCGGGGCCAGGGAGTGGGACACGGCGGGGCAGGCGGCCGACGCCTACCGTGCGGTGCTGGCGCCGCACGCCGACCTGCTCGTGTTCGACGCGATGGGCGACGACACGCAAGCCGGCTGGCTGGCCAGCCTGCAGCCGCATGCGACGCTGCTGGTCGGCGCTGCCCAGGAACGGCAGTTGCGCGCGGAGCCGGCGCGGTTCTGGGCCGACGCGGCATTGGCGCGCCTGTACAACGCCTTCTCGGGACCGAAGCTGGGGGCTTTCCGCGACGATCCGTTCGGCCTGTTCGCCGGCTGGGCCCAGGAGCGCGCCGGCGAAACGCCGGTGCGCCCGCGCGATGGCCGCCTGTTCGTGGCCGAAGAGGGGGGGAAGGGGCGCGAGTACGTGCTGCTCACCTATACCTTGAAGCAGTCGGCGTTCTCGCTCGGCGCCCAGGACGCCGTGGCGCCGCTGCTGGAGCGCGCCAGGGCCGCCGCGCGAGGAGCGGCGCCCGACGTCGAGGTCATCACCGCCGGCGTGGTGCTGCATGCCGCCGCCGCCGGCCGCCAGGCCAGCCGCGAGATCCATACCATCGGCGTCGGTTCGCTGGTGGGCATCGTCCTGCTTACCTGGCTCACCTTCCGTTCGCTCAGGCCAATCGGCCTGACCCTGCTGGCGATTGGCGTCGGCTTCCTGGGGGCGCTGTCGGTGTGCTGGCTGCTGTTCGGGCAAATCCACCTGTTGACGCTGGTGTTCGGGGCCAGCCTGATCGGCGTGGCCCAGGACTACGGCATTTACTTCCTGTGCCATAGGCTGGGCGCGGACGCCAGCATCGATTCGCCGCGCCTGCTGCGGCGCCTGCTGCCCGGCCTGGGTCTGACCCTGCTGGCGGCGGTGATCGGCTACCTGGGCCTGGCCCTGACGCCTTTCCCTGGCCTGCGCCACATGGCCGTGTTCTCGGCGCTCGGCCTGGTGTTCGCGTGGCTCACCGTCGCCTGCTGGTTCCCGGTGCTGATCAAGG
>Ga0308157_10009350_pt1 | contig 10881 bp, 7 predicted proteins | sample PhyBR1_FD_201035 | JGI IMG/M metagenome (GOLD analysis project Ga0308157, IMG submission 201035) | Phyllosphere microbial communities from UC Gill Tract Community Farm, Albany, California, United States - DLSLB.R1 | ecosystem: Host-associated > Plants > Phyllosphere > Unclassified | place: USA...
CCGCTCGCGCACGGACACGACGCAACCAAGACCTTGTTGGCCTTAACGGCTTTGATGGTGGTGAATAACGGCCTGCCGCCTGGGCGTGCCATGATCATGCGGTGCATGATGGTCGGGAAGAGAGGATCGGAAGGAAGGAGCAGCTAGGGAAGAGCTAACCCCTTAAGACCCTTAGGACTAAGGCTTTTCATCGGGTTCCGGGTCTGCCAGTGCTACGTTCATATGCTACGTTTCATTCCCCTACGAGGCGCAAAATGAGCGCAGACCGCTACCTGCATGAGCGCGCAAAATCGCGAAATTGGCAGCTTCGGATGATGGTCCCAAAAGCGGTGCGTCCAGTGCTGGGGCGCGTCGAGTTCACCCGCTCATTGAAGGTTACGAACAAACCGCAAGCGAGGGTGCTTGCCTACCCCATCCTTGCTGAATGGAGGGCGAAGATCGCGGCGGCGGAGCAATGCCAGAGTGACGCGACCTGCTCGACAACAGCAACGACGACAGTTCCTTCCGCGATAGAGCTTGAAGAGACTGCCTTGTTCGTCGGGTATGAGGAGGCGGGTCGTCGCGTAAATGACCTTATCAAAGCGAAAGCCCGGTTAGGGGATGAGGCGTACCGCGCACTTGGGATTGAATTTGAGCGTCGTCATACCGATGCGTTACGGCGGCTTCATGCGGGGGATCAGCGCTACTGGATCGAGCGCGCCAGGCGACAGGTGGCAAAACGGGGTTGGCATCTACCAGAAGACAGTTCTGCCTTCGCAGGGTTCGTCGAAGCAATGGCGCGGTGCGGTTTGGACTTGTTCGCCGCTGCCCGCGGAAGGTTGGCCGGAACCGACAGAGGAATACCGCAATCACAATACGTTCAAAATGCATTAGAAAGGCGTGAGAAGCGCGCCAAGCCGGGAGAGGGCGTCCTTGAGCTATTTGATCGATACGAGGCTCAGCGGCTTTCAGAGGGTCGTAAACGTGCCGATAGCCTTACCCAGGACCGCAAGATCATTGAACTGTTGTCCGAATTCGTCGGTGTGCAGCGCGGTTTAGCGTCGATAGAAAAAAGCGAGCTTAGGGAGTGGAGGAACGCTGTCGCCGCCTTGCCCCCTGCGTTTAGGAAGAGGAAGGCATACGAGGGCCTTACAATGCGCGAGGCTGCATCCGCTGCCGCCCAACTAAATGGGCCGCGTCTAAGTCTCAACACGATTAATAAGTACCTTTCGGCCGTATCGGCGCTGTTCATGTGGGCGATCAGAGAGGGCTACGTAGAAAGCAATCCGTGTGAGGGCCTCTTCTATGACAACGAAAAGGGAAAGAACGCGCGCCCTCCATTTAGCGTTGAGCAATTGAATTCAATAATAGTTTCACCCCTATTCACCGGATTTCTGCGCGATGGCAAGGAATACATAAAAGGCGCTCGGGTCGCCGATGATTGGCGCTATTGGATACCACTTATTTGTCTGTTCACGGGCGCGAGAATTGGCGAGGTAGCGCAGCTAAATATAGCCGACATTGTTAACGACGGCTCTGTTTGGTATTTCCATATCAGAAACGAGCAGAGTCTTGGACAGGCGACGAAGAACAATCAAAGTCGGGTAGCGCCAATGCATTCTATGTTACGGAAGATTGGATTTCTCGATTTCGTGGATCGCTGCCGCCAGGGTTCGCCAACCGATCTCAATGTTCCGTTGTTCGCTGAACTCAAACGAAATTCGCGGGGTCAACTCGCACTGCCATCCAGGTTCTGGCGAACCTATCTCGAACGGATTGGTGTCAAGAGCGGCGGTGACGGCTTCGGTAGTCACTCATTCCGGCATGGTCTAGCCGATCAGCTTCGCAAGGCCGGGTGCTTCGATAACGAAATCGCGGTCGCCATCGGCCACAAGCAAACTACGGTTACCAGCGGATACGGACAAACTCGGCAAGGTTCGATCTTAAAGCTAAGTGAAATGATAGAGGGAGCAGTCTTTGAAGGAGTCGACTTTAGTAGACTGATTAAGTACGCCGATCAAGATTGCCAATAAGACTCCATATTACAAGCGGTTGCGGCGCCTCAAACCACTGTGTTATCTCCTGACTACGGCATTCAGGCCGCAGTCAAAGGAGACTTATATGAAATTTTTGGATCTACCTTTAAAACTACGATCAGTAGAAAAGCAGCTTTTATTAGATATCACATGCTGTAGCTCTGCCAAAAAGACCCCGACGCCAGATAAGCTTTTAACTATCGATAGTTTAGCGACCGTCCGTAATATGATCGATGCTTTTCTGAACGCTGAGTTTAGGCAATTAAGGACGGATTTAGACATGCCTTGAATTTAACTGATTACGCAAACACTTTTCTTGTTCGGCGATCATAGGGCATGATTTTGGCCATTATTTTGTGACCAGTCAGCAAGGTGGCAATTGAAAAAACCAAGCTTCAAGGCTGGCACATTATAAATACCGGCGATCACGGGGCGCCCTACTCCGACGCCAGGCATCAACGGCGGGTTTTAGGCAGTTCAACGACGCCAACCCACGCAAGCCCCATAGAAAGCCCACCAATCATCGAGGCATAGCTTTGCCAGCAAGTTACCCAGCCGCCGTAAGTGTCCCTCCTACGCGCCCTAGCATCACTCACTAGGGGCGCCAATACGGGGCCTCGGCAAGGTATGCGAGAGGATTAGATTTCCCCGATCTTATCCGAACGCATTCAGCCTAACCAACCATGACAATCGGTTTAGCTACGCCTTACGGTCGCAGTGCCTGATGGAGCCTTTGGTTGATTCATGCACTATTTAAACACCGTCCATCGGTGAATTAACGCCGATATCATCGATGCGTTAAATATAGCTGTAACTTACCTTAACTTACCTGAAAACGTAACACCTATGGGGCTTCCTCCTCTCCTTCCCTTCCCTCTCTTTCAATATCACTCTTAATTACAGAATCATCTATAATATAGAAAGTAAGATAGTTTTAATGACAACTGATAATAATGGGAAAATGAAATTAAATAATATTAATGCTAATACACAAGACAGTTATATGAGCCTTTCATATACAGCAGAGACAAGAGAGTCTTTAGGGTTAGTCGATTACATCGCGGACTCAATCCACTCAACATTGCACAGGTTGTACGGAGTAACAAACAAACTAAGACAGGCTGTAGCTGCGATATTAGCGGACCTACTATCGATAGCAAACCAACCCGATGATCAGTTTCTATATCGACCGCGAGGCAACGCAGATTTCAAAGGCCAACGGATCGGCTACCGGCCTTGTATCGATGCCCTGAACGGCTTGGTGACGCTGGACCTACTTCATCATAAACCCGGTATCTGGCTAGGCTCACATAAGCAGGGAGAGGGAGACACGGCCCGCTACCGTGCGGAGCCAGCCCTTTTAGAGCTAGCTCTTCGCTATGGTATCACTCCCGGTAACTGGCGGTCGCATTTCATCCCCGCTCCAAGACCTAATGCGATGGCACACCCTGTCATCGTCCGAGGCAAGCGGCAGTTCTGGGATCGGGAGGACAAGGGAAAAAAGCTCACTATCATCAAGACCGATCCGGTATACATCGCTGCTGCCGAACAGGTAAACCGTATCAATACTTACATGGCTCCACAGCTAATCACCGGCTGCAAGCATGACGGCTTCATTCGCATCTTCAACCATGGGGACCAAGACGGTTTCGCCTACAACATGGGCGGTCGACTGTACTCCAAGGCGTCCGGGGTGAGCTATCAAAACATGGAGAAGCATCACCGGCATGATATGCGGATCAACGGTAAACCAGTGGTTGAACTCGACATACGGGCGAGCTTTCTAACGATCCTGTATGCCCAACGTGGGATAGCGCCTGATCCATTGATTGACCCCTATACCTTCGGACCGATCCCAAGAGAGGTTATCAAGGCGTGGATCGCTATGACATTGGGGTATGATCGCTTTCATTCGAACTGGTCGGACGAAACGGTTGAAAAGCTAAAAGGCAAGGGTATCGACCTGCGCAAGGAATACCCAATTGATAGCGTTCGTGCGGCAGTTATTGACGAACACCCGATCTTGCACGGCTGGCCTAACTCGACAGTAAGGTGGCAGGAACTACAATATATAGAAAGCTCTGCCATTATTGATGCGGTTGAGGTTTTAGGACTGCGCCATGGCATCACAGCACTTCCTCTTCACGATGCCTTGCTTGTCCAGCGTTCTAACATCGATACGGCAAGCGAGGTTCTAGCTGACACCTTTAGCAAGCGGATAGGCGTATCGCCAGTTTTCAAAATCAAAGACCGGTGGCCATAGAAGTGCCGTTAGCATTCGATTTAGAGGGGCAGCCGGGCACCAGCCGACAGCAATAGGGGCGGCAGATAGGGCGACCTACGCGTTCCGCCCCTTCCTGCTGTACGGGGTTAAATCGTGCAAGGCACTTATAAGCCATCCGAATTGCTTGCGAAGGGTGCCCCTTTAAGACCTTGTGAGCTTACGGATAATTTGGTCATCCGTCTGTAAATGGACGGGTGTGGCATGCGGCGCCGTTCTCTAGGACTTCCCATCCGTCCACCGGGTAGAGTTAAAGCGAAAAATGAGAGCGATCGTCCAAGAGCGATGTCCAGCATGGCGGGCTATTGCGCGTCCAGCCAAGGCATTAATTTGCAAATGACGAATTACTTTTTCACTGCCAATAAACTCATAAGTTGCCTACTGCCGACGTCTGTAAGCGCAAACCCACCAGATTTTTTATTGCCAGAGCTGGCGCGTACAAGACTAATAAGTCCTAAGGCTTGAAGCTGGTTTTGGACTAGATAAACGTGTTGAATATCAACACTGTAACTGTTTTCTAAGGAGAATCGACTTTTTATAAATTGGTTAAGCGCTAGTTTAATCTCATTATGCGAGATCGCGTCTATCATAATAGGCCCCGTTGCAATAAACGCTTCGGCCCACGTTATAGAAAACTCTTTTCGAATATTTTGAGAATATGTATAATCGTAGTATTCCGCCTCTAAGGTCACAAAGCTTTCTAGCGCGGCTAAGTCGGCGATTATAACCTGTTCCTTTTCACCGCCATTTTTATCTTTAACTTTCAACCTCTCGTTTTCGAGGCGAAGAATATTTATTTGGTTGAGCAAGTCCTCACTTGCTACTGCGTCACCCCGAATCCACCCAACCGCGGGCTGCGATCCAAACGCGTGAATTAAACCCTTTAAGACAAGCGTTTCAAGCTGCGTTCTGTTAGACCATTGCCTAACAAGGCGCCCTTTCATTACCTTATCACGAAACCTTTTTAGACTATCTGTTAAAATAGGATCATTATCGGTCTTTCCGACAGGTATATTTGCGAAGTCCTCATTTACGAACGCCAGTACCGCTTTACCAGTACCATAGGCATAGTCGTATTCGCGCTCGGTGTAGCTTACACCATTGATATCAGTCGACCCGTATCGACCACCAATTATTAAGAGATAATAGTCGCATTCAGCTATTACCTTTTTAATGTAATCTAGCTGTGACGTATCGGCTGCCGGAAACATTTCCATCCCCGCTGGAATATGTCCTAAGTCCAGCACGCTCTTGATGGCGTCCTGCCTCTCCTCTGCAAGATCGCGAAATGTCGAGGACACAAACACCTGATACTTTTTTTGCATAGGCACACCCTAACGTTTCCGCGATGGGCGACAAGGGCCAACGAAAGTCGCCATAACACATTGCCATACTGACTGCGGCCTGTATCATTAGCCACAACGAACGTTGGAGCAAATGGAACGACTCGATGGCGACCGGCAAGCATGTGGCATACTACCGGGTTTCAACTGCGAAACAGGGCCGCAGCGGCCTTGGCCTCGAAGCTCAACAGCTTGCCGTTCGCACGTTTCTAAACGGCGGATCGTGGGAACTCTTAGGTGAGGTCGTTGAAATCGAATCCGGTAAGCGCTTGGACAATCGCCCGCAGCTACAAGAAGCACTACGGCTATGCAGAGCGATGGGCGCAACGCTCATAGTCGCAAAGCTTGATCGGCTATCCCGCGACGCCGCGTTCCTTATGCAACTGCAAAACTCCGGGGCATCGTTCGTAGCGGCAGACATGCCGGGCGCGAACTCGTTCACCGTCGGCGTGATGGCACTGGTGGCCCAACAGGAGCGCGAAGCGATATCGACACGAACAAAGGCGGCGCTAGCGGCAGCAAAGGCTAGAGGGGTGGTCCTAGGCGGCGCACGGGGCCACACGCTGCCATCTAAAGCAGCAGCAGCAGCTAGTGCTAAGGTCCGTGCCGCGACGGCAGATCAACGGGCGCGTGACGTTCTCGTGTCAGTTGAACACGCGAAGAGCAAAGGGGCAGTGTCGCTAAGAGAGATAGCCGCCGCCCTTACCATAGAAGGCATTACAGCGCCTCGAGGCGGCGCATGGAGCGCCGCCCAGATCAAGCGCGTCATCGAGCGATCGCAAGCTATTGTCTTAGCAACCGTTTCGTCGCGGAATGGCAGAGGCAGCGTTTAAGCCCTTCCACCATTCCGCGATTAAAAATGTGATCAAGCCCCCTCTGACGAGGTCGCATCCTTTTCGGTTGGCGACGACGTCGATTTGAAAATACCTTTGTTTTCCAATTCGCCAAGCATTTTCGATACAAGCTTCTCGCCTGGCGCTTGTTTGTTATGACCACGTTTTGAATGTATTAATGCAACAAGCCTTTTCGCCGCTTCCATGTCTCTTCCACGTTCCATCCCGGTAGCTATATTTCTCATTAATAGATTTAGCATTATGCGAAGATAGAAGGCGTTTCGGCCCGTCTTAACAATAATCGAGTTTAACGTATCTGCCCAGCCCACACCCTTGCTTTCCAGAATACATGAGAACAAGAGAACGTCGAGGAATCCAACTTTGCCAACCTGGCCAGCCCTAGAGCGGAATACGTTTGCCAATTTGAATGTCCCGATCTCGGCGCCAATCTTCACCGCCACCGCTCTACTTAATGCTACAACTACATGAACGATTTTCTCTATTTCTGTAGTGGCTTCGATGCTCGACTGTTTGTTGAAGTCTACAAAAAGCGCACCGCCCCACACAAAGAAGCGCTGTGTTGATAGCTTATCTGCAAATATAGTACCAACTTGGAATGCCACTAACTCCGTCCGCAATAGTGTGTCCAAAGCATTCAGCTTTAGCTCTGCCAAAGCATCATCACTGTTTCTCAAAGCATCGCTTAAAGTGGAGCCAACAACAAATAAGACATTCTCTAAATCAGTGAACTCTCTATATATAACTTGCTGATGATCCGTCCGCGCCTCAGCTATTATTGATGACTTGAGTTCGTCAATGTCAGCAGCACACCGTGGGCCTTCCTCGATGGAGGCATATACGGGATTCCATAGTTTCTGTTGCTCCTCATCATCATCTGGCCATATAGCATCTAAAAGCGGATCAAATGTCGGCTTGGCATACTTGGCACCGAAGTCTACGAGACGCTCGTTTAATTGCTCGGTAAGATGCTCAAGTACCAGATTGTTTTCAGATTCAAGGCCCGTTACTACATCAATTACAGCAGGAACCTGTAGATACGACTCGTCTTTCAAGAATTTATGAAACTCCTCTCTGTTAGATGCAAAATATCTACCAAGAAAGAAATTGAAGAAGAAATGGTATCTAAAGTAGTAGGATCCGTTTGCTTTAACGGCAATACTAGAACTTAGCATGTCAGCCAAAAGGTCTGACTCATCAAACTCCTTTAAGCGCTGCTTTTTATGAACGACGCAGAATCTAGACCAGTCCTGCAAAGAAAACGCCATTGCTTTCCGCATGTATATTTCATGTGCAAAAGCAGCAATTACGTCTATTTTGTTCTTTGCATTGAAGTTTCCCCGATACATATCACTTGCACGACTTAAACCAGCGCTGATATATCTTTGATGAATATGCACTCGATTTAGAGGTTCAAAATCACCTTCTTTAACTAGTACGCGCAGATACATGATAACGTTTGGAGGCGTAAGCGGAATGCAAAGCGCAAGAAGATCGGAGTATACTTTATCTACAGTACGGCTCGTGAAAGCCTCGTCGTTGGTTTCAAAGACGACCTCAGTTAACCGGCGTACGCCATCACGCGAAAATGGCCACATGTAAATGCGAGTCAATTTAAACGGTAGATGATCAACATCAGCAAATGATGAGAATGTAACGTCACGATTAACACTTATAAGTACAACTCTTACTGCCAATCCCGTCGCGGCAAGCTCTTTTAGCATACGTGAGTGCTGTTCAATTTCAAAGTTGTCAAATATTAATGTTTGTAAAATGCCGACTGACGCGCTGGAACTAATATCTGCGACTATCTTTGCCTTGTAATTTGGAAATGTGCGGGCATCTCTCCACAATACAGGAGTACCAACCTTTTCTAGCTCATAACAAATGCGCTTCGAAAGATTAGATCCGCCAAACTCTGACCTGGTTTCAATGATGAATGAGCTATTGCTTTTCACAATATCCGATACGTTAATAGGCTGACCTACAGCCTCCTCATCTACAGCGGCAGCTTGAGAATGTGGCATCAGTCGGGGCTCGACGTATATCGGCTCGCCCGTGCTCGTCGTGAATAGGTCTTCTTCCCAAATAACCTTCGCCTTCGCAGAAACATCAATTTGACTAGGCAAGTCTGCAGTTGATCGAGCATTTGGTGGAATCTGATTACCCGGCAATAGTCGATTCAGAGTATAAATGCGGGAAAATGACGGCTCTTCTGGGTATATAGAGGTATCTACCGTCCAAGTATCGCGAGGGCGGTCTACAAACTGAATCGGCAGTACCTCGACCGTATTTTCGCTAAACGAACAGATTAATGCTGTGTTTGGCCAGTCCGACCCCTGATAGGACGCTCCTGCGGACAAGTGCAACGATGAGCCAACTAAACCTTGCGCTTGTTCAATGTCCGTCTCGTGAAGATGACCAGATAATATTATATCAGAGTTATCTCTGATTAGCGCCTTTACATTGGCACTTTCCACCATACTCAACCACGAAAGGGGATGGTGTATTACGGTCATATATAAAGTAGAATCCTTAGAATTGTCTCTTAGAAACAATTTTTCGAGATTCCTTCTTCCAATAAGTAGCTTGCCATGATCATCATCTCCTGCACTAAACACGGCAGAGTTTATAAGATTAAGTCTAATTGGCATTCCATTGATAGATATATTGATGGGTTCTGCAGCAGTGGACGTTTTCGAAAACACTTTTGATCCATCGAAATAGCTGTCATACCATTTGATGAACGCAGATTGCCGTAAGTTTACGTGCGGAAGTTCGCTATCACCGGAAAAGTAACCGTCCGCTTCTTGAGCTGTTTTCAACGTTCTGGACAAAGCACTATTTTGCCTACGATCAACGTCGTGATTGCCCGGAATGATAAAAAGCCGATCCTTTGGCAATCCTAACGTTTCTAAAAGCTTGTCAAAGAACAACGTTGCATTTGCATACTCCTCTTCCCGCCCAGAAAATGCGATGTCCCCAGACGCTATCACAAAATCTAAGGAGCCAGCACGACGGATAAGAGCAGGTATGCTACGAATGAGCGCCCCCAGGACACGATCGCGATCGTACGAGATATCTCGCTTGAGATGAAAATCAGATATGTGAAGCCATCGAGCTGATACAGTCACCGCTTGTTCTACCTATGCTAAACCGCAATTTCTCGGTCAAGAATAGGGGGGACTCGGTCCCACGCAAGACGTCAAACGATATGTTGGGCGATATGTTGCCGAGGTAAGAAGCGGTTAAAAATCCGACTACCTATTAAAGCCGTACGGGTGCACTGGCGGGAACGGAGGAGGCCATTCGGATATGGCAATTACAGCAGTGCCAAGCGGACAGCTTCGATAGATAACGGGTGCCGCTTCCTATGCGCCATACGGTGACAGTTCGCACAGAGCAGAGCTAGGTCGTCCAACTTTGTCATCGTGCCAGCAAGGAGGGTGTGAACCGGCTTTGTATGGTGAACCTCGATATACCCTTCACCAAGGTCGCCATACGTTGCCTTGAAGTCGAAACCGCATACCTCGCACGCCAAATCACCTGTTGCCGCGGCCGCCTTACGTTTCTCGGATACCAGCTTGGGATCGCGTTCATATCGGTTGTGGAGGCGCATAATCACGCCGCCCTCTTCGCCTTCATAAGGCTCGGTCGGCGGCAGCTTAGCCAGCGCGGTTTCGTTGGCATCGGTCACTGCTTGCCGGATTACCTTGGCATCGGCCTCTAAGTCGGCCCGACGGCCCTCGTAGTCTGCCCACACGACCTTTTCGAGCGCGCCGCCGGACTGCATCCCCACCTTACCTTGGGCCGTGTACGCCGGGTCTAACGAACGCAGGTTCATCATCTTCATCATCTTCAAGTAGACGCCGCTCTCGATGCGAAGCGTAGGAGCGCCGCTGACGCCGTTTAGGCGGTGAAGCTTATCAGGGTCGTTGATAACTCGGCAACAGCGCTGCCGCACTTCCCAGGTGGGCTTGCGGGGCGGTTTTAGGGACGTAGGGCCGTAGGCAATGGCAGCATGCCCATCGGACCCCGACCAGGCCGATAATCCGTCTCTACGGGGCTGTAATCCGCCGATAGACAACGTGACCATGTAGTGCGCCGTTGACTAGGCACTTACGCGTCGGCCGGGACCTAATGCTTAACACCTAGCCAGGGGCCGGGCGCTACTATGTCGCAAAAATAATCGAACTTCCGCCGCCGTGAGGGTGCTACGTTTGCCTGCTACGTAAAGCGCCGTGCGTGCCGGCCTAAGCCATTGATATCGCACAGAAATGAGTAAATGGTCGGGAAGAGAGGATTCGAACCTCCGGCCCCTGCCTCCCGAAGACAGTGCTCTACCAGGCTGAGCTACTCCCCGACGGAGCCCGATCGTTACGCCCTTGGGG
>Ga0308157_10009351_pt1 | contig 10880 bp, 10 predicted proteins | sample PhyBR1_FD_201035 | JGI IMG/M metagenome (GOLD analysis project Ga0308157, IMG submission 201035) | Phyllosphere microbial communities from UC Gill Tract Community Farm, Albany, California, United States - DLSLB.R1 | ecosystem: Host-associated > Plants > Phyllosphere > Unclassified | place: USA...
ACCACCGACGTGCGCGACACTTTACTGAAAAAGCCGGGGCGGAACACTTGCTTGAGCGCCCAGCCGGTGTGGTCGGGACCGAGTGAAAACAGGAAGGTCGCATTGGCGTCGTGACGCAGCAGTTGCCGGACCAGATTAGGAACGCCTTCGCGGGTGCCGCGATAGGTATCGGCGTCGATTTTGAGGGTGATCTGGGGCAAGGTTGCTTGCTTTCTTGAAGGGAGCGCGGCGGCGTCAATGGTCATGCTGTTGCCGTGACGGCAGCGCGCGGGATCCGGTTGCCTGTTGACCAAATTGTGGCACGAAAGGCGCAACGAATAAACCCATTTTGAGGATTCATTCGTATTTTCCTGAGTGTTCCCGTAGCGAGCTGATGCTTGGCAGGGTGATTCAAGCGTAAAAAAAATCCGCCCGGAAAGGGCGGATTCGTTTGCCGTGTCCAGCCTCCGGCAGGTTCAGTCGACCAGGGCGCGGGCTTCGGCAACCTGGCCTCGATACGCGTCAAAAATATTGCGCAGCGTGTCGGCCATGGTGAATGTCGGCTTCCAGTTCAGTTCTTCACAGGTGTTGGTGATCTTCGGCACGCGGTTCTGCACATCCTGGTAACCCTTGCCGTAGTAGGCGGTGGAAGTGGTCTCCACCAGTTTGACCTGCTTGGCCGAATCGGCGTATTCCGGATATTCGGTAGCCAGCTTCAACATCATGTCGGCGAGGTCGCGGATCGAATAGTTGTTGACGGGGTTGCCGATGTTGTAGATCTTGCCGGTGGCGACGCCGCCTTCGTTGGCGATGATTTTCATCAGCGCATCGATGCCGTCGTCGATGTAAGTGAAGGCGCGCTTTTGCTGGCCGCCGTCGACCAGCGAGATGTTCTCGCCGCGCACGATGTGGCCGAAGAACTGGGTCACGACGCGCGAGCTGCCTTCTTTTGGCGTATGGATCGAATCCAGGCCGGCCCCGATCCAGTTGAACGGACGGAACAGCGTGAAGTTCAGGTTGTCTTCCATGCCGTAGCCCCAGATCACGCGATCCATCAGTTGCTTGGAGCAGGAGTAGATCCAGCGCGGCTTGTTGATCGGGCCGCAGATCAGTTCGGATTCTTCCGGATCGAATTCGTCGTCATGGCACATGCCATACACTTCCGAGGTCGACGGGAACACCAGGTGCTTGCCGTACTTGGCGGCTGCTCGCACGATCGGCAGGTTGGCTTCGAAGTCCAGTTCGAACACGCGCAGCGGCTTGTTGACGTAGGTCGACGGCGTCGCGATGGCGACCAGCGGCAGGATGACGTCGCATTTCTTGACGTGGTATTCGACCCATTCCTTGTTGATCGTGATGTCGCCTTCGAAGAAGTGCATGCGCGATTTGTAGGCCTCGTTTTCAAGGATGTCGGTGATGCGGTCGGTCATCATGTCCATGCCGTAGACATGCCAGTCCGTGGTTTCCAGGATGCGCTTGGACAGGTGGTGGCCGATGAAGCCGTTGACGCCGAGAATGAGGACTTTTTTCATAATAAGTAGACGGCCTAGACAGCCATGTATTTCAGATAATTGTTAAGAGAGACGTCCTGATCGTTGATCTGGATGCCCAGGATTTGCAGATAGTTGCCGTCGCCGCAACGCGCGTAGAGACGGCCGCCTTCAAAGAACTTGTCTTGAGCGCCGTGCGACCTCTCAAGTGTGGGACGGGCCGATGCCGACACCAATCGCGTTTTCACCAGCGTGATTTTATCACCTGCGATTTCCTCGAAGGCGCCGGGATAGGGCGGCGCGACGGTACGGACCAGATTATGCACGTGTTGGGCGGGTTTTTTCCAGTCGATACGACCGTCTTCCGGTTTGCGGCCGCCGAAATAGCTGCCTTTGCTCAGGTCGTTGGGAAGCTTGGGCGTGCGTCCGGCCAGCATCAGCGGCAGCACGCGCCAGAGAGTTTGCTCGGCGGCAACCACGACCTTGCCGAAAACTTCGAAAGCAGTATCGTCCGGCAGGATCGGCACCGAGGTTTGCGCGACAATGGCGCCGGCATCGGGCTTGGCGGCCATTTCGTGCAGCGTGGCGCCGGTTTCGGTTTCGCCGTGCAGCACCGCCCAGTTGATCGGCACGCGGCCGCGGTACTTCGGCAGCAGCGAGCCGTGCATGTTGTAGGCGCCGTGCTTGGCCAGCGCCAGCAGGTTCACCGGCAGCATGTGGCGATAATAGAAACTGAAGATGAAGTCCGGCTGTGCCGCCTGCACTTGCGTGAGCAGCTGCGGAGATTTCGGGTCTTCCGGCGTGATGTACGGGATGCCGTATTCGCGGCAAACGCCGGCGACCGAATTGAACCAGATGTTTTCGGTCGCGCTGTCTTCGTGCGTTACCACCAGCGCCACGCGCACGCCGCGCGCGAGCAGCACCTTCAGGCAGCGTACACCGACATCGTGATAGGCAAAAACGACTGCGTTCATGAGCTTTGCTTGTCCTGATCGTAAGAATGTTCCAACACGGCCTGGATCACATAGCGTGGACGTGCGCGCACCTGCAGGTAAATGCGGCCGATGTATTCGCCCAGCAAGCCGATGCCGAACAGGATCACGCCGATCAGGAAGAAGGTGATCGCAAACAGCGTGAACACGCCTTGCACTTCGGCGCCGAGAATGAAGCGGCGGATCACCATCAGGACGAACAGCGCGGCCGATGCGAACGACAGGCCGATCCCGAGCAGCGAGAAGAATTGCAGCGGCACCAGCGAGAAACCGGTGATCAGGTCGAAATTCAGGCGGATCAGGCTGTACAGCGAATACTTCGATTCGCCGGCCGCGCGCTCTTCATGTTCAACAGTGATTTCGGTCGGCTTGCGTGCAAAAGTGTACGCCAGCGCCGGCACGAAGGTATTCACTTCGCGGCACTGATTGACCAGGTCGATGACGTTGCGCCCGTAGGCGCGCAGCATGTTGCCCTGGTCGGTCATCTTGATGTGGGTGATCTTTTCGCGCAGGTGGTTCATGGCCTTGGAAGCCCAGGTGCGCCATGCCGAATCCTGGCGTTGACGGCGGATCGAGCCGACGTAATCGTAACCTTCGCGCATCTTCGCAACCAGGTTGCCGATTTCTTCCGGTGGATTTTGCAGGTCGGCGTCGAGCGTGATGACGATGTCGCCGCGGGTCGCGTCGAATCCTGCCAGGATCGCCATATGCTGACCGTAGTTGCCGTTGAACAGCACCACGCGGGTGACGTCCGGTCGCAATCGATACTGGTCGGCCAGGATGGCGGCCGACTTGTCGCGGCTACCGTCGTTGACGTAAATGATTTCGTAGGGCATGCCGAGAGCGTCCAGCGCCGGATAGAGGCGGTCGAACAGTTTGGCGAGGCCGGTTTCCTCGTTATAGACGGGAATGACGACGGAAATTTCTGGTTTCATCAAAGCCTGGAATGAAAAATTGCTGTACTGAAAGCGTTACTGTAAACCTGCGTTGGTCACCTTAGGCGAGCACGGATTTTACCGCGCCGACTGCGCGCTCGACATCTTCTTTACTCATTGCAGTAAACATCGGCAGCGACACGATCAGGCGACCGACGCGCTCGGCGATCGGGAACATGCCTTCGCGGAAGCCGCGGTCGCGGTACAGCTTGAGCAGGTGGATGGGCGGGTAGTGGTAGCCGATGCCGATCTGGCGCTCCATCATCTTTTCCATGAAGGCGGCGCGCGTGATGCGTTCCGGCAAGACCAGCTGGTACATGTGCCAGTTGGAGTTTTCGAAGTCGGCTACCGGCAATTGAACGCCGCTTTGCGCTTCGAAGTCAGGGCCGAACACGTCGAAGTAATGCTTTGCCAGGCTGCGGCGCTTTTCGGTGATCGCGTCGATGTGGGCGAATTGGCCCAGGCCGATCGCGGCCGCGATGTCGGTCATGTTGAACTTGCCGCCCAGCACGTCGACTTCGAGGCCATCGAAGCCGCTGCGGGTGACGCCCTGCAGGCGGTATTTTTCCGCCAGGCGCGCTTCGTCCGGATTGTTGACGACCAGGCAACCGCCTTCGGAGCTGGTGACGTTCTTGTTGGCCTGGAAGCTGAACGAGACGAAATCGCCGAACGAACCGATGCGCTTGCCTTTCCAAGTCGAGCCGAGCGCCTGGGCGGCGTCTTCGATCACGCGCAGGTTGTGCTTTTTGGCAATTGTGTACAGGCGATCCATGTCGACCGGCAGGCCCGCCAGGTAAACCGGGATGATGGCCTTGGTGCGGGGCGTGATGGCGGCTTCCAGCTTGTCCAGGTCGATGTTGCGGGTGACCGGGTCAATATCTGCAAAAACCGGCGTGGCGCCGGTCTCGATGATGACATTCGCGGTCGCGACCCATGAAATCGGCGTGGTGATGACTTCGTCGCCGGCGCCGATGCCGGCGATGCGCAGCGCGATTTCCATGGTGCAGGTGCCTGAATTGAACGTGCGCACGAGGCGGCCGTCGAGATAGTCGGACAAGGCCTTTTCAAATGCCTGCACCTTGGGGCCGCTGGTGATCCAGCCGGAGCGCAGCACGTCGGCGACGGCGGCGATGGTCGGTTCGTCGATGGTCGGTTTGGAGAATGGCAGGAAAGGCAAGGTAGGCTGAACAGGCTGAGTCATGGATTGCTCGCAATAATCTGGGATAGTGAATTCAGTCGGCCGCGCCGGCGCTCATGTCGCCTGCGCGCAAGCCGCATATTGTAAATCAGCCAAGTCGGCCGGATCAGCTTCTCGTCAGCAGAATAACGCCGACGATGATCACGCCGATGGCCAGCAGGCGCTGCGCCGACACGACTTCGCCGAGGAAATACCAGGCGCCGACGGCATTGATGATGTAGCCCAGCGACAGCAGCGGATAGGCGATCGTCACGTCCACGCGCGATAGTCCGATGATCCACACGCCGACCGAAATCACGTAGCAGGTCAGGCCGCCGATGATCGGTAATTGCGTGGCCAGCTTGATGCCGGTGGCGAACCAGTTCTCAGCCGTCAGGTGGATTGCGCCGACGGCATTGGTGCCGGCCTTGAGCAGCAGTTGCGCGACGGCGTTAAGACAAATGCCGACGAAGATGAAACCGAAGGTGGTGATATTCATGGTGCCGCCTTCAGGTTCTTTTCGGTGACGTCGGGATTGTTCGCCACGATCACGCGGCGCGGATCCTGGCCGATCAGGCGCATCGGAACGCCGCGCTGCTTCAGGTCGGCGTAGACGGAGGGATCGATGATGGCGATGTCCTTCTTGCCGGCGGTGTGGTCGGCAACCCATTGCGCGACGAAGGCGTCAATGGTCGGCAGCCACAGCTGCGGCTCCTGCTTCAGGCCGAATTCCATTTCATCGGCATGGCGCACCAGCGTCATCGTGCGTTGCAGATAAAACGGCAAGGCCTGTTCGTAACGGCCGACCAGATACATCGGGGTTTCCGGCGTCAGTTCCGCCTGCAGTGCGGGGACGTAATCGATACCGGCCGAATAGCGGCCCTGGGGATCGTGGCCCAGCATCAGCAATTGTCCGCTGACGAAGGTCGCTGCGGCCAGGAACACCACCGCCAGGTCTTTTTGCGAACGGGCAAAACGGATCGCCAGCACCGCACCGACGAAGGCGATGATGGTCGCTGCATAAATCCACGGCACATGGGCGCTCACCAGCGGCAGCGAGTAGGCGTCCTTGGCCAGGCTCGGCACGCGCGAGATGAAGGCCATGCCGATGGCGCAAGGTACGGCCACCACCATTGCCGACCAGATGATCGCCTTGGACGACGAGCGCTCCAGATAGCTGGCGATCAGCAGCGCCAGCGTCGGGAAGATCGGCAGGATGTAGGACGGCAGCTTCGAGCTGGAAATGCTGAAGAAGACGAAGATGAACACCGACCACACCAGCAGCATCTTGCGCGGCTGGAACTTGCCGTTGGTCAGGCTGTTGAAGCTGCTGTTGCCCTGGTCTTCACGCAGCCCATGCAGCAGGCTTTGTACGAGTACGCCCAGCCACGGCAGGATGCCGAGCAGCAGAATCGGGAGGAAGTAGTACCACGGACCGGTGCGGCTATGGATCTTGGTGGTGAAGCGCTGGAAGTGTTCGTGGATGAAGAAGAACTGCGGGAATTCCGGATTCTTCAGCGACACCAGCACGAACCACGGCGTAGTGATGACGAAGAACAGGATCAGGCCCTTGATCAGGTGCAACCTTTTCCAGATCGCCCAGTCGCGCGAGAAAATCGTATACAGCACCAGCACCGCGCCCGGCAGCACGATGCCGATCAGCCCCTTGGACAAGACTGCCAGCGCCATGCCGGCCCAGCACAGCAGCATCCAGTTGCGCTGTTCGTCGCGACTGGCATCGTTGCGTTGCGCCAGCAGCAGGGCGCAGATGCTCAGCGTCATCATCCCGGCCAGGCCCATGTCCAGCGAGTTGATGTGACCCATGCCGGCCCAGAAGAAGCTCGACGCCAGCACCAGCGGCGCGTAGAACGCCACGCGAGCGTTGAACACGCGACGGCCGGTGTAGGCCACCAGGCCGATGCCGAACAGGCCGCACAGGCCGGTCCACAGCCGCGCCTGCCATTCGCCCAGACCGAACAGCTCGAAGGTGACGGCGTTCATCCAGGTCTGCAGCGGCGGCTTTTCAAAATACTTGATGCCGTTGAGGCGAGTGGTGATCCAGTCCTGCGTGGCGACCATTTCACGCGCCATTTCGGCGTAGCGGCCTTCGTCGGTCGGCACCAGGGTGCGCGCGCCGAGCATGTAGAACCAGATCAGCAGGAAGAAGATGAGCAGCGTCCAGACGAACGCTTTGGATTTGTACAAGTCGCGCATTGCGGCGAGGTCCTTAAGCTGGTTTTGGTTCGAGAATCAATGCCAGCGCCACTTTGCGGCCCTCTGCCATGAGAATGTTGTACGTGCGGCAAGCCGCCTGGTTGTCCATGCACTCGACGCCGATGCGGCGCGCGGTGAGGACGGCGGTCAGCTTCGGATGGACGAAACGCTGGCGCGCGCCGGTGCCGAGGATCACGACATCGGGCCGGGTGGCGTCGATCTGGTCGAAATGTTCGCTGGTCAATGCATCGAACGAGGTCACCGGCCAAGGCACCGGCGGGGTTTCAGGCAGCACGAGCAGGCTTTGCTCGTAGCGGATCGCATTGAGCTCGACGCCGGTGTCGTCGTAGGAGGAAACGGTCTGGTATTGCTGGGTTTCTGTCGAATGGAGCTTCATGGCGCGCAGTGCCAAAATGCCGCCGGCGATGGATCGGCCCGGGCTATTTTCGGCAATAAGGTCTTAAAGTGCTGCATTGTAGCGTTTTCCGGTTCGGGACTATGTTTTATTCATTGATAAAATGGAAGGCTTTCGGCAAAATGGCCGGTTCCGGCGGCTCCGCCGGCAAGCCAAGTCAGCCGAGCAAGCCGAGCCGGCAGTTCAGGCTCATACAAAGGATTAGTACCGTGCGACCGATTCAAAAATCGAAGAAACTGGCGGATGTCTGTTACGACATCCGTGGCCCCGTGCTGGAAAAAGCGCGGCAAATGGAAGAAGAGGGCCACAAGATCATCAAGCTGAACATCGGCAATCTGGCCGCCTTCGGTTTCGACGCGCCCGATGAAATCGTGCAGGACATGATCCGCAACATGGGCAACGCTTCCGGCTACACCGATTCCAAGGGCCTGTTCGCGCCGCGCAAGTCGGTCATGCACTACACCCAGCAAAAGAACATCCAGGGCGTCGCCATCGACGACATCTACCTCGGCAACGGCGCTTCCGAGCTGATCGTCATGAGCGTCAACGCCTTGCTCAACACCGGCGATGAAGTGCTGGTGCCGTCGCCGGACTATCCGCTGTGGACCGCCGCGGTCAGCCTGTCCGGCGGTACGCCGGTGCACTATGTCTGCGACGAGCAGCAGGGCTGGCAGCCGGATATCGCCGACATTCGCAAGAAGATCACGCCCAACACCAAGGCGATCGTGGTCATCAACCCAAACAACCCTACCGGTGCGCTGTACTCCACCGAAGTGCTCAAGGAACTGGTCGAAGTCGCGCGCCAGCATCAACTGATCATTTTCGCCGACGAGATCTACGACAAGGTCCTGTACGACGGCAACACGCATACCTCGCTGGCCTCGCTGGCCGACGACGTGCTGTTCATCACCTTCAACGGCCTGTCGAAAAATTACCGTTCCTGCGGCTACCGCGCCGGCTGGATGGTGGTCTCGGGCGAGAAGAAACACGCCAAGGATTACATCGAAGGCCTCAACATGCTGGCGTCGATGCGCCTGTGCGCCAATGCGCCGGGGCAGTACGCCATCCAGACCGCGCTGGGAGGCTACCAGAGCATCAACGACCTGGTCGCGCCGACCGGTCGCCTGGCCAAGCAACGCGACCTTGCGCACAAGCTGCTCACCGATATCCCGGGCGTGACCTGCGTCAAGCCGAAGTCGGCGCTGTACATGTTCCCGCGCCTTGATCCGGAAATCTACCCGATCAAGGACGACCAGGAGTTCGCCTACGAGCTGTTGGCTGAAGAGAAGGTGCTGATCGTTCAGGGCACCGGCTTCAACTGCCCGACGCCGGATCACTTCCGCGTGGTGTTCTTGCCGAACACCGACGACCTGACCGAATCGATGGGCCGTATTGCGCACTTCCTCGAAGGTTATCGCCGGCGTCACGGCACCAACTGAACCGGACTGACGCAGGCATGATTCACCGGCTTTGCTCCGCACGTGGCGGGGCAGGCCGGCAATTCCGTTTTACCGCAGTACCCGTCAGCAATCGTCTTGATTTCCGCCGACGGCTTTTTTTATCAACCACGAAGACAATATGAAATCCATCAAAGTAGGTTTGCTCGGCATCGGCACCGTGGGTTCCGGTACTTTCAATGTATTGAAGCGCAATCAGGAAGAAATTGCGCGGCGCGCAGGGCGCGGCATTGAAATTACCATGGTGGCCGATCTGAACACGGAGCGCGCCACCGAGCTGACCAATGGACAAGTCAAGGTTGTCAACGACGCCAATCTGGTGGTCAACGATCCGGACATCGATATTGTCATCGAGCTCATCGGCGGCTACGGCCTCGCCAAGGACCTGGTCCTGAAGGCGATCGCCAACGGCAAGCACGTGGTCACCGCCAACAAGGCGCTGATCGCCACGCACGGCAACGAGATCTTCAAGGCGGCGCAGGAAAAGGGCGTGATGGTTGCCTTCGAAGCGGCCGTCGCCGGCGGCATTCCTATCATCAAGGCCCTGCGTGAAGGCCTCACCGCCAATCGCATCCAGTGGATCGCCGGCATCATCAACGGCACCACCAACTTCATCCTGTCCGAGATGCGCGACAAGGGTCTGGACTTCGACGTCGTGCTGAAGGAAGCGCAACGCCTGGGCTACGCCGAAGCGGATCCGACCTTCGACATCGAAGGCGTGGACGCGGCGCACAAGCTGACCATCATGGCCTCGATCGCCTTCGGCATCCCGGTGCAGTTCGACAAGGCGCACGTGGAAGGCATCACCAAGCTGCAAGCCACCGACATCCGCTACGCCGAGCAACTGGGCTACCGCATCAAGCTGCTGGGCATCACGCGCCAGACCGAAAAAGGCATTGAACTGCGCGTGCATCCGACCCTGATTCCGACCGGTCGTCTGATCGCCAACGTCGAAGGCGCGATGAACGCCGTGATGGTGCGCGGCGACGCCGTCGGCGAGACGCTGTACTACGGCAAGGGCGCCGGTTCCGAGCCGACCGCTTCGGCCGTGATCGCCGACCTGGTCGACATCACGCGCCTGGCTACGGCCGATCCGGAACACCGCGTGCCGTCGCTGGCGTTCCAGCCGAACGCCATGGCCGATACGCCGGTGTTGCCGATCCAGGACGTCACCACCAGCTACTACCTGCGCATGCACGTGGCCGACAAGCCGGGCGTGCTGGCCGACGTCACGCGCATCCTGGCGGACTCGTCGATTTCGATTGACGCCATGCTGCAAAAGGAGCCGGCCGAAGGCGAACAGCAGACCGACATCATCATGCTCACGCACCAGACCCAGGAGCGCAACATCGAGGCCGCCATCGCCAAGATCGAAGCGTTGCCGACGGTCATGGGCAGCGTCATGAAGATCCGTCTGGAAGAGTTGAACTGACTATTCTCCGGTCGCCGGCAACTTGAAAAAAGGAGGCCATTGGCCTCCTTTTTTTCTGCTGCCCTTGAAGGGCGGAACAATGAAAAGGGCGCCGCGAGGCGCCCTTTTTTCAATGCAGAACCGCATTCAGTCGCGCATTATTTTTTTGCGGCCGGGATGTCGTAACTGCACACCAGTTGCTGCATCGCGTCGCCCACCGACAGCGGCTTCGGTTTCTCGAATTGCATGTTCTTCAGCGCGTCGGAATGGTCGCGCTTGTCGCCTTTGCCATCGTTCTCGGCGAAGATGATTTCCCGCACCAGCTTCACGGCGCCGGCCTTGCAGTCATACTGGTGCAGGTCCTTGTAGGATTTCAGCGTCGGGAAAGAACTGTCGTTGTTGGCGCGGGCCTCCTTGAAATTCCACAGCGACCAGGCTTCGCGGATGCCCTTGCTTTCCTTGATGGAGTCGACATCGATCGACAACTCGGCCACGTCGCTGCCGCCGACGTTTTGCCAGTTCTCCGCGTGCGCCGCACCGGCGCTGATCAGGCACAACATCCAAATCCATTTTTTCATCATGTATCCGTTTCCGTTCAGAGAGGAGCGCACGTGGCATTGTCGCCGGCGGCCCATGAGTGACTGCGCAGGAAAAACCAGCCTGCGACGCTTCAGGGCAATGAGCATAGCGTGCCGGACGGCCGCTTACAACCCCGGTAACGTTTTATTTCACTTCGATGGAGGAGGTGCAGGGTCGCAGGAGGCGGGAAGGGAAATGAAAATCCGGCGCGCAAGCGTGTGCGCGCCGGAC
>Ga0308157_10009352_pt1 | contig 10879 bp, 9 predicted proteins | sample PhyBR1_FD_201035 | JGI IMG/M metagenome (GOLD analysis project Ga0308157, IMG submission 201035) | Phyllosphere microbial communities from UC Gill Tract Community Farm, Albany, California, United States - DLSLB.R1 | ecosystem: Host-associated > Plants > Phyllosphere > Unclassified | place: USA...
CCGAGGTGATGTGCTCGCCCTGCGCGGCGGACTCGTCGAAGGTGTAGTCGACGTTGCCGGAGAGGCCGAGCTGCAGGTAGCCGCGGGAGGGGACGTTGCCGTCCGCGTCGAGCTGCCACTGCTCCTCGAGGAGGTCCTCGAACTGGGCGCCCGTGAGGGTCGTGGTGGAGAGGTTGTTGACGAAGGGGACGATGTTGTTCGCCTCGCCGTAGGTGACCACGCCGTTGCCCTCGTCGCCCGAGGGGGCGTAGGCGAGGTTGTCGCGCACGCCGCCGGGGTTCATGACGCCGATCGTGGCGCGGTCCCCGGAGTAGGAGTCCTGCTGGGTGGCCCAGACCATCGAGTCGGCGAGCTCGTCGGAGAGCACCGAGGAGCTCCCGCGGTCGTCGCCGCGGCCGGTGTAGCCCTTCTTCTTCGTCCAGACGCCGTCCACGTACTCGGCGCCGTCGGGCGCGTAGGCGGTGGTGACGTCGGTGTCGATGTCGCCCACCTCCTTCTTCGCCGCCTCCTCGCCGGCGGCGGCAGCGTCGTCCGCGATCGTCGCGGCGGAGTCGTAGGCGGCGTCGCCCGCGCAGGCGTCGAGGTCTGCGCCCTCGGTGGGGACGAGCGCGGTGTCGTCGGCGACGACGTCCCAGTCGCCGTCGGAGGCCTTCTCGAGGGTGACCTTGCCGAGGTTCTCGCCGTAGGAGCCGGTCTGCACCACGGGCCGGGTCTCGCCGGACTCGCCGGGCACGGCCGCCTGGTAGACGTAGGACTGGTGGGTGTGGGCGGTGAAGATGACGTCCGCCGCGGCGGAGGTGTCGTCGACCAGGTGTGTGAAGACGGGCGTCGGGGTGGGGGCGCTGCCGGCGTCGGAGGAGCCGGAGGATCCCTCGTGGTACTCGACGGCGAGCACGTCGTACTGCTCGCCGGAGGCCTTCAGCTCCTCGATCGCGGCGTTCACGCCGTCCACGGGATCGCCGAACTCGACGCCCTGCAGGCCGGCCGGGGAGGTGAGCCCCGGGGTCTCCTGGGTGACGGCGCCGACGACGGCGACCTTCACGTCACCGGCGTCGACGATCGCGTAGGGATCGGTGGTGGCCTTGCCGTCCTTGGTGACGTTCGCGGCGAGGTAGGGCCAGTCCGCCCGCTCCTGCACACGGGTCGTGAAGTCGTCGTAGCCCTTGTCGTACTCGTGGTTGCCGGCGGCCGACGCGCCGAGGCCGAGGGCGTTCAGGTAGTCGATCGTCGGGTTGTCGTCGTCGATGTAGGACGCGAACTCCGAGGCGCCGATGTTGTCCCCCGCGGAGAGCAGCGCCGAGTTCGGCGCCGCCTTCTCCTCGGTGACGACCGTGCAGGCCAGGTCCTTCGCGGTCGAGGAGATCCGGCCGTGGAAGTCGTTGATGTTCAGCAGCGTCACCTGGTCGCCCGTGCCGGCGGCGAGGGCGGGGACGCCCGCGCCGAGGAACGTGGTGAGGGAGACGGCGGCGATGCCGAGCCCGGCGGCGGTGCGGCGGGCGAGTCGGCGCGAGACCGAGGGGGTCATGGAGGTGCTCCTGGCGCGGGGAGAGACGGGGGACGGGAGGGGGCGGCCCCACGGCGTCTGTGGCGTGGGCCTCGTCCATTCAAGCCGCCCCGGCGCCGCCCCGGATCCGTTCGCCGAGGTGGTGACCGGAGCGTTATCAAACGTTCGCCCCCGCGCCGCCTTCACGACAGCCGGGGGTCGCGGTCGGCGCCCTCCGCGCGCCCCGCGGGCCCGCCGCGCCCGGAGCACCCGGCACCGCCGGGCCCTCCGCTTCCGTCTCCTCAGCCACATCGCGGGCCTGCGAGGATGGGCCCGGGAGCCCGGATTGGGTAGCATCGATGCGACTTCCCGCGGAAGGGCGTCCGGCGCCCCGTCCGTGGTGCTCCAGACCGCCGTCCCGCCCTACCGACCGTCACCCCCTCGACGATGGGCCCGCCCGACGCGGCACGCTCGGACCGGCTCCCGCCGTCATCCCGAAGGAGCTCCCCCATGGTGTTGCCGTTCCTGGCACGTCGCCCCACCGTCCCGGCGAAGGACGGCGGGAGCTGGCCCCACGTGGTGATCATCGGAGGCGGATTCGCCGGGGCCAACGCGGTGCTGGGCCTGCGGGACGCCCGCGTGCGCGTGACCCTGATCGACCGCAACGTCTACAAGACCTTCCAGCCGCTGCTCTACCAGGTGGCGACCGCGGGCCTGAACCCGGGCGACGTCACCATGTTCCTGCGCGGCCTCTCGCTCAAGGTCCCCAACATGCGCTACCGCCAGGGCGAGGTCGTCGGCGTGGACCCCGAGCAGAAGGTCGTCACCCTCGACGAGGGCCAGCGCGGCGAGAAGCGCCTGCGCTACGACTACCTCGTGCTCGCCAACGGCGCGACCACCACCTACTTCGGCACCCCGGGCGCCGAGGAGCACGCGATGCCGATGTACACGCGCTCCCAGGCCCTCGCGATCCGCGACCGCGTGTTCTCCGAGCTCGAGCGCGCGAGCCGCGCCCGTGACGGGGACCTGCTGCACGTCTCCATCGTGGGCGGCGGCCCCACCGGCGTCGAGATCGCCGGCGCGCTCGCCGACTTCCGCCAGCAGGAGCTCGACATCCTCTACCCGGAGATCGACCCGGGGACCCTGCGCATCCGCCTCGTGCAGCGCGGCGGCGAGCTCATCAAGGAGTTCCGCGAGGAGTTCCGCGAGTACGCGGCGCACGAGCTCGAGGACCGCGGCGTGCACCTGTGCCTGGGCCACGGCGTGAAGTCCGTGGGCTACGACTACGTGACCCTCGACGACGACACCGTCCTCGAATCCGACATCACCATCTGGGCCGCGGGCGTCGCCATCGCGGACGTCGTGAAGACCTGGGGCCTGCCCCAGGACAAGCGCGGCCGCCTCGACGTCGATGAGAACCTCGAGGTCAAGGGCTTCCCGGGCGTGTTCGCCGCGGGTGACATCGCCGGTGGCGACGAGGCCCTCCCCCAGCTCGCGCAGCCCGCCATCCAGGCCGGCCGCGCGGTGGCCCGCGCGATCGCGGCCGACGTCGCCGGCAAGACCAAGAAGCCGTTCCGCTACGTCGACCTCGGCACGATGGCGACCATCGGCCGCCATGCCGCGATCACCGAGATGCCGGAGCTCCCGGGCGTCGGCTCGATCGGCCTCAACGGCACCGTCGGCTGGTTCGCGTGGCTCGGCGTGCACGTGACGAAGCTGCTGGGCCACCGCAACCAGCGCGCCGTCGCGATGAACCTGCTGTCCTTGTACGGCGGCTCGCGCGCCACCCACCAGCCGAACCCGGTGGTGGGCGAGGTCGACTCGCTGCGCGCGGCCCGCGAGTTCGAGGACCAGGCCCCGCACCGCAAGTTCGGCGCCGACCACCAGGCCTGAGCGCCCACGACGGGGGCGGGAGCCGGGGCGCACGCCCTGGTTCCCGCCCCCGTTCGCATGCCCGGGGGTCTACCGCCGCCCGCGCCCGGCGAGCCCGGCCCTTGACCCCTGGCCCCTGGCCCCAGGGCCCTGAATCCCGACCCTGGGTCCTGAACCCTGGCCTGGGCCTCGGTCCAGGGCCCACCTGGATGTCCGTTTGCGCACCCCAGTTCCAGAAAGGGAACTCAGGCGCGCAAACGGACACCGGCTCCTTCCCGGACCATGTCCGTTTGCGCGCCTGGCTTCCATAAGTGGAACTCCAGCGCGCAATCGGACAGGGAAGAGCGGCCGGGCGGCTCAGGCGGTGGGGGCCGGGAGTGCGGCGAGCAGGGCGATGACGGCCTCCGCGGCCTCCGCGCCCTTGTCCTCGCTCGACCCGGGCAGGCCCGAGCGGTCGAGCGCCTGCTGCTCGTCGTCGCAGGTGAGCAGGCCGAAGCCGACGGGCTTGCCCGTGCGCAGCGAGACGTCCATGAGGCCCTGGGTCGCGGCCTGGCAGACGTACTCGAAGTGCGGGGTGCCGCCGCGGATCACGGCGCCGAGGGCGACGACGCCGTCCGCTCCCTCGGCGGCGCGGAGGGCGCCGAGCGGCAGCTCGAAGGAGCCGGGCACGCGCAGCAGCTCGTGGGTGGCGCCGGCGGCGTCGAGGGCGCGGTGCGCACCGGTGACGAGGGCGTCCATGATCGTGTCGTGCCAGCTCGCGGCGACGATGACGACGTGACGGCCGTGGCCGTCGGGGGTGAGGGCGGGGGCTCCGGCCTTGCTCATGAGTGGGGTCCTTCCGTGGGGGTGGTGGTGTCGGGAATGGTGGTGTCGGGTCGAGACGCGGCGGAGTCGCCAGGCCCGCCGGGGTCGCCGGGGCCCGTGATGTCGAGCAGCTCGGGCGGGAGGTGGTGGCCCATCTCCTCGGCCTTGGTGCGCAGGTAGGCGGTGTTCTCGGGGACCACGCCCACCACGAGCGGCGAGACCTGCTCGACGCCCACGCCGTGCTCGGTGAGCTGCGCGGCCTTGTCCGGGTTGTTGGTCAGCAGGTCCACGCGGGTCGCGCCGAGGTCCTGCAGGATCGCGGCGGCGGCGCCGTACTCGCGGGCCTCCGCGGGCCAGCCCAGCTCGAGGTTCGCGCTGACCGTGTCCCGCCCCCGGTCCTGCAGGGCGTAGGCGGCGATCTTCTCGGCGAGGCCGATCCCGCGACCCTCGTGGCCGCGCAGGTAGACGACCGCGCCGCCGTCCCGGGCGATCGCGGCGAGGGCAGCGTCGAGCTGGGGGCCGCAGTCGCAGCGCAGCGAGCCCAGCGCCTCCCCCGTCAGGCACTCGGAGTGCACGCGCACGGTGGTGACGGCGTCGGGACCGATCTCCCCGGCCACGAGGGCCAGGTGCTCGGCGCCGGTGCGGCGGTCGCGGTAGGCGTGCACGGTGAGCGCGCCGTGCCGGGTGGGCAGCTGGGCGGTCGCGACGCGGTGCACGCGCGGGGCGGCCTCCGCCGCGCCGGGCACGGGCACGGCGGCGCGGGTCGCGGCGGTCGCCCGGGCGTCGAGGTCCGCGGCGAGGTCGGCGATCGTGATGAGGGCGAGTCCGTGCTGCTCGGCGAGGCGCTCCGCCTCGGGCAGGCGCATGACGTCGCCGTCGTCCCGCACGAGCTCGCAGATCATGCCGACGGGCGGCAGGCCCGCGAGGCGGCACAGGTCCACGGCGGCCTCGGTGTGGCCGGGCCGTTCGCGCACGCCGCCGGCGACCGCACGCAGCGGCAGCACGTGACCGGGGCGGATGAGGTCCTCCGGTCCGGCCTCGGCCGCGGCGAGGGCACGCAGGGTGCGGGTGCGGTCCGCGGCGGAGATCCCGGTCGTGACGCCCTGGGCGGCGTCGACGCTCACCGTGTAGGCGGTGCGCAGCGGGTCGCGGGTGCGGGGCACCATGAACGGCAGCTCGAGGCGGTCCGCGAGCTCCGCGGGCAGCGGCGCGCACAGGTAGCCGGAGGAGTGGCGCACCGTCCAGGCGACCCAGTCGGGGGTGGCGAGGGCGGCGGAGAGGATGACGTCGACCTCGTTCTCGCGGTCCGCGGAGTCGGCGACGAGCACGGGGCGGCCCTCGCGCAGCTCGGCGAGCGCGCGGGTGATGCGGGCGGAGCGCTCGGTCATCGCCCCTCCCCCTCCGCGGCGCCGTCGCCGGTGAAGCCCGTGAGGCGGGCGACGTAGCGGGCGATGACGTCGACCTCGAGGTTCACGGCATGGCCCTCGCGGAGCGTGCCGAGGGTCGTCGCCTCGAGCGTCGCCGGGATCAGGGAGACGCCGAAGGAGTCCGCCCCGGCGGAGGTCACGGTGAGGGAGACGCCGGAGACGGTCACGGCGCCCTTCTCCGCGACGAGCGGCGCGATCTCCGCGGGCAGGGAGAACAGGAGGTCCTCCCAGCGGCCCTCGCCGCGGCGGGAGAGGAGCCGGCCCACGCCGTCGACGTGCCCCTGGACGATGTGCCCGCCCAGGCGGGAGTCGGCGCGCAGGGAGCGCTCGAGGTTGACGGGGGCGCCGGCGGTCTTCTCGCCGAGCGCAGTGCGGCGCAGGGTCTCCGGGACGGCGTCCACGGCGAAGCTGCCGTCGCCGGGCAGCTCGACGACGGTGAGGCACACGCCGTCCACGGCGATCGAGTCGCCGAGTCCGGCGTCGGAGGCGGCGAGCGGGCCGGTCAGGAGCAGGCGGGCGGAGCCGTCGGGCTGCGGGGTGAGGGAGGTGAGGGTGCCGATCTCCTCGACGATGCCGGTGAACATGGGGTCTCCTTCGGTGGGGTCGGGCGGGGCGGTGGTGGTCGTGGGCGTCATGAGTGGCCGGCGGCGGGGTCGCCGGTCGCGGGGTGGGCGATGAGCAGCACGTCCTCGCCGAGGCGCTCGACGTGCGCGGTGCGCCAGCGCAGGGCCTCGCCGATCGAGGTGACGCCGAGGTCGCCGACGGCGGCGGCGCCCGCGCCGAGGTGCACGGGGGCGAGGTACGCGTGGAGCTCGTCGACGGCGTCCGCGCGGAGGAAGGCCGTCGCGAGCCGGGGGCCGCCCTCGACGACGACGCGCCGCGCGCCGCGGGCGGCGAGGTGGGCGATCACGAGGGCCGGGTCGTGCGTGGCCAGCTGCAGGAAGCGGCCGTCGTCGCCGCGGATCCGCGCCGTCGCGGGCACGGGGCGGTGGCCGACGGCGACCCGCAGCGGCTGCTGCACGGCGGTGCCGTCGGGGCGGGCGGTGAGGGCGGGGTCGTCGGCGAGGACGGTCCCGGTGCCCACGACGATCGCGTCGACGCCCGCGCGCACCCGGTGGGCGTGCTCGCGGGCGTCGGGGCCGGTGATCCAGCGGCTCGTGCCGTCCGCGGCGGCGACGCGGCCGTCGAGGGTGGTCGCGGTCTTGAGGATCACGTGGACGGCGGGCCGGGCGGCGCGCGCGTACCAGGGGCCGACGAGATCGAGGGCCGCGCCCGCGAGCTGCTCCCCCACGGCCGCGGGGCCACCGGCGACGTCCACCCCGGCGGCGGCGAGCTCGGCCCCGCCGCCGCCCTCGGCCGCGCCCGGATCGGGCAGGGCGAAGACGACGCGGGCCACGCCCGCCTCGCGGAGGGCGCGGGCGCAGGGGCCGGTGCGGCCGGTGTGGCGGCAGGGCTCGAGGGTGACGACGGCGGTGCCGCCGCGGGGGTCGTGGCCGCGGGCGGCGGCGTCCGTGAGGGCGGCGGCCTCGGCGTGCGGGGTGCCGGCGCCGCGGTGGTGGCCCTCGCCGAGGGTCGTGCCGTCGGGGGCGAGGAGCACACAGCCGACCTGCGGGTTCGGGGTGTCGGCGGGGCCGCGGGCGGCGAGCTCGAGGGCGCGCAGCAGCGCGGCGCGCTCGGTGGCGGGCAGCGGCGTGGTGCCCGAGGCGGCGGGCGTCGCGGGCTGCGGAGGGTGCGGGTCGTGCACGGTCGTCCTCCCGGATCTCGGTCCGGGGAGATGGCCTGGAGCGTGCACAGGGCCATGGACGACGCCGGGGGTCGACGCAGGGTGCACGCAGGGTGCACCAGGCGTCGCCTGGGCGACGCCACATCTCCTCCCATCCGGACTTTCACCGTCGGTCCTGGAGTTCCACCAGGTCAACCAGCTCCCGAAGGCGCTGGGTCGCGGACTGTCACCGCCGGCTCAGAGTTTCACTGACCCCGGAGAATGTGGTTCATTCGCCGGACACGCTAGCACCGGCCGGGAGCGGGCGTCGCGGCGGTGTCGGCCGATGAACATCCGCGGGCCCGCGGCCGGGGCCGACGGCACGGCGCCCGGGGCCGACGGGCCGACCGGCGGGACAGCGGTGAGGGTCAGCCCGAGAGGCCGCTGCGCAGCAGGAAGGCGGCGCCCATCGCACCGATGGCCAGCACGGCGAGGGTCGCGAGCAGCATCGGCAGCCCGCTGCGGGTCAGGGCGCCCTGCGCGGAGAGCGAGCGGTGGGCGCGGCGGTAACCGGTCGCGGCGAGCACGTAGGCGAGCACGGCGAGCGCCGCCCCGAGCACTCCCCCGACCACGGCGATCGGGCCCAGCTCGTCGAGGGCGAAGCGCATGGCGACGAGGCTGCCCACGGCGAAGGAGAGGCAGGTGCGGCGCCAGGCGAGGAGGGTGCGCTCGGGTTGCAGGCCCGGGTCGAACACGGCGCCGGAACCGACGCCACCCTCGGCTCCGCGACCGCTGTCGCCGCTGGTCACACCCACATCCCGATGGCGACGAGTGCGGCGGCGAGCACCACGCCCACGACGATCACGCCGCCCACGCCGAGGCCCGGGAGCGGGAGGCCGCGGCGCAGCGCCCGCTCCGTCTGCCGCCAGCCCCACCAGGCCTGCAGCGCGGCGATCGTGCCGAGCACGAGGAACACCGCGGAGGCGGAGGCCCGCCACACGAGCGGCTCGGGGATCGCGAGCGCCTCGAGGGCGAAGGCCCCGGCGTACAGGGCGAGCGCGGTGCGCACCCAGGCGAGGAAGGTGCGCTCGTTGGCGAGGCTGAAGCGGGGATCGGGCTCCTGCCCCTCGCGGTACACGGAGGCGGGGAAGCGGCGCTGGTCGGTCATGAGTCCTCCGTGCTGAGGGCGTCGGTCGGGCGGAGCGCGACGGTGCGGAAACCGGCATTGCCCATCGAGGAGTCCGGGGTGTTCCGGGAGCGGGCGGCGTTGCGGTACCGGTTGCAGTAGGAGAGGTGGCAGAGGTAGCTGCCGCCGCGCAGCACGCGCTCCTCGCCGTCCTCGGGGCCGGCGGGGTCCACGACCTCGCCGCTCTGGCCGGGCCGGCGGTAGGTGGCGGGGTGGAAGCGGTCCTCGCACCACTCCCACACGTTGCCCACCACCTGCCAGAGGCCGTAGCCGTTGGGCTGGTAGCTGCGCACGGGGGCGGTGGTGAGGTGACCGTCCTCGAGGGTGTTGGAATGCGGGAACTCGCCCTGCCAGATGTTGGCGCGCCAGCCGCCCTCGTCTACCTCGGCGTCGCCCCAGGGGTACTTGGCGCCCTCGATGCCGCCGCGCGCGGCGTACTCCCACTCGGCCTCCGTGGGCAGGCGGCGCCCCGCCCAGTCGCAGTAGGCCCGGGCATCGTTCCAGCTCACGTGCACGACGGGGTGGTCCTCGAGGCCGTGGAGGCTCGACCCGGCACCGCCGGGACGGCGCCAGCTCGCGCCGTGGACGCCGCGCCACCAGGGGGTGCCGGCGGCGGGCGGCATGAGGTCCTGCTCGGGCGCGGTGATCGCGCGGTGGAAGACGGCCGAGTAGCCGAAGGTCTCCGCCTCGGTGCGGTACCCGGTCGCGTCGACGAATCGCGTGAAGTCCGCGTTGGTGACGGTGGTGGCGTCGATCTCGAAGCCGCTGAGGCGCACCTCGTGGCGGGGCACCTCGCCGTCGGCCCGGTTCCGGTCTCCCGAGGAGTCGCCCATCGTGAAGGTGCCCGCGGGCACGGTGGCCTGCGCGATCCGGTGGCGGCCCGGGGCGGGGGCGCCGGCCGGCGGGACAGCGGTCGACGGGACGCCGTCCGAGGGGGGCCTCCGGCCGGGCCTCCGGCCGATGCCGATCGACTGCTCCCGCGACGGCATGCCGCAGCCGCAACCGCAGCCCTGCGTTCCCTCCACCTGCACCGTGCTCCGTCCCTCTCGAATCGTCACTGCGCAGACTACGCGGCGCGGCGAGGACGGAGAGGGACGGCGGCACCCGGGTCAGTCGATCGGGCTGACCCGGATGAGGTTGCCGTCGGGGTCGGCGACGACGAAGGTGCGGCCGAAGACCTCGTCGGCCGGCGGCTCGACGCTGCGCACGCCCTGGGCGACCCACTTCTCGTGGAGCGCGTCGATCTCCTCGGCGGGCCCGGGGAGCATCAGCCCCACCTCGCTCGTGCGGGGCGTGCCCGGGATCGCGTGCTCGCTGCGGCCGGTCCAGAGCGCGAAGAGCACGCCCGGCGCGACCTCGAAGGCGACGTAGCGGGGACTCGTGAAGACGGGCTCGATGTCGAGCAGGTCGCGGTAGAAGGCGGTGGACCGCTCGGCGTCCTGGACGTAGATGAGGAAGAGGTTGGGGGCCGTCATGATGGGTGCTCCTGAGGTGTCGGGGATCGTGCAGGACCCACAGCACCACCGATAGATGACAGTTCCTGTCCTCTTCTGCGGGAGGATCGTCGCCATGAAGTCCTCCCGTCTCATGTCGACCCTGCTCCTGCTGCAGACCCGCGGGTCCATGACCGCCGAGGAGCTCGCGCAGCGGTTCGAGGTCTCCCGCCGCACGATCCTGCGCGACGTCGAGGCGCTCTCCGAGGCCGGCGTCCCCGTCCACACGGAGCGTGGTCGCGGCGGCGGCATCGTCCTGGACCGGCGGGCACGCCTCGACCTCAGCCGGCTCGAGCCCGCGGAGCTGCAGCTCCTCGCCGCGGCGGGGCTGGACGCGCGGCAGCTGGACGCGGTGGGACTCGGCGGCCTCGGCACCCGCGCGCAGGAGAAGCTCGAGGCGGCGATGCGCGGGCCGCTCGCGCCGGCCGTGCCGCTCGCGGACGTCCTGCGGATCGACTCCGCGGGCTGGTTCGCGACCGGGCCCCACGGCGGATCCGACAGCGGGTCCGACGGCGGCCCCGACGCAGATCCGGCCGCCGACCTCACCGCGCTGCTCGACGCGTGCCGCGAGCGCCGACGGGTCGCGCTCTCCTACCGGCGCAGCGGGGAGAGCGCCGCCCGGCACCTCACGGTGGACCCCTACGGCCTCGCCAGCAAGGCCGGCTCATGGTACCTGATCGGCGACGTCGACGGCACGGCGCGGATGTTCAACGCGGGGCGGATCCTCTCGCACACCCCGCTCCCCGAGGCGGCGCGGCTGCGGGACGGCGAGACGCTCGCGAGCGTGTGGGCGGCGCTGCTCGAGCAGTTCGCCCCCGTGCCGGCCCTCGAGGTGCGGGCGCTGCTGCGGGCCGATCGCCTCGACCTCGCCCGGCGCATCCTGGGCTCCCGACTCATCGGCGCCTCGGACCC
>Ga0308157_10009358_pt1 | contig 10873 bp, 17 predicted proteins | sample PhyBR1_FD_201035 | JGI IMG/M metagenome (GOLD analysis project Ga0308157, IMG submission 201035) | Phyllosphere microbial communities from UC Gill Tract Community Farm, Albany, California, United States - DLSLB.R1 | ecosystem: Host-associated > Plants > Phyllosphere > Unclassified | place: USA...
TTGAAAAAACACGAATTTTTAATTATAGATTTCAATGGGACCATGGGGTGTGGCTCCTCCTTTGGCGATGAAGCCTTCGCAGGACTTATAATATATGAAAACTTCACTGTCGAAGAAGTAAAAAGAAGAATAAGTTTTGAATACAAGTACAAAAGCGTCATAAATAATATAATTAAATATATAGACGAAGCGAAACCTAGGGCTGAGACAAACTAAGGAGCTTTTATGAATTTTATGAGGGATCTCGCCCAGACAGGGGTATTAGCTGTAATAGTAGCTTTTATTGGCTTACTATTTACTTACAACAATTCTCGTTCTCTAGCCCGACAGAGTGAAGCCAACGCCATAATTAACGCAATAGAGAAAACCTTACAAGAAATATCTGACGAGAACTATAAGTTCTGGCGCGATGTGACAGAGCGCAATACAGAACACGATATAAAGTGCAGACTATTCAACGCATTTATAGTATTCAGGTGCAATCTTCTTGAGGAAAAAACTCAGCAGCTTAATCGTAAATGCAGGAGCTTTTTTCATGACCACATCGATCATGATGGGTTTGAAACAGCAATGGTCAAACTAATAGCCAACGTTCGTGACAAAGCAACCCATAACTCTGAAAGCCCCGACTTGGTTAAAGACAAAGTTTTACGAGTCCTATCAATAAACAAAGAGACTGCAAAAATATTTTCTACAGTGCATGATTTTTCGCACCAACGGTATGGGTCTGGGTCTGAAACCTTCAATTACTAGCCTAAGCCTAATAAAGTCCATTGTGAATGCCGGCTTCTGGTTCAGAAGCCGTTAACCATATTCACTTATTCGTTTCCTAGACCATTCTTTGGAAATGACCATCATGCGCAATTATCAAACCTCGAACGAATTCTGGCTCACATGGTTGTGAACCATCAATAGTCCATCCGTTTTCCCATTCATACCAGACATAGTACCCACCAATTTTCCAAAGATATGAGTCACAGTCCTCTTCTGCAAAACGCATCAGCAAGTCTATTTTCAACAGTCTCCATGGATCTGGAGGCCCAACAAAACCTTCTTCTAAATACACATAAATATCAGGATGCACAAAGGTCACCACGCGTATAGTATTACGCAGCACTTTTATTTAAATCACATTCTCCCGCCTCTAGAATATTGCAATATTAGCCACAAATATTCAACCTTGCATCAATGTGAACGTCCAGATCTGGCCGAGCCCAGCTTGCACACATAGTACACACCAGGAAGCGTAGTTGATCGGCTTTTCACCCAGTGTCCAACGGCGAACAGTACGGCTGTCCAAACCTAAGCGCCTAGACAATTCTTCTCCGCTCCAGCCGGCCATTTTCAAAGCCGTACGCACTTCACTAGCCGTCGGCTCGGTCCACTCCTTGCGCTCACAGAGACACACAGCTCGAATAGGGCCTTGCTCTCCGTAGTTGCTTTTGGTTTCCATTATATAACCTCAGAGTTGAGCCCCTTTCGGGGCTCTTAGTTTTTAGATCCAATCCATTTCAGCAAAGGATGTTACTTCGCCGTGACCGATGACTAAGTGATCGAGCAAGCGGATACTCACCAACGCTAGGGCGTCTTTGAGACGAACCGTTAACTGGCGATCTTGATGTGAAGGGGTTGAATCGCCACTTGGATGGTTGTGGCAAATGATTAATGCAGCGGCATTCAGTGCGAGCCCGGTTTTGACTATTTCGCGAGGATAGACTGCAGCGCTATCAATGGTGCCATTGAACATACGCACAAATTCAATTAAGCGATGTCGAGTGTCCAGGAAAAGCACCGCAAACACTTCGGATTCCTCTCGCTCAAGCTCCAACCGCAGGAAAGCACGGACCGTTGCCGGAGACTGCAGTGCAACCCCCTTAGTTTTCAGATGGCTATCCAGAATCGCAAGCGCATGTTGAATTACATCAAGTTCACTCTGTTCCATTTGCATCTCCTTCGACCTGAGCGAAGTGCCCGGCCATGTGGGAGATTATAGGGCATAGCGCCCTATTTATCAAACAAAATAGGGCGTGGCGCCCTATTTTTTATCCCCTCTCATCGCGTTCGCTACTGCAGAAACGCAGCTGAAGTCTGATTTAAAAGGGCTTGGAGCGGGCTTAGAGCAGCGCTCCAAAACCTGCTCCCTGGTTTCACGAGGCTTTTTGGGATGCTCGGCGATGTACAAAGCCGTGACGCAGGCCACGCATATCAGTGCGTAAAACCAAAGACGGAGCGTGCTGGGTTGCCTTTCGTACTTCATTGGATAGCTTCCTTTCAATGTCCGTTGACGATTATTTCAAGAATTCTTTCGGATGTCTGTTTTGCATCCATTCCTCTACACCAGGATTGCTGCATGCAGAACGATTGAGCCTCAATCACGCCTGCAGCATCGCCATAGCTAACCTGCAGATCCTCTGCTACCAGTTCTGTGACGTTACCTTCCCATTGTGTGTGACTACTCATCGTTCTTATCCATTACCCTGTAATGGCAACATCTTAGCGTCAATGCGTCAATGCGTCAATGCGTCAATAAATCCCCCCACAACTCTCGCCGCGGATCTGCAGAATTTCCGGCGCAAACAATGCGTTAATGCGTTAATGCGTCATTTCTATAAATAACGCTTGCACGTGCAGCACCGTGCTCCTACTATTGCCAGCGTCATTTGACGCAATAACGCAATAACGCTTTCAGGAGAGGAAATGGGATATCGGATAGCGGTCGTTGGACAGAAAGGTGGCGTTGGTAAGAGCTCAATCATCCGGGGCCTTTCTGTCACATTCGCAATGAACGAATGGTCCACGAAGATCATGGACTTTGACCTGGACAATTCGACCTGCCAGGAGTGGAACATGACCCGTTTGGCGGCCGGCATCGAGCCCACTATTAGGGTGGAAACATTCCAGAACTTTGGTCAAGCACTGCGCGCGGCCGACCGCGAAGACATGGACGTGACCCTGTTTGACGGGCCTGCAAGAGCGAATGAAGGAACCGTTGCCATGGCAAAACATGTGGACCTGCTCATCCTTCCCACCTCAACAGGTTTGGACGATATGAAGCCGCAAGTGAGATTGGCCAACTCGTTGGTAGACAAGCACGGCGTAGATCCAGCTCGCATAGCGTTCGTGCTCAGCAAAGCCGGAGACAGTGCTAAAGACGTAGTGGAAGCACGCACGTACCTGCGAGCGACACCATATCATTTGATGAGCGGCACGCTTTACGAGAAGACGCTCTACCGACGCGCACACGATGTGGGTCTGTCAGTGGTCGAGGTACGGCACAAAGGATTACGCGAGGAGGCCGATAGGGTCATGCAATCCATACTGGACAGGCTAGACCATCTTGCAAAGGCTGCTGTATAGTTGCGTCAATTAACGCATTAACGCATTAATGCAATGACAAATTGACGCTTAGGGAAAATTACATGGTCGCAAAATTAGCTCCTCCTCCCAAGAAAGCCACCGGGAAGGGTCTGCCTCCCACTACCGAAGAGCCCAGCGTAGGCAATAACACGGCGCGTCGAGAGGAGGGTAAGGATGTACCCATGAATCTGCGTGTAGAGGCCGCATTCCTGCGTCGAGTTAAACAGTACGCACTGGACCACGATACGTCTGTGAAGGCAGCTACAGTGAGAGCCTTAAACGATTTGATGGATAGGGCGGGTACGCCTAAGTAAAGCAGGAGCCAGGCCAGAGGAGGTGAGATTCCTCTGACCTGGATAACACACCGAAACCCCACGAAAAGGTAATCGCTATGTCAGCGCAGGAATATAACACCATACGACTCACTCCAGTAAACCAGCTCGGCCGCATCCCTGCTGGTCAGCTCGTGGAGTATCTGAAAATTTGTAGACCGCTTGTGCGTGATGCAATTCTCATTGCGAGATTAAGCAGGTAAATGCGTTGAAAAGCCGCCCTATTGGGCGGTTTTTTGTTAGATTTGAGTGAATATTGAATGCGGAGATGATTGTGTTACCACTTCCCATGCTGCCCGATCCAGTACGCCTAATGATGGAAGGCCTGGATCTGGTGATGCGCGGAGCGAGAACAGCCGCCGCTGCAGAGTTAACGGCTGAACGCGCATACGGCTTTGTCTGGGGCATAGAGACTGTAAAGGCTCTGTCCCCAGACACGATCGATAGCCTATACGATTGGATCGAGGCCACTCATAGGGAAGTCCTACAAAACTGGTCGAAGTAGTTTGCGCATTGGCATCAGTGCGCTCTCGCGACCCACAACTGATCAACCCGCGTGGTATAGCTCTGACTCATCAAATCACGCCTCATAGCCCATTCGGGTGTGGTCGGCACTGTCGCTGTGCGTAACGTCCCGCGTCCCCATCGACTGTTGATCGAGTCCATGACCGACATCAATTGGTCGGACGTTTGCGGCTGAACCTGGGCAAAAAGATCGCTCGTGTACTCACCAGGCTGACGCAGATCGAGCAGCATCACTTCAGCTTTGCTGTAGCGGTATCCTGGACGAAATATGTGATCCACCGCTTGAGTAGCAGCATTGGTCATCAGCCGGGTGTCATTCGTAGGGTAGGGCAGCTCGATCACAACGCCGTTGGCATACTTCGCTTCATCTGGGTTGAACATGCCCGTACGCACGCTCACACGCATCTTTTTGCACACTGAGCGCTGGGCTCGAAGCTTCTCTGCAGCCCTAGCCGTGTAGGTGGCCACCGCCTCTTTGATCGGGCCAACCTCGCTCATGCGCTTGCCAAACATCCGACTGCAGCAGATCTCCTGCTTCGGCGGGTCAGGCTCATCCAGCTCCATACACGACACGCCGGCAAGCTCGCGCGCTGTTCGCTCCAGGACAACACTGAATTTCCGCCCGATCATCGTCTTATCGGCCTTGGCCAGGTCCATGGCTGACTGGATGCCCATGGCCTCCAGGTGCGCATTGAGCCGTCGACCAACACCCCACACTTCTCCGACTGCAGTATTACGCAACACCCAGTCACGCTTGTACGGGTCGCAAATGTCCACCACACCGCCAGTCTGAGCCTGCAGCCGCTTGGCGGTGTGGTTGGCCAGCTTGGCCAGCGTCTTGGTATGCGCTATGCCCACACCGACCGGAATTCCTGTGCAGCGCAGTACCCTGTCTCGGATCGAGCGGCCCAGCGTGGTCAGATCCTCACGTCGGCCAGTCAGATCACAAAAAATTTCGTCGATGCTATACACCTCGGAGTCAGCCACCATGCTTTCGATGATGGTCATCACTCGCTCGGAAATTTGGCCATACAGCGCGTAATTGCTGCTGAACGCCACAATCCCTTCACGGCGCAGCATGTCCTTGATCTGGAAGTAGGGCGCGCCCATTTTGACGAAGGGTTTCGCATCGTAGCTGCGCGCGATCACGCAGCCATCATTGTTCGATAGAACGACAATCGGGGTCTTGGCCAGGTCAGGTCGAAACACACGCTCACAGGAGGCGTAGAACGAGTTGCAGTCCACCAGGGCGAACACTTGCTTAGGCGTAGGCATGATCACGCACGCTGTAGCGCACGACTCCCCATACCTCCATTACATCGCTCTCCAGAATGTAACGCGGCGGGTAGGCCTTGTTTTCCGACTGCAGGATGACTTGCCGACCGCGATGGTGCAGCCGTTTGCAAACGGGCTCACCGTTCAATCCTGCGATCACGATATCGCCATGCTGCGGATCACGGCTGCGATCGACAATCACCAGGTCGCCGTCATAGATCCCGGCGCCCATCATGCTTTCGCCTTCGATCTTCACCAGGTACACGTGCGGTGCCCGGATATCGAACAGCTCGTCCAGGGAGATATGTTTCTCCAGGTGATCAGCCGCGGGTGATGGGAACCCCGCCGGGACTCGATGCGAGTAGAGGGGCAATCTGATCTTGGAAGTGTCGATTCGGGCTAGAACGGTCGTGGGCATGATGGCACCGCAATGTGAGGGTAAAAAAAATCCCGCACCAGGCGGGGATGAGAACATCGGTTGTTCAGTCTTCCTGAGGCACCGTCCAGAACAGCTGGACCTTGCCATCGTCGCGGTGGGCCACGGTCACGTTATCGGTTTCGCCGATTTCCTCCAGGATTTGTGTCCAATCCTCATCGCGGTCACCGGGCAAGCGCTCCAGCAGTGCAGATTTGGCTTTATGCGCTGCAGGCGTGTTGATTGCACGTTGTAGCCGCATGGCAAGCACCTCGTATGGTTTGGGCGATGCAGGGGCCGCTGGGGCTTTCTTGGCCAATTCGGGCTCCTTGTACTGTATGGATGCACAGTATTTCAAAAAGTGCCGGTCGATCAACACTTTTCAGCTCGGAATCCGCCCGATGGCCAAAACGCATGCCTTCATTGAAGGCACAAGGCGGCGGCATGTTCACCACATGAGGGTCTAAACCCGCGCGCACACGCGCCCGGTTGAGCCGGCAGGCGGCGCAGCCGCCTGGGGGCGATTTATCCGGGTCTTAGCGCCCGAAGGGTGGCCGCAGGCCAGGGCAGGGCGGCTTTATCGCCCTGGGCCGCTTAGACAGGGTTTAATCCGTATCTTCAGATCACACGTCTGCGCCGTACCGTAGGTACGAAGTGCGCAGGCTGTAATGCTCTATGAGGGGTTCACCCCTCGTAAATCCCTGCCTTTCCCGGAGGGGGATACTGATTGGGGTATAAAATTCCACTAATTTCAATGCCATTGACTACCTGCCCGGGAGGGGCCGTTTTGACGTTTGATTTGGGTAGAAAAAGGGGCTCTCCCGGGCTTCTTCCCGATCGCTTCGCAGGCGTGTCGCACGACCTCAAATTGCAGGCGTGACAAGGCCTCCGCGTGAGCGGATGCAGAAAAAGAGGGGTTGCAGGTGTTACTGGGCTTTTTTGGCGAATGAGGCCCCCAGCCTCTCCAGCGCGCTCATGACATCGCTGGCCTTCTTACGAACTGGCGCACCACTTGAACTGCGCTGGGCATTGCCGTCATTACCCTCGGCTTCGCGTTCTTCCTTTGCTTCCCATCTCTGACGGGACATCTGGCGCCGCTTCAATTCCAGGGAATAACGCTCCATCTCAGACAACCGACGCTGGCCGATCTCCAGCAATTCAGACTCGCGACGCTTCTTGGCTGCTTTCTGCACGCGGTCAAAGACATAGCCCAGTCCGAGGTCATTCCAGAACAGTTTCGTAAAGCGGATCAACACGCGCGTGCGCACCAGGTGCAGACCGTTGTCGTCCTTTTCATCCAGGCGCACGCGCTCGATGCGGCGATAGACGTACCCGGCGTCATCCAGGGTCTTGAACAGACGGCACAGCACCGGCGCCGAAATGCCGGCGTCCTTGGCGATGTTGCACTGGGTATTGAGGACGTAGCTGCCACTGGCAGGATCGAGGTAGCCCAGGACACTGGTGGCCAGGTCAAGGCGTACCAGCAGCTGCTCGGCAATGCGCTCGATGGCCACGAACTTCTCACGACGTGTCCGGCGATCGCCGTTGACGCCATCGAGGCGGCGCAGGTACTGGCCACGAAAGCTCACCAGGTTACCCAGGCGATCGTAGGCTTTGCGAATAAGGGGGTTTTTGAGCTGCTGCTCGGTGAGGTGACGCGGTGCAGCGTACTGGTCAGGCAGAGCCCGAGCCGTGCGGCGCAGCGCCGAATGAGGATCAGAAGGGGAGAGCCGTACGGCTTTTAGCCGACTCACAGCTGGTCACCAGAAAAGCTGGGATCAGCCTGTGCTGCACAGTGTGCAGCGAAAAAGGGAGAGGAAATCATTTCCAAAATCCACCGTTTGGCGGTGAGCCTTGTGCGATCACCTTTTGTGGCTTGCAAGAAGCCTCGGTGAACGCCATAATCGGCTCACTTGTTAGAGAGTTGAACAGGTAATCCGCTAGTCAAACGGCCTGTTCAAGATTTTCCACAAAGCCCCGGCGCCAACCGGGGCTTTTTGGTTTCTGCAATTTGGTTATGTCACTGAAAGATCCTTGTCCCCTTCCCAAGCTTGCCAAACGATCTACGGATCTACGACCGTGTGGCTAGGCCTGAACCCAAAGTGCGTGAACACTACCACCCAGAATATTTCTCCGCAACGAAAAGCGCCAATTTTAAGGCGATAATTTTATGGGGTTTGGGAGCGTTCTACGCCTGGGAAAGGCCCGTGAGGCAAGGCTCTTCAAAAAAAAGCGCGAATAACTTATGTAAGTTATTTACGTTGCATAACTTACTCGTCTTCGCCGAATTGACCAGTTTCTTCTATAGGATCGGCCTTGGACGCGACCTCAAGCAGAGCCAATAAGTCAGCCTTATCTAAGTTTTGAAGCGCGATAACGCCCGCGCGAATGACATCCGAGCGAGATGCTCGAAACGCTCTGGGGATGAGAGATATTTTGTCTATCTGCTTGTTCACGTCTTTGGAAAGCGAAAAGGTAGTCCGGACAAAGGTGGGGGCTTTCTTTCGTTTGCGCTTAGGTTTTGGGGTAGCACTGACTGGAGCTCCAGCAATGAATGCTAGCGCAGCCTCGTCGTTCGCTTCCTCGTCCACGGACTCATGTGGTGGTTTGCGAATCAGATCCTTCAGGCCCATGACTTGGCTCCCCAAAGCTCAGTAGCCAACATTTCTATTTCTTCCTTGGCGCGCGGGTCCGTATTGCTTTCCAAAACAGAGCAGCCGTCTTCGTCTGCATCGTCATACACGTTTCGAGCCGTAGTGATAGCACCCAAAGGCTCAATATCGAATGATCTACACGCTTCCTTTGCGTCCAAAATGCGTTGGACCTGGCTAGGTAGAGCAGGGCATTGTGTAATGACGGCGCGAATGATGAGAGAAGGATTTACTGCGGTTGCCAAACGCGCCAGGTTGTTCACCTTGGGCAAGGTTTTCAAATCGCGTCTTTTTGGTCGAAATGGTATGAGCATGTGACTGGCAACCGTCATAGCCGATCGAAGCGCTTCAGAATCTGAGCCGCCTGCATCGACCACAATCTGCCTATACCTGTTTCGAAGATCTGCCAGCGTTTGCCTGATGTTTCCATGAGCTTGCACAACAGGAATCGACGGTAAATCCCCTTGAGCTGATCGCTCAGCGGCCCAGTCTGCGGTTGTCCCTTGAGGGTCTGCGTCAAGAAGCAAGACATCTCCGCCGCGTGCCTGCAACCACACAGCCAGGTTCTGAGCAAGACAGCTCTTGCCACTCCCACCTTTCTCTCCGCCTAGTAACAAGATCATAAATTGTCTCCTATCGTGCCTAAGTGACATAACTTACATAAGTTATTAAATTAAAGCTATCTGGTATGTAGCTCGGATGCTTTCGGCGGGCTAGACCAGCTGCCAGCTGAATCGGTAGGGATCCATGAACGGAATGTTGTCGTCGTAAAAATCTTCATCGGGTGTTTGTTGCGGCGCCGGCTGCTGTGCCGGCAGTGATTCACGCTGAGGCTGCGATTGCGATTGCCCCCGAGGTGTTGGGTTCTGGTGCCCCCCCGTTGCAGGCCGCTGTGCCTGATCGCCTTGAGGTCGACCGCCCAGCAGTTGCAGCGTCCCCTGCATGTCCACAATGATTTCCGTGGTGTAGCGTTTGATACCGTCCTTCTCCCACTCCCGCGTCTGCAGCTTGCCCTCGATGTAAACCTGGGAGCCCTTGCGCAGGTATTCCCCAGCTATCTCAGCCACCTTGCCGAACAGTGAGACGCGGTGCCATTCGGTCCGCTCCACTTTCTGACCCGATTGTTTGTCTGTCCATTGCTCACTGGTGGCCAGGCTGAGATTGGTGACCGCGTTGCCGTTGGGCATGTAGCGGGTTTCTGGATCTTGGCCACAGGTGCCTACCAGGATGACTTTGTTAACGCCTCGTGCCATGGGAAATGCTCCGTTTCAAGGATGAGCGTATTCGCGCCGCCTGAGGTCAGGCAGCGTGAAAGAGGTTGCTGTGGGGTTAAATCAGATCTGCGCCTGATGCCAGGTGATTGCGCTCGAGAAAGGCTGAGTAGAGGAATGCTCCGTGCCGGCACGGATCAACACGCAGTCGTACTCATGCACGTCAGAAAAGATGGCCAAAGTCGCGGCCGTCAGTGCCTGCTGATAGTTTTCGAAGCCTGCGACGTGCGTCTGTCCGTGCAATTCGTACTGCAGATCGCAGGGACCGACATGATCGGCAAGGACGCAGCTGTGGGCTCTGCGAGCGCCGCGCGACGGAGGTAACTCTCCGACACAGCGCATTAAAGATGTGAGGTTACTCATAGCCCATCTGCCTCGTTATCAGTGGTGATGTCCATGCTGTTTATGCTCAGGTTTGACCGCTTGCACGTGTTGGCCGCCGTAAGCATCTAGACGTTTGAGACCTACAGTCAGCGATTGTGCTTCATCGACTTGCGATCGATAGCCTCGGCCCCTGGTCGGGATCTTACCCAGCGCCGAATGCCAGAGCAGGGTGCTACGCACAGCTGCACCAGGTGTGCGACGCCAGATGTGCTGCCACTCTTCTTCCAGCTCGTTCAGCGCAGCCAGCGCCGGATCGATCAGCACCAGGTTCTGCAGGTCAGAGCGGCCTGGCTCAGCCTTGAGGTGAAAGAGGATCTGCTGGATCTTCCCTGCACGCGGGTAACTGCGGCGGACTGTCTCCGGTGCGGTGGCCAGCAGCTCGTCCAGGGACGGCGGAGCCACCTCGATGAAGCGGTTGATGCGGATGGCCTCTTTGGACAACTTGTCCACGTCGGGGATGTACAGCGAGCTGCCACGAATAACCTCGCCCTTGAACAGGGTGATGTTTTCGCCTTCCTGCAGCTTCTGCACCTCCTCGACGCTGACTTTATTGTGCTCACGCAGGCTCAACGAATCCGAGTCCTCCCAACTGCTGCCAAACGTACCCGGCTGCCGCACCATGCCACTGACCTCGGAGACCATTTCCTTGCCGGCCATCAGCTG
>Ga0308157_10009360_pt1 | contig 10872 bp, 10 predicted proteins | sample PhyBR1_FD_201035 | JGI IMG/M metagenome (GOLD analysis project Ga0308157, IMG submission 201035) | Phyllosphere microbial communities from UC Gill Tract Community Farm, Albany, California, United States - DLSLB.R1 | ecosystem: Host-associated > Plants > Phyllosphere > Unclassified | place: USA...
TATGGATCTTTCTGTTAGAGCATTAAATTGTTTGAAAGCGGCTGAAGTTGATACACTTGGTGATTTAGTATCGTTCAATAAAAATGACCTAATGAAATTCCGTAATTTCGGTAAAAAATCTTTAACTGAACTAGATGAACTAGTTGCTATTAAAAATTTGACTTTCGGAATGGATTTGGCAAAATACAAACTAGATAAAGAATAAATTACTCATATTTTGCTCTCCATAGAGGATAGTAGCAAGATGAGGGTTTAAAAAAACACGTCATGAGACACGGAAAAAAATTCAATCACTTAAGCAGACAGACTGCACATAGAAGCTCTATGTTAGCTAATATGGCTTGTTCTCTTATCGAGCACAAACGTATTAACACTACTGTTGCTAAGGCTAAAGCGCTTAAACAATTCGTTGAGCCGCTTATAACAAAATCAAAATCAGATACAACTCACAATCGTCGTATCGTTTTTGCTTACTTACGTAGTAAATATGCAGTAACTGACTTGTTCAGAGATGTTGCAGCTAAAGTAGGTGACCGTCCGGGTGGATACACTCGTATCATTAAAGTTGGAAATCGTTTAGGAGATAATGCTGATATGGCAATGATCGAATTAGTAGATTTCAATGAACTTTACAACGGAGGTAAAAAAGAAGTTAAAAAAGCGAAAAGCCGTCGTGGCGGAAAAGCTAAAAAAGCAGAGGAAGCTACTGAAGCTCCAGCTGCTGAAGCTGAACCAACTACTGATGCAGCTGAATAATTATGAAAATAATCATTCAATAATAATAAAGGATAAGCTATTTATAGTTTATCCTTTTTTTTTGAAATTAATTATACAGTTTAAATAATTAGGAATGTTTTTTTAAAACAATTTAATGTTTTTTTGTTACTCTAATGATTGTTGTTTTAAATAGAATTAATTATTCATTAAAAACGTTGCGTTCACTGTTTTAAAAATTTAAATTTGCACAATATTAAATTACATATGAAATATACAACACGAAAAAGCGCTATTCTTTTATTAAGTGACGGAACTGTTTTCCATGGTAAGTCTATTGGAATTACTGGAAAAACCTTTGGTGAGGTTTGTTTTAATACTGGAATGACTGGATACCAGGAAATTTTTACTGATCCTTCTTACTTTGGTCAAATTATGGTTGCTACAAATGCTCATATTGGTAACTATGGAGTTAATGACAAGGAAGTAGAGTCTAATAGTATTAAGATTGCAGGACTGGTTTGTAAAAATTTTAGTTTTAATTATTCACGAACTGATTCATCAGGAAGTTTGGAAGCATATTTTGCTAAACAAAATTTGATTTGCATTTCCGATGTTGATACTCGTGCATTGGTTAGTTATATTCGCGATAATGGAGCTATGAACGCGGTTATCTGTACTGATGAAACTCCAATTGAAGAATTAAAAGCACTTTTGGCAGAAGTTCCAGATATGAAAGGTTTAGAGTTGGCTTCCAAAGTGTCAACTTTAGAGCCATATTATTATGGAGATGAAAATGCAACTTACAAGATAGCTGCTTTAGATTTAGGTATAAAAGAGAATATACTTCGCAACCTTGCAAAGAGAGACTGTTATATTAAAGTTTTTCCATACAATGCAACATATTCAGATTTAGCAGCTTTTAATCCTGATGGTTTTTTCTTGTCAAACGGGCCGGGTGATCCTGATCCGCTCGAAAACGCAATACAACTTGCAAAAGAAATACTTGAAAATAATAAACCATTGTTCGGAATTTGTTTAGGTCATCAAGTGATTGCATTGGCGAATGGTGTTTCGACTTATAAAATGTTCAATGGACATAGAGGAATTAATCATCCAGTAAAAAATATTATTACGGACAGAGGTGAAATAACTTCTCAAAACCATGGTTTCGCTGTAAACAAAGAAGAATTGGATAATCATCCTGATTTAGAAATAACTCACTTGCATTTAAATGATGGAACTGTTGCAGGTATGAGAATGAAAAATAAGAATTGTTTTTCTGTGCAATATCATCCTGAAGCGAGCCCAGGGCCGCATGATTCGTCTTATCTTTTTGATCAGTTTATTGAAAACATTAAATCAGCTCAAGACTAAAACGTTATCGTTAATAAATAATAATATATTAACGCTTTGTTAATGAAGAGTAATGATTTTTTTTACTTAATTTTGAATAAAATACAAATTAATAACATAAAAAATAAGAATAATGAGTATTATCGTAAAAATTCACGCTAGACAAATTTTTGATTCAAGAGGAAATCCTACTATAGAAGTAGATGTAGTAACAGAAAACGGTGTTTTAGGTAGAGCAGCTGTTCCATCTGGGGCATCTACTGGTAAATTCGAAGCTGTTGAATTACGTGATGGTGGAAAATCTTTCTTAGGAAGAGGAGTTTTGAAAGCTGTTGAAAATGTAAATACTAAAATTGCTGAAGAATTAGTTGGGACATCAGTTTTTGAACAAAACTTGATTGATCAGACTATGATTGATTTAGATGGTACACCAAATAAAGCTAATTTAGGAGCAAACGCTATTTTAGGTGTTTCTCTAGCTGTTGCGAAAGCTGCTGCTAATGAATTAGGTTTACCTTTATATAGATATGTTGGCGGTGTTTCTGCTAATACATTGCCAGTTCCGATGATGAATATCATCAATGGGGGTTCTCACTCTGATGCGCCAATCGCATTTCAAGAGTTTATGATTTTCCCTGTAAAAGCAACTTCTTTTACACATGCGATGCAAATGGGAACTGAGATTTTTCACAATCTTAAAAAAGTATTACACGACAGAGGTTTGAGTACAGCAGTTGGTGATGAGGGAGGATTTGCTCCAAACTTGGCTGGTGGTACAGAAGATGCTTTAGATACAATTAAATTGGCTGTTGAAAAGGCAGGATACTCTTTTGGAGATGAAATTATGGTTGCTTTAGACTGTGCTTCTTCAGAGTTTTATGCTGATGGTAAATATGATTATTCTAAATTTGAAGGTCCTACTGGAAAAATTAGAACTTCTGCAGAACAAGTTGAGTATTTAGCTGAATTAGCTTCAAAATACCCAATTATTTCTATCGAAGATGGAATGGACGAAAATGACTGGGATGGTTGGAAATTATTGACAGAAAAAATTGGAGATAAAGTTCAATTAGTTGGTGATGATTTGTTTGTTACTAATGTAGAGCGTTTGTCAACTGGAATTGAAAAAGGAATTGCAAATTCTATTTTGATTAAAGTAAATCAAATTGGAACTTTGACTGAAACAATTGCTGCAGTGAATATGGCTAAAAATGCTGGTTATACTTCAGTAATGTCTCACCGTTCTGGAGAAACAGAAGATAATACGATTGCTGATTTAGCTGTAGCTTTAAACTGCGGTCAAATTAAAACTGGTTCTGCATCACGCTCTGATCGTATGGCTAAATATAATCAATTATTAAGAATTGAAGAGGAATTAGCGAATTCTGCATATTTCCCTGGTAAAAAGGCCTTTAAAATAAAGTAATTGTAAAGATTTTATAAGAAATGAGCCATTCATCATAGATGAATGGCTTTTTTTTTGAATATTTAACAAATTCAATGTTTAATAAGTTTTTAAATTAATATGGAATTCCTTAGATTTGGTAAATTATAAACTATAATTTTATTTCATTAAAAATATGTCAAAAATAGCAATATTAGAGATCGATGGTAACAAATTTGAATTTCCAGTAATAATTGGAAGTGAAAATGAAGCGGCCATTGATATTAGTAAATTACGAGATATGTCTGGTGTAATTACTCTTGATCCAGGATATAAAAATTCTGGAGCCTGTAAAAGTGAAATTACTTTTTTGGATGGTGAACTTGGTATTTTACGTTATAGAGGATATTCAATTGAAGATTTAGCTGAAAAATCTCATTTCTTAGAAGTTTCTTATTTGATAATTTTTGGAGAATTGCCTTCATCTGAAAGATTACAACAATTTGAAAATGATATTAGAAAACACACTTTAGTAAGTGAAGAAATGAAGATTATTTTGGATGGATTTCCAAGAACAGCTCATCCAATGGGAGTATTGTCTGCTTTGACAAGTGCTTTGACAGCTTTTAATCCAAAGTCTGTTGATGCAAGTAATGAAAAAGATATGTATGATGCAGTTTGTAAAACTATTGCAAAGTTCTTGGTAATTGCTACTTGGACTTATAGAAAAAGTATGGGTTATCCATTGAATTATTATGATAATACAATTGGATATGTAGAGAATTTTTTAAGCTTAATGTTTAAGCTGCCTACAGAACCATATGCTGCTAATTCTGTTGTTATTGACGCTTTAGATAAATTATTTATTCTTCATGCAGATCACGAACAAAACTGTTCTACTTCTACAGTGAGAATGGTTGGATCTTCGCATGCTGGTCTTTTTGCTTCAATTTCTGCTGGTGTTTCAGCTTTATGGGGACCTTTACATGGAGGTGCAAACCAAGCGGTATTAGAAATGCTTGAAGAAATTCATGCCAATGGTGGAGATGCTGATAAATATATAGCGAAAGCAAAAGATAAAAATGATCCATTTAGATTAATGGGATTTGGTCATAGAGTTTATAAAAACTTTGATCCTAGAGCTAAAATTATTAAGAAAGCAGCAGATGAAGTACTTTCAACTTTAGGAGTAAACGATCCTATTCTTGATATTGCTAAAAAACTGGAAGCTGCCGCTTTGGAAGATGAATATTTCAAATCTAGAAATTTATATCCTAATGTTGATTTTTATTCTGGTATCATTTACAGAGCTTTAGGAATTCCAACAGACATGTTTACAGTGTTGTTTGCAATTGGAAGATTACCAGGTTGGATCGCTCAATGGAAAGAAATGAGAGAAAACAAAGAACCAATCGGTAGACCAAGACAAGTTTATACGGGATATCCGCTGAGAGATTATGTAAAATCATAATTTCATTAAAATAGATTTTAAAGCTTCACTTTCACCGTGAAGCTTTTTTTTTATCTTTGGCAAAAAAAATATAACAATGTTAGAATTAAATGTTAAGAATGAAACCTCAAGATTAAGGACGGTTGTGTTAGGTTCGGCAGTTAGTAATGGGCCTATTCCAAAAATTGAAGAAGCATACGATCCTAAATCTTTAGAACACATTTTAGCTAATACTTATCCTATTGAAAGTGATATGATAGTTGAAATGGAAGCCTTTAATTCTGTTTTTAAAAAATATGATGTAACAGTTTTGCGTCCCAAATTGATTGAGAATTATAACCAAATATTTGCAAGAGATATTGGTTTTGTGATTGATGATGTTTTTGTAAAATCAAATATTTTACCTGATCGTGAAAGAGAATTGGATGCTATTCAATATGTGCTCGACCAAATAAATCCAAAGAAAATTGTTCGTCCTCCAAAAGAAGTCCATATTGAAGGAGGTGATGTAATGCTTTGGAATGATTATATTTTTGTCGGAACTTATAAAGGGAGCGATTATGCAAGTTATATAACTGCGCGGACTAATATGGATGGAGTTAATTTTTTAAAAGAATTATTTCCTAATAAAAAAGTAAAGGAATTCGATTTAGTTAAATCAAGGATTGAAGCACGTGATAATGCGCTGCATTTAGATTGTTGTTTTCAACCTGTTGGTAAAGATAAAGGAATAATTTATAAAAGAGGTTTCAGAGAAGAGGCTGATTATATGTTTTTGGTTAATCTGTTTGGTAAAGAAAATTTATTTCACATTACCAGAGAAGAAATGTATAATATGAATTCAAATGTGTTTTCGATTGATACTAATGTAGTGGTTTCTGAAAAAAACTTTACAAGATTAAATAATTGGTTGAGATCCAATGGATTTATAGTTGAAGAAATTCCTTATGCCGAAATTTCCAAGCAAGAAGGGTTGTTAAGATGTTCCACTTTACCTTTAATACGAGATTAACATTATGTTTTGAGTTTTATTGATTAACTTTAGACAATAGATTTTGGAAAAATTAATGACATAAATATGACACAAACAACAAACTCCATTTTGATGATTCGCCCAGTTGCATTCCGTATGAATGAGCAAACGGCAGTAAATAATTATTATCAAAAAGTTATAGACGATCTTTTGCCAGCAACAGTAAATGCAAAAGCACAACAGGAATTTGATGTTTTTGTTGAAAAACTTCGGTCAGTGGGTGTAGATGTCACGGTGGTAGATGACATAGAAAAGCTTGATACACCAGACAGTATTTTTCCAAATAATTGGATTTCCTTTCACGAAAATGGTGATGTAGCACTTTATCCTATGTTTGCCGAAAACAGACGTAGAGAGCGTCGAGAGGATGTTCTGGATATATTGGAAGAAAAAGGATTTGTAATCAATAATATTATGGATTATACTTCTGCAGAAGAAGATGGTTTTTTTCTGGAAGGAACAGGAAGTTTAGTATTAGACAGAGAAAACGGAAAAGCATATTGTGCGCTTTCACCTAGAGCTGATGAAGAATTATTTATCGAATTTTGTGAAGATTTTGAATTTACACCTGTGATTTTTGAAGCTTTTCAAACTGTTAATAACGAGCGAAAATTGATTTATCATACCAATGTTATGATGTGTATTGGGGATACATTTGCCGTTATTTGCGCCGAGTGTATTGATGATAAAAAGGAACGAAAAATGGTTTTGGACAGCCTCCGAGGTGATGAGAAAGATATAATTTTAATTACTGAAGAGCAGTTGAATAATTTTGCTGGAAATATGCTTGAAGTAAAAGGGGCAGACGACAGAAGATATCTGGTAATGAGTACTTCAGCTTATCAAAGTTTGACCAAAAAACAAATTGCTCAGTTAGAAGAACATGTAACCATTTTAAGTTCGAATTTAGATACAATTGAAGCCTGCGGTGGTGGAAGTGCCCGTTGTATGATGGCAGAGATTTTTTTACCTAAAGAATAAATTTAGAAATCGATTAATAAAAAGCTCAAATCTTGAATATAGACAAGATTTGGGCTTTTTTATTAATTATTAAAAATTACTTTTAATAATATTAATTAGCGCACTTACAATGTACTGAATTCCAATTGCAACTACAATAAAACCTACAATTCTAGATATTGCAACAATACCTGATGCTCCAAGGATTTTTGCTAAATAGTGTGCGCTTCTTAAAATAATAAAAATTGAAATTGCAATTGCCAATATTGCTAATGACGAAATTATCATCTCGTTGGTGTTATGATGTTCTTGATAAAAAGCTATTAACAATGAAATGGAACCTGGCCCAGCTAGCATTGGTATAGCCAGTGGTGTCAGAGCAATGTCATTCCGTTTTTGAGCATCGTGTTCTATCTTTTTGTTGATACCACGTTTTTTATTGAATTGACCAGAAAGTAATGAAAATCCGGAACTTACAATAATCAATCCTCCGGCAATCCGCAGAGAATCAATGCTAATTCCAAAAAAACTAAGAACATATTTCCCAATAAAAAAAGAAATTATAAGGATCAGAAATACGTTTATAGATGTCCATAATGAAATTCTTGAGCATTCTTGTTTGGAATCGCCTTGGGTTAAACCAACAAAAATCGGAACTGTTCCAATTGGATTTAATACAGAAAATAAAGCAACAAATAAGTAAATAAATAAATCCATCTAGTTTTGGTTTTTATTGTAAAATTACGATTTTCTCTGTAATTAACTTTAAAGAGTAGTTAGATTATTGTTATTTCAATGAAAGACGCAACAAATTGAAAAAAGGATACTAAATGAACAGACCGGACTTGGTAGAAAAACATTAAATTTCAACTTAGAATACAGGGTTTAAAAGTAACTATTTAGTTAGTACTAAATGGTTTTTGATTACTTTTGCATTTTATAAAGATTTATGATGACAAAAAATAAGAAGACATTAATTATCGGAGCAACCACAAAGCCAGATAGAGCTGCTTTTAAAGCTATAGGAATGCTTGTTGCCAGAGGACATTCGGTAATAGCATTGGGTCAAAATGCTGGTGAAGTAGCTGGTGTGAAAATTAACACTAAAGCTATTCCGATCAAAAATATTGATACTATTTCATTATATATAAATCCATCACGTCAAAGAGATTATTATAATTACATCGTAGAGGCTAAACCTAAACGTGTAATATTTAATCCTGGAACCGAAAACCCAGAATTTTATCAATTATTAGAACTAAATAATATTAAGTTCGAAATCGCCTGTACATTGGTTTTATTGACATTGGATAAGTATTAATTTTTTTAGGATCTATTTCCAGCTGTCCACTATATCTTTTTTATCTCTAAAAAAAAGAGATAAAAAAGGATGCCGTTTCCATCTGGGATAAACCATAACAAACAATTGTTCTAAATTGAAAGAATTTGTTTTTTTTTGAGGGAATAGGATATTTATCGATACAAAATTTATTGCTGGATTTTAAATTAATATCAATTTGCTTTAATACCAGTAATTTATAATGACAATTTGTTAAAATATTTACTTTTGTAATCATGGAATTTTCTTCAAAATTAATAGAAAAGGCTGTTAATGAAATGTCTCAATTACCAGGAATTGGTAAAAGAACTGCTTTGCGATTGGTTTTACATATTTTAAAACAACCCAAAGAACAAGCTACTTTTTTAGCTCAGGCATTAGTTACAATGCGTGAAGAAATCAAGTATTGCAAAAATTGTCATAATATATCCGATAGAGAAGTTTGTGAAATTTGTAGTAATTCGAATCGTAATCATCAAATTATATGCGTAGTTGAAGACATACGAGACGTAATGGCGATAGAAAACACTGGACAATTTAGAGGAGTTTATCATGTTTTAGGAGGTAAAATTTCACCAATTGATGGAGTAGGACCTAGTCAACTTACAATTAGTACATTAGTTGAGAAAGCTAAATTAGGGCAGGTCAACGAGATTATTTTTGCGTTGAGCTCAACAATGGAAGGAGATACGACCAATTTTTATATTTACAAACAAATAGCTGATTTGCCAATTGTAGTTTCAACAATCGCCAGAGGAATTGCTGTTGGAGACGAATTAGAATACGCCGACGAAGTTACTCTTGGCAGAAGTATATTGCACAGAGTACCATTTGAAAAATCATTAAAAACCAATTAAACTGTTTATCAAGATGAAGTTTTTAAGCAGTCATAAACTATATTTGCATTAAATAAAAACGAATGAATAAGAAATTACTCTATATATTTTTAATTATCAGTGTATTATTCACATCTTGTATTCCCGTAAAGGACTTGGTTTATCTTCAGAAAAAAGGAAATTCTGAAAAAGAGAATTCGATATCTATGATCGAATCAAAACCTTATAGATTACAAACCCATGATGTAATAAGCATTACGATCAAAGCATCTGATCCCAAGTTAGTTGCTATTTTTAATCCAACAGCAGATGGTTCTGAATTAGACCAATCCGAATCCGGCTTATATTTTAATGGTTTTACTGTAGACGATCATGGTAACATTAGAATTCCAGTTTTGGGAGAAATGAATGTTATGGGATTTACTTTAGAAGAGGTGCGTCTTAAAATTGAAAAACAATTGCTGGAAGAATATTTCAAAGATAATGCAAGTATTTTTGTTGTAGTAAAATTAGCCGGTTTCCGTTACACAATAAATGGAGAGGTAGGAAGTACCGGAACGAAAACATTGTTTCAGGAAAAAGTAACTATTATGGAAGCTATTGCCAATGCTGGTGATATTACTACCACTGGCGATAGAAAAACAGTAACTATAATTAGAAAAACTCCAAACGGAACAGAAATGAAAGATTTGGACTTGACTAATATAAACGTAATGGATTCACCATATTATTTTTTACAGCCAAATGATTATATTTATGTGAAGCCACTTAGACAAAAAACATGGGGAACTGGTACCACAGGGATACAATCTTTAACAACTATTATTACTTTATTGTCTTTATTCACCACCACTTATTTTTTATTTAAAGGTTAAAATTAATTTCCCCATAATATGTTAGATATTAAAGATTTTACAGTTTTTGAAAACGGTCCAAGTTTTGACTTTAAGGGTTTCTTGCTTAAGATTTTAAGTTATTGGAAGTGGTTTTTGGCATCTGTAATTATTGCTTTGCTTATTGCTTATCAGATTAATGTACGTAAAGAAAAGATTTATAGTATGGAAACTTTAATTTCGGTTAAAGAAGAAACAAATCCGCTTTTTACTTCAAGTACAAATTTAGTCTTTAATTGGGGTGGTGCGTCCGATCAGATTCAGACTATTATGACCACTTTGCAATCCCGTTCTCATAATGAATTGGTTGTAGATAAATTACAATTTTATATTGATTATTTAGTTCAGGGCAAATATAATCTTGAAGATGCTTATGGGGCTGTTCCATTTTATATTGAAATTGATAAAAGGCAAGGACAATTAGCTGGTAATCTTATTGGTGTTAAATTTTTAAGTGAAAATGAGTATCAATTAAGAATTCCTTTCGAAGGAAATTCGGTTTCATTAATTCATTATTCAGATAATAGTTATACCAATAACTCAGTTGTTGAAGGTGAATTCGTGAAAAAATATAAAGTTGGTGAACAAGTATCATTACCCTTTTTGAATTGGAAATTACAAATAAAACAAAACCCAGGTTTATATAAAGGAAACGAATATTTTGTTCGTTTTAATGATTTTGACGGTACTGTTTCGAATTACAGAAATGTAAATGTCCGAGCTGATGACAAAGGAAGTTCGATAATGACATTGGGAATGCAAGGTACCAATAAAGCCCGAATGGTTGAATATCTTAATTCAACTGTTAAGATGTTGATCAAAAGAGAGCTAGACGGTAAAAATCAATTTGCAACCAATACAGTTAATTTTATTGATAGTACACTTATAGCGATGGAATCACAGTTGA
>Ga0308157_10009362_pt1 | contig 10871 bp, 8 predicted proteins | sample PhyBR1_FD_201035 | JGI IMG/M metagenome (GOLD analysis project Ga0308157, IMG submission 201035) | Phyllosphere microbial communities from UC Gill Tract Community Farm, Albany, California, United States - DLSLB.R1 | ecosystem: Host-associated > Plants > Phyllosphere > Unclassified | place: USA...
ATTGGAAGACGTGGATGCACTACGCGGGGGCCGCCCTGCTGGGCATCGTGTACCCCGTCTTCGCGTGGCAGTTCTTCGCCATGGGAGCGCAGCCGCTGTGGTCGCAGATCCTGTTCTTCGGCGCGACTCTCGCCAGCTGCATCGGGGCGACCGCACTCGGAATCCTCATCGCCGACCGGCTGCGCAGGGCCGGCGTCGGCGGGCGCTGACGTTCCCGTCGCACTATGCGTCGCCGTCTCGCGATCCGAGCGACGAAAAGTGCGACGGGAAGTTCACGCGACCCGCGTCAGCGCTTGCCGGCGATCTGACGTCCGACGAGGTCGCGCATGATCTCGTTGGTGCCGCCGTAGATGCGGTGCACTCGGGCGTCGGTGAAGGCCCGGGCGATCGGGTACTCCATGATGTAGCCGTAGCCGCCGTGCAGCTGCACGCCGGTGTCGAGCACCTCCCACTCGCGCTCGGTCGCCCAGTACTTGACCTTCGCGGCATCCTCAGCGGTGAGCTTCTTGTCTTTGTATGCGAGCAGCGCGCGGTCGATGTACGCCCACATGACCTCGGTCGTCGTGACCATGTCGGCGAGCTGGAAGCGGGTGTTCTGGAAGTCGGCGATCCGCTCTCCGAACGCCTCGCGGTCCTTCGTGTAGGTGATCGTCCAGTCGGTCGCGGCCTGAGCTGCGGCCGCCGCGGCGACGCCGATCGACAGGCGCTCGAGCGGCAGGTTCATCATCAGTTGGATGAAGCCCTGACCCTCCTTGCCGCTGATGAGGTTCTCGTCGGGGACGAAGACGTCGGTGAAGCTGAGTTCGGCGGTGTCCCAACCGTGGAAGCCCATCTTGCTGAGCTTCTTGCCCTGGTCGAAGCCCTCCATGCCCTTCTCGAGGATGAGCAGGCTGAACGCGTCGGGGCGGTTGCCCTCGCCGGTCTTCACGAACGTGACGACGATGTCTGCGGTGGTGCCGGAGGAGATGAAGGTCTTCGCTCCGTTGACGATGTAGCCGCCGTCGACCTTCTTCGCATTGGTCTTGATGCCGCGGAGGTCCGAGCCTGCGCCGGGGTCGGTCATCGCGAGCGCGCCGAGAACCTCACCGGTGGCCATGCGCGGAAGCCACTTCTCCTTCTGTTCCTGCGTGCCCATGTGCACGAGGTAGGGAACCGCGAGGTCGTCCTGGATGCCGAAGGCACCGGCCAGCGATCCGGCGCCGGCCGCGATGACCTCTTCCATCACGATCGTGCGGAAGCGGTAGTCCTGCAGCATGCCTGCGCCGCCGAACTCCTCGGGGACGGACAGGCCGATCAGACCTGCTTCGCCCGCGGCGAGCATGGTCTCGCGGTCGATCTCGCCCGCAGCATCCCACCTCTCGATGCTCTCGGTGCTCACGTGGCGCTTCACGAAGTCCTTGACGAGGTCGCGGAATGCCTCGTGGTCCTCGTCGTAGATGTCGCGTTCCATGCCGTCCTCCCGAACGTGTCTGGCGTCATTGCTTCGGGTGAGTCTATTCCGGAGCGCGGATGCCGCGGCAGGGTGTTGTGAGAATGCATCCCACCACGTGTGGCACTGGGTTCCGCGTTTGTGGGATGCCACAGAACCGGTGGGATCAGTGCGCGTAGTCGGGGGCAGCGGGAAGACCGAAGAACTCCTCGAGCGTGTGATAGCCACCCTCGTGATACGCGGCGGCGAGCGCCGGTCCGACGTAGCGGAGGTGCCACGGTTCCGGTTCGTAGCCGGTCGTCCCGGTGGCGCCGGCCTCGTAGCGGACGATGAAACCGTGCTCCCAGGCGTGGGCGGCAATCCAGTCGCTCTCCGGAGTCCCGCCGAACGCGCCGATCTCCCCGCATCCGGCGGAGCAGGCGACGACGTCGACGGCAAGGCCGGTCTGATGCTCGCTGTGCCCCGGGCGGGCGGAACTGAGGTCGGCGGTCTCCTGACCCGCGGATGCCACCTGCCCTGAGTAGTTCGAGACCTGGAGGCGGTACGAGCGATAGGCGTTGTTCATGCCGAGCTCGCCCGCTCCGGCGGCATTCAGGGCGGCGGCCATATCGGCGAGGGCAGCTGAGGCATCCTCGCGGATCAGCCGGGATGCCGTCGTCATCTGGATCGGCCCCTCGGTCATCCCGGCCGGCTCGTAGTCGGCGGGGGCGAGCGGGGTGGCCTTGTTCACCACGACCCAGCGCCTGGTGGGATCGGTGAGCGAGACGCAAGCGGCGTTGCCGGCCACGACCGCGTCACGGAAGGCGGACCCGCCACCGAAGGCGGCGATCGCGGCCTCGTCGTCACCGGCGGCGAGAGCGTCCGTGACGGCCGGATCCGCGCACGGGTCGGCGGGGGCCACCGAGCCGACTACCACGCCGGGGAGCTGCGCCGCGACGGCCGGGATCGGTGGCGCCGGCGCCGTGGCATCCGCCGCCACCGGCGCATCGGTCAGAGCCCAGAGCGCACCGAGCGCGGTCACCGCCAGGCCGATCGGCAGCGCGATCCGCAGTCCGCGAGAAGGGCGCGACGCATGCCGGGCATGCAGGGCGTCGCTCATGGGTTCCATTATCCCTGAGACGACGGTGCGCTCCCGCCCGGATGTCACCCGCGCGACGCGGCGGCGATCACCCGCTCGGCGGAGCGGACCATGGCCACATCGATGAACGTTCCGTCCTCGAGCACGAATGCCCCCGTGCCGTCTTCGGCGGCCGAGGCGACACGGTCCACGATGCGCTGCGCGCGCTCGACCTCGGCAGCGCTCGGGGTGAACACGCGTCGGATGGTCTCGATCTGGCGCGGGTGCACGGCTGTGCGCCCCGCGTATCCCAGCGCTCTGCCGGCGCGGCAGCTCTGCTCGAGCCCCTCGATGTCGGCGACATCGGCCCACACCGCCATCAGCGGTGACGGCAGTCCGGCCGCCGCGGCCGCGTTCACGAATCGGGACCGCGAGTACGCGAGACCCGGCTCGCCCGCGGCCCCCGCGGGGATGCCCAGCTCCGACCGCAGGTCCGCCTCGCCCGCGGCGATCGAGGCCACTCCGGCGGAGGCGATCTCGAAGGCGCGCTCCACGGCGAGCGCGGTCTCGAGCAGCGCATGCACCGGGCGGTCGGGGGCTTCCGAGCGAACCGCGTGCACGTCATCGGCCGACTGTGTTTTCGGCAGCCGGATCCCGAACTCCTCGGGAAGCTGCGCGACCGCCGCCACGTCGTCATCGTGCCAGCGCGATCCACGCGCGTTGACCCGCACCTGGACCGCGGGGCGCTCATCTCCGAGGCCGCGCCACTCATCGGCGAAGGCGCCGAGCATCGCCCGTGCCTCGTCCTTCCGCGTAGCCGTGACAGCATCCTCGAGGTCGACGATGACGGCGTCGGCACCCGCATCCAGCGCCTTGCCGAACCGCTCCGGCCGATCGGCCGGAGCGTACAGGGCGACCAGGGTGGGACGATCGGTCATGACACCGATCCTTCCGCACGCAGCCGTGCGATGTCATCCGAGCCGAAGCCGAGCTCGGCGAGCACCTCGTCGGTGTCAGCACCATGTGCGCGGCCGGTGAAGGCGATGGTCGATTCGTCGCGGGAGAGGCGGAACAGCGGTCCCTGCATCGCCATGTCCCCGAGATCCTCATCGTGGATGCGGTGGATCGTACCGAGCGCGTTGAACTGCGGATCGGCGACGATGTCAGCCGGCTCGTACACCGGCGCGACGGCCGCCTGTGCTTCCTCGAACGCGGCGATCACCTCATCGCGGGAGTGCTGGGCGATCCACGCTCCGACCGCACCGTCGATCTCGTCGGCGTGCTCGGCACGCGATGCGCCGGAAGCGAACCACGGCTCCTCGGCCAGGTCGGGGCGCCCGACCAGCGTCACCACGCGCTCCGCGATCGACTGCGCACTCGCCGAGACGGCGACCCACGATCCATCCGCCGTTCGATACGCGTTGCGCGGCGAGTTGTTCGTCGAGCGGTTGCCCATCCGCGGCTGCGCCGTCTGGAGTTGATCCCACCGGGTGATCTGCGGACCGAGCATCGCGAGGATCGGCTCGATGATCGCGACGTCGACGACCTGACCGACCCCCGACGTGCTGCGCGAGTGCAGCGCCACCATCACCGCGTAGGCCGTGGCGAGCGAGGCGATGCCGTCCGCCAGTCCGAACGGCGGCAGTGTGGGCGGCCCGTCCGGCTCCCCGGTGGATGCTGCGAACCCGCTCATGGCCTCCGCCAGGGTGCCGAACCCAGGGCGGGAGCGATACGGGCCGACCTGACCGAAGCCCGTCACTCGCGCGAGGACGAGCCCCGGGTTGTCGGCGGAGAGCTCCTCGTAGCCCAGCCCCCAGCGCTCGAGCGTGCCGGGGCGGAAGTTCTCGATCACCACGTCAGCCGATCGCGCCAATCGGAGGAACGCGTCGCGGCCGCCCTCGGTGTGCAGGTCGATCGCCACCGTGCGCTTGTTGCGCCCGAGCGTCTTCCACCACAGGTTCCGCCCGTCCTTGCTCGGGCCGTGGCCACGCGCGGGATCGGGCCGGTTCGGGTGCTCGACCTTGATGACCTCGGCGCCCATGTCGCCGAGGTGCATGGCAGCCATGGGCCCGGCGAACAGCGTGGAGGCATCCAACACACGCAAGCCGGACAGCGGGGTCGTCATTCCGTCTCCTCCCAGCACACCCGGAAGCCGATCGAGGGCGAGGCGTCCTGACCCAGCCCCGGTAGCAGGAACTTCAGGGCGAACTCCGGCTTCTGCACACCACCGTCGACGTACCAGTCCGATCCGACGCTCTCATGCGCGCTCCCGCCCTTGAGCATGACGAAGCGCGTACGGCCGTCGGAATGCTCCGACTCGGTCCAGTTCCAGACCTCGGGGGTGAGCCTGCGGAAGCCCGGCTGCGCAGCGGCGAGCTGCCATTCGTCCTCGCTGGGCAGTCGTCCACCCACCCACGCCGCATACTCGCGAGCGCGTGCGAACGTGACATCGGTGGCCGGGCGCTCCGGATCCCGGGATGGCGCCGACTCGCCGATCGCATCGAGGAAGAGGGCATAGTCGGATTCGCTGACCTCCGTGACGTTCACGCACACGGGGCGAGCCAGATCGGCGACGCGCTCCAGGGTGCGCTGGTCGTGCAGACGCGGCGGAAGGGGCTTCCACTCGTCCACGTACGGCGCCCCGTCGTACATGCCGGTCTCGCGTGCACGGTGACGCACGGTCAGCACGTGCTCACCCGATGCCACCGTCACCGTCTGTGCCGCGGCGCCGGCGCGGATCTCGTCGGGTGCGACCTCACGCGCCGGCGCGGCGGGCGGCGCCATCCGGCGAGCCCGACGGTGCGGGAAGGATGCGTCGGTGCGCGGTGTCTCGGCGGCCAACGCGTCACGCACCGCGGCCAGCTCCTCAGGAGCTGTGCCGTCGATCCGGATGGCGGCGGCGATGCCGTATGCGGGAACCGTGATCGTCTGCGCGGTGTCTCCGACATGCAGCGGCTCCCAGCCCGCGCCATCCGTCCGATGCACGACGTCGGCGCCGGACGTGTTGGCGAGCAGGAGCAGCGTCGAACCGTCGAGCTCGAAGGTCGAACCGAACAGCGGCGCCCGATGCACGGCCAGCGGCGTCCATTCCCCCTCGACGAGCCAGCGGTGCAGGCCCCGCTGCACGGGCAGCATGCGGCGCAGCGTCGCCGAGTCGCGATCGTTCCAGCCGACCCAGACGCCGAAGACGACCTCCCACACCATCATGCCCACGCCGTTCAGCCAGGCGGACCGCAGCTCTTCGGAGTGGTCACGGTGCCAGCGGCGGATGTGATGCTGCATGTGGCGGCGCTCGAACCAGTGCGCGCGCAGGACCCCGGGGACCTCGGAGTCCGCGAACCACTGCGCCCAGGACAACGTGTGGTCGGCGATGCGCTCGGTGGCCAGCTTCGATTCGCCTTCCAGCCCGATTCCGGGACGGGCGGCGTCCAGCGCCGCCACCATCTCGGGGTCGGCCTTCTTGAGCGTGTCGAGGAAGATCCCGTCGGCCCCGAGACGCCGGACGGTGGCGGCGAGTTCGGTCGCGTCATCCCCCGCACGTCGCGTGCCGGTGTCCCAGGGGTTGTAATCGACGAAGACGGCGACGCCCAGCTCGTGCAGCGCCTCGGCCGCTTCGGCCAGCCCTGGCACATCGTAGAAGTCCCACTGATTGCGATCGTCGATGCCGATCACCGGGTAGGCGTGCCACAGCACGATGCCGTCGAGACCGCCGAAGCGCTCGCGCGCATCCGCGACGAACCGCTCGGGCGTGAACGTCTGCGTGTCGAAGTCGAAGAAGAGCTCATCCCACAGCCACACCTGAGCGACCGTGAAGCAGCTGCTGGCCCAGGCAGAGGCCGGGTCGTCGTAGCGGGTCGGCACACCGTGCCGAGCGCGTGCCCCCTCGCGCCACGACGCCAGCTGCTCCCGCCAGTCGTCGAGCTGAGCCGGATCGGTCGGCCCGACGAAGATCTTCCCGTCATCCATGGTCGCCGCTGCGGCACCGGAGGTCACATCGACGAGCGAGCCGTCCTCCCGCAACGGCACGATCGTCGGGCGGTCCAGCTCTCGCGGGTGAAGGGGGTCGAATCCGCTGCTCACTTCTTACTCGCTCTCTTTGCGCAGGTCGGCCACCTCGGCGGCGTGGGGGACGGCATCCTGGGCACCAGGCCGAGTCACGGAGATCGCGGAGGCAGCGGCGCCCCAGTTCGCGGCATCGGCCAGAACACCGGCATCCGCCTCTGAGGGCGGTTTTCCGGATGCTGCGAGACGGGCGGCGAACACGCCGCAGAACGTGTCCCCCGCACCTGTGGTGTCCGTCGCGTGGACGGTGAAGGCGGGCACCTCGACTCTTTCGTCGCCGACGACGACGAGCGAGCCCTGGGCGCCGAGGGTGACGACGAGTGCGCGCACCTTCGTCGCGAGGGCGGACACCCCCGCGTCGAGGTCGGAGCGCCCTGCGATCTCCAGTGCTTCGTGCTCGTTGACGATCAGCACGTCGATCCCGGGCAGCAACCGCTCCGATGCCGCGGCGAACGGACCGGACGGCGCGGCGTTGTGCACGTGCCAGGTGCCGTCAGGGCGCGTCGCCGCGGCATCCTCGACGAGAGACGCAGGAATCTCGATCTGCGTCAGCAGAACCTGCGATCTCGCGACGACGCCGCGCTGCACCTCGGTCAGCCGCGGAAGGCCGGCATTGGCACCGGGGACGACGACGATCGTGTTCTCGGCGGCGTGATCGACCGCGATGAGGGCTGTTCCGCTCGGGCCGGCCACCTCGGCGAGCCCCGAGACGTCGATCCCGTCGCGCTCCAGCGCTGCGCGGAGCGTCGCCGCTTCGGCATCCGTGCCCACAGCTCCCACGAAAGCGACCTGCGCGCCGCCTGCTCGGCGGGCGGCGACGGCCTGGTTCGCCCCCTTGCCGCCGCCCGAACGCACGAGCGTCGTTCCCAGCACGGTCTCACCCGGGCTCGGAATGCGCTCGACCCTGGCGACGACATCCTGGTTGATGCTGCCGACGACGACGACGCTCATGCCGACCGTTCCGACAGGCTCGACGCTTCCGACAGACGCATCGTGCGCTCGGCGAGCTCACGGATCGAGCGCTCCGCTCCGCCCGGCATCGAGGTGGCGATGCTGTCGCGCAGCGGGGTCGTCCACGCCGGGTCGATCCGGTCAGCGCCGATCAGCCCGCCCACGACGGATCCGACGGTCGCTCCGACGGAGTCGGTGTCCCAGCCTCCCGCGACCGCCAGCGCGATCGCCGCACCGAAGTCGTCGCCGTGGGCCTGCACCGCGCAGGCGATGAGAGCTGCGTTGTTGAGGGTGTGAACCCAGTGCATGCCGGCGAACTCGGCGTGCAGTACGTCCAGGGCCGCGTCGGTCGTGAGCGTGCCCGATGCCAGCGCGCGGCCGGTCTCGCGGCCGAGCCGCACCGCTGCCGCGAGGCGCGATGCCGGCGGCACGACCGCGTCCCCGGCATCCAGAACGTCATCCGCCGTCGCAGCGACGAGCGACGCCGCGCACAGCGCCGCAACCCAGGTCTCCCCGTAGATCCCGTTGCGCGTGTGGCTCAGTCGCGCGTCGATCCACGCCGACTTCGCCGCGCCCCGCACATCGCCCGGGTGCGCCCAGCCGTGGACGTCGGCACGGATGAGGGCGCCGATCCACTCGCGGAAGGGGTTGAGATGCGTGGCCGTCTCCGGCACCGGTCTGGCGTCGAGGATGTTGCGATACGCGGCTCTCTCGGCCGTGAACACCCGACCGGCGGGAAGGGAGGCCAACCACGCCTGCGCGACATCGTCGGTGTTGAGGTCCGCGCCGTGCTGCTCGAGCAGGTCGAGGGCGAGGATCGGGAAGTTCAGATCGTCGTCCTCGGGCATGCCGTCGATGTTCTCGACGAGCGACGTCGGCGCCGAACGCCGATTCCAGGGCCAGCGCTGCGCGATCTCCTCAGGGAGACCCTGCGCGGTGAAGTAGGTGCGGATGGGCCAGTTCCCCGTCGCGCGAGCGATCTCCTCGATACCCTCACGGGGGATCTTCTCGACCGGCTTGCCCAGCAGGCATCCGGCCGCACGGCCCGCCCACGCGCCGTGCACGCGGTCGAAGGTCACGGATGCCGGGAAGACGGGAGCGTCGGGAAGGAGCGCTTCGATCGCGTTCCAGTCATCGGGCTCGTCCAGGCTCGGCTGCTGCAGGAGCTGCAGCTCCGCGAGCACTTCGCGCGCCAGCATCCGCAGTTCGGCGGTCGCCGGGGTGTCGCTGGCGCCGGACGGTGCGAGGACGGTCGAGCCGCCCGCGTCCGCCCACCGCTTCTCCACAGCACCGAGCAGCGATTCGGCCACGCCCTGCTCGCGAAGCGCCGCGAACTCGGCGGGGACAAGATCCTCAGGCTGGGCCCAGGTCAGTCTCACGCCACCGCCTCCCGGCCGAGCAGGTTCTGCAGCGTCTCGGCGCGACGGGCAGCCTGCACAGCATCTGCTGCCGCGACGTCGCGGACGACCGCTGTCATCGCGGTGACGACGCCGTCGAGGTCGAGTCGGCTGGCCGTCGTGACGTCGCGGACCCACTCCTCGGGAATGGCATCGGCTCCGCCGAGCCCGCCGCAGATGGCCCCGGCCATCGTCGCGATGGAGTCGGAGTCGCGACCGTAGTTGACCGCGTCGAGCACCGAGGCCCGAGCATCCCCGTCATGTGCGAGGACGAGGCCGAGGGCGACCGGAAGCTCTTCGATCGACTTGGTGCGCGAGGGAAGACGGGCGTCCATCGCCGGCGCGCGGTATTGGTCACCGACGGTGTCGTAGGGCGAGACCGCCGCCCGGATGATGCGCCCGAGCTCGCGCGGATCGTCGGAGCCGCCCGCCTCACGGAACGCATCGACGGCCTCGAACACGGCGGCGATCGCGGCGGCCGTGCCGTCATGTGCGACGTCCGTGACCGCCGCTCTCACGTCGGCGACGGTCGCGCCGGGGGCTGCGGCGGCAGCCACCGCCGCAGCGAACACACCCGCCGCCTCGCGCCCGTACGACGACTGGTGCGCGCCTGCCAGGTCGATGGCCTCGGCATAGGCACCGCGCGGATCGCCGATGTGGACGAGACCGACCGGCGCCATGTACATGGTCGCGCCGCAGTTGACGACATTCCCGACACCGGCCTCACGCGGGTCGGCGTGACCGTAGTGCAGTTTCGCGACGATCCACTTCTCCGCCAGGAACACGCGTTGCAGGATGAGCGCTTCGTCCTCGAGTTCGGGTATCCATCGGCGCTCGCCGATCATCAGCGGGACCAGATCACCGGCGATGTCGAAGGCGTCGAGGTGACGGCGGCGCTTGACGTAGACCTCGATGAGCGCGTGGGTCATGAGGGTGTCGTCCGTGACGTGGCCGTCGCCCTTGTGATAGGGCGCGATCGGGCGAGCGGTGCGCCAGTCGGCGAGGAACGGCCCGACGATCCCCTCGACCCGACCGCCATGGCGCTCCTCGATCTGCTCGGGGGTCCATCCCTCGGTCGCTCCGCCGAGCGCGTCGCCCACGGCGGCTCCCGCCAGCACTCCGGCCACTCGGCCCTGCAGCACGTCCATTCCACTCCTCGTTTCGTAAAGCCATCCGGTGACGCGGGGCGGACGCCGAGTCCGCCCCGCACGTGTCAACCGGCGATGTCATCCCACCCGTCGGACAGCTGAGTCGCCAGCTGCTCGACGGTGATCTTGTCTGCCAGGTACTGCTGATAGGCCGGAGTCGCGATGGTGTCCTTCCACTCGGTGTACCTGTCCACCTTCAGGAAGGGCGGGCCCTCGAGGCCCTCACCCGATGCGAGCACCTGGGTCCACGCGGGATTGTCCGCGGCGAGGCCCTCGACGACCGCACGCGCCTCGCCCGACGACGGGATGAGCGCGTCGGCGTAGGCGATCTCGCCCAGGTTGTCCGCACCCATCAGGTAGTTCAGGAACTCGGCCGACTCCTCGACGTACTCGGAGTCGATGTTGACCGAGTACGTCTGCGGGTTCGCGGCCTGGATCGCTCCGGCGGAGCCCTCCAGCGGCGGAAGCGCGACCCAGTTGAACCCCTCCGGGGCGTCGGCCGCGATGTTCGTCGCCTGGAACGAGCCCTGAACGGTCATCGCGACGGTGCCGCCGTAGAACGAGGCCAGTACGTCCGACCCCGACTGGGTCAGCGAAGTCAGGTCGAGCGACTGATCGGTGTACGCCATCTCGTGGATGCGCTCGGGGACGGCGAGCTCGTCGTCTCCGACCTCGATCGTGGCGTCCTCGCCCTCACCGGAGAAGTAGCCGCCGTCGAAGCCCAGCGCCAGACTCATGATCGTCGCCGTCGGCGAGGCGAGGCCCCATCCGAGACCCTTGTGCGCATCGGTGGTGGTCGCCTTGGCGATCTCGGCCAGTTCGTCCCA
>Ga0308157_10009363_pt1 | contig 10870 bp, 10 predicted proteins | sample PhyBR1_FD_201035 | JGI IMG/M metagenome (GOLD analysis project Ga0308157, IMG submission 201035) | Phyllosphere microbial communities from UC Gill Tract Community Farm, Albany, California, United States - DLSLB.R1 | ecosystem: Host-associated > Plants > Phyllosphere > Unclassified | place: USA...
TTTATGCGTTTGATGACCCTCGATTCGCTCATGAAGCTCCATGGTTCCCTTAAATAATAAGAACACACCACCGAATAATAGAATCAGGTCTCGTCCAGAGAAAGCATGATCAAACACATAAAATAATGGTTCAGTCAGTGTTACCACCCATGCGATGGCAGCGAGTAATCCCAAACGCATTAATAAAGCGAGAATCAAGCCGACTCTACGAGCAGTATCACGTTGTTCTGGAGGGAGTTTTTCAGCTAAAATTGCAATAAAAACAAGGTTATCAATACCCAGTACAATTTCTAGTACCACTAACGTTGCTAAACCTACCCATGCAGAAGGGTCAGACATCCATTCGAACATCATTAAAATGACTCCTCTGCAAAATCAGCAATATGGTTATTAAATTGAACATTTAAAAGATCGGCACAAACAGCCAAAACATTTTTTTTAGAAAATAAGATCAAAGCGGAGCGACAACAACCACTACTCATAGAGGGACATAAATTAATAAAAGGATTTTCAGTATAGGCAAGATTTCATCGAAATTCATCTATTTTATGTGGATGATGTTTTCAAATTTTTTCTAAAGTTTGTAAAAGCACATTGTATGTAAAGTGTGCATTAAACTGTCATAAAAGTCATTTAGCCTAGACAAGCACAATGAAAATGATAAGGTGAAAAATAAACGAAATGAATAGTGTATTAAGAATGACTGAAAACAAGACCTCTTCTCTCCCGAAAACAACTCAATCTCTTATTGCTTTATATTGCGGTTCTCGTACGGGTAATAAACCCATTTATCGTGAGAAAGCCATTGAGTTAGCACAACATATTGCCAATCAAGGTTTCGGAATCGTTTATGGCGGTGCCAGTATTGGTTTAATGGGACAAGTTGCAGATACAGTATTGGAACATAGCGGTGAAGTTGTCGGTGTGATTCCTGAATTTATGTTGGATTATGAAATTGCGCACAATAAATTAACGGAGTTGCATGTCGTCCAAACTATGCATGAGCGTAAAGCATTAATGGCTGAACGTGCTAGCGCATTTATCGCACTGCCTGGTGGTCTGGGTACTTTTGAAGAAATTTTGGAAATTGCGACTTGGGGTCAGCTTAATCAGCATCAAAAACCGATGATCATTTACAACGTCAATCATTTTTATGATGCATTGATTGCGCAATTGGATCATGCAGTGGAGGAGGGTTTTATACCGCCACAGCATCGTGCCAAAGTGATTATTTGTGAAAATCCTGAACAAATTTCTAATGTCATCAAAAACCTCAATGCTCCTGTACATATTGAAATTTAAAAATCTAGATTACAAAAAAAGCGGATCAAGTTGATCCGCTTTTTATTGTTTTTTTATTGCACGTTTATTTGATAAACTGCTGTAGAACCACTGACTTCATTACCCACCACGAGTAGTGGCTTCGCATTAGGTGAATCTTTTGCAGAGATAAACGCTAAACCTTCAGGTCCTAAATCGCCCTGTTTTTTCGGATCTGTTTCTACAAAATTACGCGTTGTGAAATATTCAATAAACTTTGGTTTATTTGCGGTTGTGATGTCATAAACCATGATACCGCTCATACGCTCTAAACCAATAAATGCAAAGGTTTTCTTGCCGATTGTTCCAACAGTGATCCCTTCAGGTTCAGGACCTTTATTATCACTGCGATCATCTAGAGCAATAGCTTCGTGGTCACTATTAAAATAGTTTGGAAATAATTCAGCAATTTTCTTTTCGAACTCGCTGCCAGAGTCCCAAACCAGTTGACCTTGCGTATTCCAAATACTAAATGAACGTGCGCCATAGGCATACAATTTATCGTAAGTTAAACGTCCATTTGCATCGAGTTTTGCTGAACCATCTGCATTGGTTTGATATCCCATATTCCAAGCGATATTTAAACGACCTAGATTTGCATCTTTACGGCAATCACCTGCTTCTGTTGTGGTCGCCCCACAATATGCAAATGTAACTGGATTAAGCTTCGCACCTTTCACGCCGTTTGCAATCTTTTGTAAATGAGCAGGATAATCCCCATCCGTATTGAAGCCTTTGTTATTAAATAAATGCTTCATACGAATATTTTCGACATAACCTTTACTTATATCCCCAGCAAAATAAGCATCTTCATCTTTTAACCATTCACGACTATCACCCTCATTGGCAGTCACTAAATAGGTTTGACCATTGGACTGGTAATTAGCAATCGAATCGGGTTGATACATGCCGACCAAACCAGCCCAGTTTTTGATGTCTATTTTGCTATCTCGATCACTCACATCCAGCTCATTACCGATTAAGCCATGATCTTTATAACCTAATGGATAAATATCAGTGACTTTCTGCTGAGCAATATCAATTCTTGCAATTGCATTATTTTCTTGCAGTGTCACCCATGCCGTTTTGCTGTCTCCTGAAATAGTGATGTATTCGGGTTCTAAGTCTTGAGCAACCGTAGCATTTGGTCCAAAAATACGTACACCTTTTGCAATTAAATCTGCTTTTTGAGCATTCCATGCTTTAAAGTCAGCCGTGCTTACTTTCGGCTGTTGAATATTACTAATATCAATAATGCTGATTGAACCTTCAGGATCAATTGAATAGTCATCATTCGGTTCAGCTTCATTGGCTACTAAAATATTTTTCCCATCAGGACTAAAGCTCAACATATCGGGTAACGAACCAACCTTCACTTGACTAATAAAGCTTAAGTCCTTGGCATTAAACAAAACAACAATACCTGTGTCTGTCTTATTTTGTGCTTGAACTGCAAGTGCAACAATGCCATTTTTTACCGCGACACTATTTACTTCAGAATTAGCTAAATATGTCCGTGCTGATAACTCAGCAATATGTACAGGTTTCTCAGGCTTACTCGCATCTAAAACATCAACTAAGCCTTTTTGTGCATTCACAACAAATAAACGTTTGCTTGCCGCATCATAAGCAGGAATCTCTGCTGCGCTTTGGGCAAAAATATTTGTTTCGTAACGTCCCAATAAACTTAACTTAATACTTTCAGGTGTAGGTTCAACCACTTCGACTGGATTAGCTTGTGTATTATTATCATCATTACAAGCAACAAGCCCCACCGACAGTAACGCTGTCAATAAAACAGAAATCTTAAATTTCATGATCAAATTCCATACATTTATTTTGTAAGGCTAATCTAGTATTTTGAGATTCAAATTCGATGACACTTTGATGTCAGTTCGATGACGTCTCTTTGACAATTTTTGTCTTTATTTCAAACACAGTTGCATTAAACTTAAATGGAGCTATAACAACTTAAATAGTGAATTTAACAATGAAATATAATACTGGAGAGTTGGTAGAACTGAGTGACCATGTTGAATTAAGTGGTAATATGACTGGAGTTATTGTTGTAATTATAGAAGACTCTAAATATTCAAAATCGCACCCAAAAGAAGAATGGGGTTATTTAGAGTGTGGAATATTAGTTTTATCAGATCAAGCTGGATTAATTCACTATCCTCATCTTCCAAAGGAAATAAAATTAATAAATAAAGATAATATATGACCACCACCACCCACCAAACTGTACAACCTGAATATCGCTTGTTGGTGCTTTTGGTTTCGATTGGCTTTTTTATGCAAGCCTTAGATACCACTATCGTCAATACTGCGATTCCAGCGATGGCGGTTCAACTTAATGAAAATCCGCTGCAAATGCATGGCGTTATTGTCGCTTATGTATTATCTGTTGCAGCCTGTATTCCATTAAGTGGTTGGCTTGCTGATCGTTTTGGTATTCGCAATATTTATCTCAGTTCGATGGTCATTTTCAGTTTAGCTTCATTGGGCTGTGGCTTATCTCAAAATTTAGAACAGTTATTATTTTTCCGCGTCATTCAAGGGATTGGTGGTGCGCTGCTCATGCCTGTTGGACGTTTGGCATTACTCAAACTCATTCCCCGCTCTCAGTTCCTCTCTGCCATGAGTTTGATGAGCTTAGCTGGTTTGATTGGTCCACTCATGGGTCCGACATTGGGTGGTTGGCTTGTAGAAGTCACCACATGGCATTGGATTTTTCTGATTAACATTCCGATGGGAATCTTAGGCATGATCATGACTTTCAAAGTCATGCCAAATCAAAAAGAACCAACCGTCAAAACCTTTGACTTGAGTGGTTTTGTTCTGCTCATGATTGCGATGATTGGGCTTTCTTTAGGGATTGAAAATATTGCAGCATCCCAATATTCAGGTTTTGTCAGTATCGTTTTATTGATTGCTGGAGCGATTGCTACAATTGCGTATGCTTATCATGCGCATACCCATCAAAATGCTTTGTTTCATGGACGTTTATTTCGCTATAAGATTTTTTCGATTGGGGTATTAGGAAATTTCTTTGCTCGACTTGGCAGCAATGCAATTCCTTTTATCCTACCGCTGATGCTGCAAGTGGCTTTTGGATTCGAGCCGTTCATTACAGGTTTAATGATGATCCCAATGGTTCTTGGTTCATTATTCTCTAAACCAATGATTCGTCCGCTGATTCAACGCGTCGGCTATCGACGCTTTCTCCTGACGAACACAATCTTAGTCGGTTTGTGTATTGCCAGTTTCTCATTAATGACCGTGGCTACGCCATTATGGTTAAAAGTACTGCATTTATTTATATTTGGAACGCTCAACTCATTGCAATTTGTTGGCATGAATACCCTCACCCTTAAAGATTTACCACAACATGATGCGAGTAGTGGTAATAGTTTCTTATCAATGATTATGATGCTTTCAATGAGTATCGGGGTTGCTTTGGCAGGCACACTGATCAACCTATATGGTCAGCATTTTCCAACCGCATCCATCACCACTGCATTTCATGCCACATTAATTACTTTAGGCTGTATTAATATCATTACTGCTGCGGTTTTTTGGCAAATACCCAAAGAAACGATCGATTAATTTAAGACTAAGCTATTAAATAAGAATAAGGATTTCGAGATGATAATCCCAAAATATTGGGCTGAAGCCAAAACCAAAACTAAATTTGAAGCTCGCCAATATACGATTAAACGCTTTGGTTGGTCTGATATAAGTCTAGAAGCTGCTCAACAGCATGCTGAGCAACGTGTCCTTGAAGCGATCGAACAACTTAAAATTGATCAAAACATTCGACGTATCGACCATAAAGTTGCTTATAACGGCGCAGAGGGTTTACCCATTCGAGAGGAAATCATTAGCCGATACGATGATGTAATTATTACACGTAATAGCTATGGTGCCTTATGTCTAAACACACCTGATGTATTATTTGCTGATATTGATTTTGTGACGCAACCTCATTCCAACTTATATCTAATCGCTTTCTTTGTATTGCTGGCTTGCAGCGGTTTTGGCGCATTCTATTTTTCTTCTTGGTTTATCTTTGGCATTGGATTTGTCCTTTCGCTTTTGCTCACAAGCACGATTGCAAAATGGATATTTAAATTCCAACAGAAACGTAAAGGCACACCTGAACAACTCGCTTTAGAGAAAATTAGAACATTCTCAACCCATTATCCAACATGGCATTTACGTGTTTATCGCACGCCGAATGGTTATCGAATTTTGGTTATGCATCAAATCTTTGAACCTCGAGGTGAGCAAGTTCAACTATTTTTTAAAGCGATTTATGCTGATCCTTATTATGACCTGATGTGCCAAAATCAAAATTGCTTTCGTGCCCGAATCAGCCCTAAACCTTGGCGAATAGGTGTAGAGCGTTTAAGACAAGGTATATGGCCCGTACCAAACGAGCGCATAGCTCTCAGAGAAAATTGGGTTCGTGAATATCAGCGACAGGCTGAAGATTATGCATCGTGTAGATTTGTGGAACAATTTGGTAGTCAGATGGTTCATCCCAAAGCAAAACGAGTACAATCTATCCATGATCAGTATTGTAAATCCGACTCTCATTTAGATATCGCGTAATCTCTGACAACATGGCAAAAAAATCGACGAAATACTTACTTTCTCAACATTATCCAACCTTTACCAGTATCGGCTTAGCGCTCATGCTAGGTCTCGTCAGTTATTTCGGTTTGTTCTACCAACAAAAAGCTTCTGCACAAGATTATTCGATTCGAGGTTTTGATGTTTCACATCATCAAGGTGAGATTAACTGGAAAAAAATCTCTCCGATGCAATATCAATTTGTCTACCTAAAAGCTACAGAAGGTGGAGATTTTAAAGATCGTAAATTTCAGGACAACTGGCTGAAAGCGCGTGAACAAGGTCTACATGTCGGCGCATATCATTTCTATCGTCTATGTCGTGACGGTAAAGTCCAAGCTGAGAATTTTATTGCAACCGTGCCCAAAAAAGCAGATGCGTTGCCACCCGTGATTGACTTGGAATACGACAGTAATTGTATTAATACCTATACCAAAGAGCAGTTACTCAAAGAAATTCAGGTCATGCATGATCAATTACAACAACATTATGGTAAACAACCGATTTTTTATATTTCTAAGAGCTTTTATCACATCGTCTTGATGGGAAATTTTACCGACACACCACTTTGGGTACGGGATTACGAGGCTAAACCTGAGCTAAAAGATGGACGTAAGTGGCTATTTTGGCAGCACACCCAAACTGGAAAAATAGCAGGTATTTCAAAACCTGTGGATTTAAATGTGTATGCAGATTCACCGAAGCAATGGCGCATCTTTCTAAAAGAACAAGGCATCAGCAATGCCGATTGAGCAACGCAAAATCATTCATATCGATATGGATGCTTTTTATGCCTCAGTTGAGCTGCGTGAGCGACCTGAACTTAAAGATTTACCTGTGGTCATTTCCTCGCATCATCCGCGTGCAGTCATTGCAGCAGCCTCCTACCCAGCCCGCGTTTTTGGCTTACGTTCTGCGATGTCGATGGGACAAGCAAAAAAGCTTTGTCCACAAGTGGTGGTGATTGAACCTCATTTTGAAAAATATCGCGAAGTTTCAGCACAAATTCATCAAATTTTTCAGCAATACACACCACTCATCGAACCATTATCTTTAGATGAGGCTTATTTGGATGTAACTGAGAATCTAAAAAACATCCCGAGCGCTACTGAAGTTGCGACTCAAATTCGTGCAGATATTTTTGCCGTTACAGGACTGACCGCTTCAGCTGGTGTTGCACCTAATAAGTTTTTGGCTAAGATCGCATCTGATTGGAATAAACCGAATGGATTGTTTGTAATCAAACCCCATCACATCCAACATTTTATTCAAGACTTAGCATTGAATAAAATTCCTGGTGTGGGCAAAGTCACGCATGAAAAATTAATTCAATTAAATCTGCATACTCTGGGCGATCTGCAAAAAATCGAAGAAAATATACTCATCCACCATTTCGGCAAATACGGCAAACAACTGTATTTGTATGCGCAAGGCATTGATCATCGTCCAGTCAAAGCAGAGCGTGAGCGACAACAAATATCGAAGGAAATTACCTTTGATGATGACTACACATTGATCCAATGTAATCATGCTTGGCAACCTTTAGCCGAACAGGTTTGGCGCAGCTTAGAACGAAAGCAACTGACTGCTCGTGGGGTAAACGTCAAACTGAAACTCAAAAATTTTCAAACGCTACAGCATAGTAAAAGTTTTAAACTCCCTCTTGGCTCTCAGCAAGATTTAGAGCAAGTGGTTTTGCAGTTGCTCGCAGAAATGCATATTGATTCGAGTTTTCAATTCCGCTTGGTGGGTGTTGGCGTCTATCAATTACAGAGCAAACAAGAAGAATCACAGCTTTCCTTGTGGTAACGTTGCTTTTTTAGGCAAAAGCACAATCCTTGTTCAAATTTATGTTTGCTTTTTATGCAGTTTTCAGTACTCTAAGCAACGCAGTGACATTATCCATGTTGCTTGCTCTTGCTAAAGAAATCCTCGCTTTTAGCATTTGCTCCTGTGGTTGGCGTGACGATCAAATCCGAATATTACAGGGCACTTCAAGTGTCCTTTGCTTTATTAAATAATTATAAAAATGAGTATTCCTACTTTTCTCAACCACATCTTCCGCTAAACTAACCCAATAAAATTAGAAAATATTGATTAGTTAATCATGATGAATCAAAAACAAATTCTCTGTGTTGAAGATGAAGCTGCGATTATTCTCCCGCTACGTTATGCGCTTGAGCGCGAAGGCTGGAGTGTAAGCTGGGCAAATACAGGTGCTCAGGCATTACAATTTATTTCGGAACAAGCTTTTGATTTTATTATTTTAGATGTCGGCTTACCTGATCTGAATGGTTTTGAAGTCTGCAAACAGCTACGCCAAAAATATCAAACACCCTTATTGTTCCTCACCGCACGTGATGACGAAATTGATCGGGTTGTTGGTTTAGAAATCGGCGCAGATGATTATTGTACAAAACCTTTTAGCGCACGAGAAATTGTGGCAAGAATCAAAGCTATTTGGCGCAGAATGGAAATACAGGCGCAAAATATCTCATCACAACCATCAATCACCCAAGCAGAAATTATCCTGCAATCTGCGACATGGACGTGCAATCCACAGTCATTACAGATTCAATATCATGGACAAATACTGCAACTAACACGTTATGAATATCGTTTATTATTTTTACTGATTCAGCATCCAGAAAAAGTCTTTAGCCGACAACAACTGATGGATCATATTTGGGAACATCCTGAGCATAGCTTAGAACGTACAGTCGATACCCATATTAAAAGTTTAAGACAAAAGCTTAAACAAATTACCCCTGATGATCCGATTCGGACGCATCGAGGGTTTGGATATAGTTTGGTTAGAATTCCAGCACAATAAATGAATCATAGCATGAACTTTAATTTAAAAACTTCAGCATATATATTGATATTTACTTCATTCATTTATCTTACTTATATATATTCATATAAAATCATTCTAATAGAAGATATATCTAAAAATTATATAAAAGAGTTAAACAAAGACTGCTATTTATATGAATCAAAAGATGATTTAGCTAATATTATTAAATATATTGCAATAGAAAACTATGGAAAAGATGAGGTTATAAATCAGAAATATTTTAAGATAAAACAAAGCTCTGCCTCAAAATCAATTGTTATTGTTGAAGGATTTCCAAATACTCTACCAATATATTTTACAAAAAAATGGATCAACTCAATCGTAATAGAATTTAAGAAGGATAGAACGCACGATTGTTTACTATTCATAGCAATTTATAAATATAGAGATTGATTTAATTTTTGAAAATTGAAGTGTACTTAATAGAAGTTATAACTATGAATTATCACAGATAAAGAAAATAATATGATGCATGATTGGTCACTCATCTCTATTCATATAGATTGGATTCAATCCAATCTTAAAATTCATCTTAAAAATACTCAGTCAGAAGATAAAATTTATCTAGTAGAAAAATTTACAGCTTTCAACCTTTCAAGAAAAAATGAATGGGGAGAAAGTATTTCTATCAACCAGATATTAAATTATTCTACTTTATTGAATGGTAATACATATCTTAAGATAGAAATACAATCTGGAGATATACTTGAGATTGAAGCTAAAAAGATTCAATTACCTTTTGATCTAATGACTTAAAGTCTTGAAGTAAAACTATGTCCATCTTTATCCGTATTTGGTTTTTCTTTAGCTTAGTGGTGGTGCTGAGCCTTAGCTTTATTGCCTATACGTTGAATCAACAAGTCAAACCAAATGTCCGTCAAGTGGTCGAAGATACGCTCGCCGAGAATGCCAATATCATTGCCCAACTGATTGCAGAAGATGTAGCGCAACAAAAAGTTAGTACACCTGAATTTGATCAAAAAATTCAAGCAGCATTATCTCGCCAACTCAATGCCACAATTTGGCAGCATCAAAAAGATGAAATTAACCAACAACTGTATATTACTGATCAACACGGCATTGTCATCTACGACTCAGAAGGACAAGCCGTTGGACAAGATTATTCAAAATGGAATGATGTTTATTTGACGCTGCAAGGTAAATACGGCGCACGCTCTACTGCAACCAATCCTTATGATCGAAACAGCAGCGTGATGCATATTGCTGCACCCATTATTTACAAACAACAATTACTTGGTGTAGTAAGCATTGGTAAACCAAATCAATCCGTACAACCGTATATTGCTCGCGCAGAACGTCAGTTGATTCATCAAGCGCTATGGATTGCTGCATTGAGTTTATTACTCGCAAGTATGGTGGCATATTGGTTAAGACACAGCATTGATAAAGTGCGCCGTTATGCTCAGGCGCTAGCACCCGTCAATCAGGCTCCATTTTTCTATTCTGCAAAAGAGCTCAACCAAGTGACTCAAGCGCTAAGTGAAATGCGAGAAAAACTCGAAGATCGTGCCTATGTCGAAAATTATGTCAATACGCTAACCCACGAGTTAAAAAGCCCACTCACGGCAATTCAAGCCAGTGCAGAACTATTACAAGATGATCTGCCACTAGAAGATCAACAAAAATTTGCAGCACATATTGTTGCGCAAAGTCATCGCTTGCAATCCTTAATCGAACGCATGCTATTGCTGACACGCTTAGAAAAAAATCAGCATGCTTTAGAGTTTCAAAATATTGATTTATCAAAATTGATTCGGGATTGCGTGATACAACAACAGAGTTCTCTCCAAGTTAAACAGATTCAAATAGAGCTGAATCTTCCTGAAGATTTCTCAATCTATGCTGATCCCTTTTGGCTTAAACAAGCAATCAATAATGTCTTAGATAACGCAAGAGACTTTTGCTCTGAACATGGTCATCTCGCCATTCAACTCAGGGAAAATACTGTCACTCATGGTATTGAAATTCTATTATTCAATGAGGGGGAAGCCATTCCTGAATACGCTTTAAATCGTGTCTTTGAAACCTACTTTT
>Ga0308157_10009364_pt1 | contig 10869 bp, 16 predicted proteins | sample PhyBR1_FD_201035 | JGI IMG/M metagenome (GOLD analysis project Ga0308157, IMG submission 201035) | Phyllosphere microbial communities from UC Gill Tract Community Farm, Albany, California, United States - DLSLB.R1 | ecosystem: Host-associated > Plants > Phyllosphere > Unclassified | place: USA...
TCGCTGGCCGTCGGTCGGTCAGTCGGTCACCAAGGGCCTGCAGGGCTGGCGTAGCCATGCAAGAGCCGCGTTCACAGGTACGCCCTGCCCCTCACCCGGTCGCGGCATTACTGCCTCTCGGTGGCGCTTGGGAGGGTTCCCGCTGTAGCGCCTACGCCCCGTGTGCCAGCCGAGAACACAGGCGCCGGGAGGGTGACAAGTCTTTAGAAGCTGTACCCCGGCGCATGGTTGACGTGCAACACACTTTGCAAGTAAATCCGGGGTTGGATAGAATCACGCTAAGGCGCGAACGATCCTTCCCCTAGGTTCCAATTGTTCGCTGTCCAGAAAACCTCACGCCTTGCCGGGCCTGGGGTTTTCGCATTTGTGGACTGCGAAACGTGGGCATATCTTACACCCACCCTTTTGGGACGACAAATTTTCAGTCCCAAAAAGGTTTCCCGCTCACTCCCTCAGAACAGCTCGGGCTGGCCGGCCTCGTCAGACTGAGGAAACGCCCGGTACACCGCCGACCGAGACACCCCCAGGCTGCTGGCCACCTTCGTGTGAGACATGCCGGCATCTAGGAGCTTCCGAGCCGCTGCCGTCTTGTCCGGCGTCAGCGCCTGCGGCCGCCCAATCTTGACCCCCCGCGCTTTTGCTGCCTGCATGCCTTCTTTGGTGCGCTCTTGGATCAGATCCCGCTCGAGCTCGGCAAAGGCTGCGCACACACCCAGGAAAAAACGCCCCTGTGCGGTGGACGTGTCGATGTTGCCGGTCAGGACGCGCAGGCCCACGCCACGCTCCTGCAGGGACTGCACCAGGCCAATGAGCCCGACCACTGACCGACCCAACCTATCAAGGCGCGTCACAGCAAGCACGTCGCCGGCCTGCAGTTGATCGACCAGCGCATTTAGCACCTGCAGCTGGCCGCGCGTGCTGGCGGATTCCTGGTGGACCTGGTCGCAGAACGCGAGTGCATCCAGCTGCGCCGCCATGGACTGGCCGGACGTGCTGACGCGTGCATAGCCGTGGATCATTTTGGGATGGGGTTATGGGACCAGTAAGTCGTTGATTTTGCTACGGCTGCCAGACAGTCCCAAAAACGAACGATAGCGGGATGGTTTTTCAAATGCTCCTTTGAGCACTTGAGCAAATGAGTATTGACTCACTGATAGTCTTGGGCTATATATATGGCTATTCGATAGCGTGTGTCTATCGCAACCCGCCCGGCGATTGCATGGGCATCCCATGAAAGCCCAACCATGACCCTCGCAGAAATCCGTGAAAAGAAGGCCGCCAAGGTGGCCGAGGCCCGCGCCCTGGCAGACACCGCCCAGGCCCAAGGCCGCCAAATGTCCGACACGGAGGTGCAGGCCTTCGATGCCATCAAGAAGATCATTCAAGACCTGGACGGCCAGGAGGCACGCTGCCAGTTCCTGGACGATGCAGAGCGCCGTAGTGGCGGTGGCGCCCCTGTGCGTGATCGCTCTTTCGAGAGCGTGCAGCGCCAGGTGAACGTGGTGGACGTGATCCGCGCCCAAATGGAAGGCCGCAGCCTGTCGGGCGCCGCCGCCGAGTTCGCGCAGGAAACCGAACGCCGCACCGGCCGCAAGGCGCAGGGCGTGTTCGTGCCGCTGTCGGCCATCGAGTCGCGCGCTGTGAACACCACCGGCACCGCGCCCGAGCTGGTTCCGACCGACCACCGCGGCGACCTGTATATCGAGCCGTTCCGCAATTCGCTGCTGGCCCGCAAGCTGGGCGTGCGCGTGCTGTCGGGCCTGTCTGGCAATCTGTCCATCCCCAAGCACGGCACCGGCACCACGGTCGGCTGGGTCGCAGAGAACGCAGCATTGCCCACGGGTGACATGACCTTCGACGGCGTGACCCTGAGCCCGAAGCACGCCGGCGGCATCACCGAGCAATCGCGCCAGCTCATCATGCAGAGCTCGCCCGACATTGAAAAGTTGGTGCGCGATGACCTGTCGTTCATGCTGGCCCAGGCCATCGACTCGGCCATCATCCAAGGTGGTGGCGCCAACCAGCCCACGGGCGTGCTCGCCACCCCCGGCATTCAAACCGCCAACCTGGCCACGCTGTCCTGGGCAAACATTCTGGCGATGCTGCAAAAGCTGGACATCGTGAACGCCGGCGCCGTGAACATCGTGGCGAGCACGAAGGCCAAGGCAAAGCTGGCCGGCACGCTCAAGGCTGCAGGCATCGCCGGCTACCTGTTGGAAGGCGGCAAGGTCGCCGACCTGCCTGCGTTCTTCACCAACCAGGTCGCGGAAAAGACCGGCACCCCCAACACCGGCCGCGTGATCGCCGGCGACTGGAGCCAGGTGATGCTGGGCATCTGGTCCGAGGTGGACATTCTGGTCAACCCATACGCAGAGACGGCCTACGGCAAGGGCAATGTGCTGATCCGCGCCATGGCGACGGTTGACGCTGCAGTGCGTCACCCCGAGGCATTCGTGGTGGCCGAAGACCTGGCCATCTGAGAGGTTGCGAATGTTGGAACTACGCGGACACGGCACGCTCAAGGCGACCGGCAAGACCCTGCACGGCTACGCCGCCGTGTTCAATTCCGAAGCCAACCTGGGCACATTCTCCGAAGTGATCCGCCCTGGCGCTTTCGCCAAATCGCTGGCGACGGGTTCCAACATTCGCGCCCTGTACCACCACCAGGGGGACGCCCTTCTCGGCACCACCCGAGGCGGCACCCTGCAGCTGCGAGAAGACGCCCACGGCCTGGCATTCACGCTGGCCCTGCCCGACACATCACATGGTCGTGACCTGGCCATCCTGGTGGATCGCGGCGACGTGGCCGGCTGCTCTTTCGGCTTTCGTGTGACCGATGGCGGCGACCGCTGGGAACAGCGCGGCTCCACGCTGGTGCGCGAGCTGCTGGCCGTCGAGCTGGCAGAAATCACGCTGACCAGTGACCCCGCCTATCAAGACACCACGGTCGCCATGCGCACCCTAAAGGGCGCCAAGAACACCGGCGATCCCTACCGCCTGTGGCTGGAGACATGCCTGTGAAAATGATTGAACGCGCCTTGCGTGCTGTGGGCCTGGAGCGCCGCAGCGTGGCCGGTGGTGACCCGTACTGGGACAACTTCGCCACCCTGCGCAGTGGGCCGGTGAACGAGAAGACCGCGCAAGGCGTCAGCGCCGTTTATGCGTGCGTGCAGGCCATCAGCGAGACGACCGCGAGCCTGCCACTGATCCTGTTCAAGCGCAGCGGCGACGACCGCGAGCGCGCGCCCGAGCATCCCCTCTATCGGGTGCTGCACGACATGGCGAACCCCGAGCAAACCGCCCTGGAGTTCCGCGAGTACATGCAGGCCTGCGTGCTGCTGCGTGGCAATGCCTTTGCCCGCATCGTGCGCGGCTGGGACGGCCAGGTTCGCGAGCTGTGGCCGCTGCCCGCCGATGTGAGCGTGCTTCGCCTGGACAGCGGGGCACTGGCCTACGAGTACAGCGACCGCAAGGGCGTGGTGCACCGCCTGCTGGCCCATGAGGTGCTGCATCTGCGCCACCGCCTGGGCGACGACGGCGTGTTGGGCATCAGCCCCATTGCCGCAGCGCGTGGCGTGGTCGAGCTGGCCCTGTCCGAGTCTGAGCATGGGGTGAACACCTTCCGCAATGGCGCCAAGCTGCTGGGCGTGCTCAAGTTCCCCGGCAAGCTCAAGCCCGAACAGCGAACGGCCATTCGTGACAGCTGGGCCAGCCAGCATGCAGGGGGCGGCAACGCCGGCCGCACTGCTGTGCTCGAAGAGGGTGTGGACTTCCAAAGCGTGAGCATGACCCTTGAGGATGCCGAGTGGATTGCATCGCGCCAGTTCAGCGTGGAGGAAGTCGCGCGCCTGTTCCGTGTGCCTCCTACCGTGATCGGTGATCTGCGCCACGGGAACTACAGCAACAGCGTGGAGATGGCACGGCAGTTCGTGACCATGAGCCTGCGCCGTCACCTGGTGGCATGGGAACAGTCCATTGCCAAACAGCTACTGACCGAGGCAGGCCGACGCATCTACTTTGCCGAGCACCAGGTGGAAGGCTTGCTGCGTGGTGACAGCGTGAACCGCGCCGACTTCTACGACAAGGGCATCGCATCGGGCTGGCTGCTCAAGTCCGAGGCTCGCAAGCTGGAGAACCTGCCTTCCATCGACGGCATCGACACCCCACCGCCAGCGCCACCCCCCACCCTACCCCAGCAGGGGGGGGCCACCCCATGAAGATGCTCGATCCATGGAAGGCCCGCGGCTTGAAGATGGTGGACGACCTGCCGCGCAAGCCTTTGCAGCTGGCAGACATTCGCACCAAGCGCTGGACGAAGAAGGGCAACGGGCGACTGCTGCCGCTCAACTCCGAGGCTTGGTCTCGCCTGCGCCGCTCAGTGCTGGCAGAAGTGCCGCTGTGCCAATACTGCCCGCCTGGCGTCATCACGCCAGCCACCGAGGTGGACCACAAGAACAACGACCCGGCCGACAACAGCCGCGAGAACCTGGTCAGTACCTGCAAGCCTTGCCACTCGATCAAGACCATGGCCGACCTGTACGGCAGACCGGCACGCATGGGGTGCGATGTTGACGGCTGGCCCATCAACCCCTCGCACGATTGGAACGGGGCCGCTGTGCGCCCGTCTGGTGGCCTTGCCGGGGACGTTGAACAGAAATCACCAGCAACCAACAGCCCAGAACCGACCTGTACCTCTCGCGCAATCGCTAACCGAGAAAACGAGCCATGAAGGTGACGCCCCGCCGGCAGCGCTCAGACTCGGCCGCCGCCGCCGTGGCCGCAACCCAAGCGGCTGCGCTCGGCCCCCTGGAGCCGCCCGAGCACGTCTCGCTGCGGCCTGGTGATCGGCCTTTTTGGAACGCCATCATGCTGGCCCGCGCCCGTGACACCTGGACGGAAGTGGATCTGACCACCGCCGCGACCCTGGCACGTTCGCAGGCCGACATTGAAGACCTGCACGCCAAGCTGGCAGCGGCTGGCTACATGCTGGGCGACAAGCCGCACCCGCTGGCTGCCGTGGTGGAGACGCTGGCGCGCCGGATCGTCGCCCTGACGCGCGTGCTGCACGTCCACGCCGAGGCCACCGTGGGCAAGTCCGAGGACGCAGCCAAGGCCCTGGAGCTGGAGCGCAAGGCCCGCCAGGAAGAAGGCGACGACCTGATCCCCCGCCTGCGCGCTGTATGACTCGCGCCGACCGCGTAATCGCCTTCATCGAGCGCTTTTGCCTCGTGCCGGACGGTGCGCAGGTCGGCCAGCCGCTGGTGCTGGATGTGTTCCAAAAGGACTTCATCCGCGCCATCTACGACAACGCCGCCGGCACCCGCCGCGCGATTCTCAGCGTGAGCCGCAAGAACGGGAAAAGCGGCCTGATCGCCGGCCTGCTGCTGGCCCACCTGGTCGGGCCCGAGGCAAAGCAAAACAGTCAGATCGTGTCGGGCGCCATGAGCCGCGACCAGGCGGCGCTGGTGTTCAACCTGGCCGCGAAGATGGTGCAGCTATCGCCCCGGCTGACGGCCATTGTGCGGATCGTGCCCAGTGGAAAGCGCCTGCTTGGCCTGCCGCTCAACACCGAGTACAAGGCCCTGGCCGCTGACGGCAAGACCGCACACGGCCTGTCCCCGGTGCTCGCCATCCTGGACGAAATCGGCCAGGTGCGCGGCCCCCAATCGGACTTCATCGACGCCATCACCACCAGCCAGGGCGCGCACGAAGCGCCGCTGCTGATCGCCATATCGACGCAGGCCGCGAACGACGCCGACTTGCTGAGCCAGTGGATTGACGACGCCCAGAGCAGCGGCGACCCGCGCATCGTGTGCCAGCTCTACACCGCGCCGGCCGGCTGCGACCTGATGGACATGGCGGCATGGAAGGCAGCCAATCCAGCGCTGGGCACCTTCCGCAGCCTGGACGACCTGCGCGAGCAGATGACGCAGGCCCAGCGCATGCCGAGCATGGAGAACAGCGCCCGCAACCTGCTGCTGAATCAGCGGGTTTCGACCGTCTCCCCGTTCATCAGCCCGGACGTGTGGAAGTCATGCAGCGCGCGCGCCGTGCCCTTTGACGGCCCGGTGTTCGCCGGCCTGGACCTGTCCATGCGCACCGACCTTACTGCCCTGGTGATCGTGGGCCAGGTCGATGGGGTTTGGCAGGTCGAGTGCCACTTCTGGACGCCCGAGCAGGGCCTGGCCGACCGCGCGCGCCGCGACCGCGCACCCTATGACGTGTGGGCGCGGCAAGGCCTGCTGCACACCACGCCCGGCGCCACGGTGGACTATGAGCACGTCGCCCGCGAGATGGCCTCGATCCTGTCCGATTTGGACGTGCAGGCCGTGGCCTATGACCGCTGGCGCATCGACATGTTGCGCAAGGAACTGGACCGCATCGGGGCCGATGTGCCGCTGATCGAGTGGGGCCAGGGCTACAAGGACATGGCGCCCGCCCTGGACGCCCTGGAAGCCGAGCTGCTGAATGCGCGCGTTGCCCACGGTGGCCACCCGGTGCTGACCATGTGCGCCGCCAATGCCGTGGTGACCAAAGACCCGACCGGCGCTCGCAAGCTGGACAAGGCCAAGGCCACCGGCCGCATCGACGGCCTGCAGGCGCTCGCCATGGCGATGGGCGCAGCCACACGCGCAGAGGAAGCGCTGGGGGTCGGCTTCGATGCCTTCACTTTTGTTTAGCCCTGCCTGGGGGCGCCGCAAGGCTAGCCAGGACACGTTTTAGTCGGCGAGTGACGTGTCATGAAACCAACCCCGACAGCCAGCAAGCGGATTTTCACGGCGTGCGCGCCCTGTATTCCTTTGCCGCGGTGCTGGCACCCCTACAACTGAGGAACCATCATGCTGACCCTTGCCGAAACCAAACTGCACTTGCGCGTTGACCACGACGACGAAGACGTGCTGATCGAAGCCTTGATGACCACGGCGACCGCAGCCTGTGCGGACTACCTCAACATGGAAGCGGCTGACCTGGTGGTGGCAGTGCCTGCGCCGGTGAAATCGGCCGCTCTGCTGCTGGTGGGCAACCTGTACGAGCAACGCGAAAGCCAGAGCGACCGAATGCTCTACAAGAACCCGACCTATGAGGCGCTGCTGAACCCCTACCGGGTCCACGCATGAGAGCCGGCGACCTTGACCAGCGGGTGACGGTGGAGCGCCTGCAGGGCGGCGAGGACGAGCTCGGCCAGCCGCTGCCCGACACGTGGGCGCCCCTGTTCACTTGCTGGGCCGCTGTCGAGCCGCTGGTGGGCCGGGAGTTCATCGCCGCGCAGGCTGCCCAGTCCGAGGTAACGGCCCGCATTCGCATGCGCCATCGGCCTGGCGTGCTGCCCACTGACCGGGTGGTGCATGAGGGCATGGCCTACGGCATCAGCTCTGTGATCGACCCGCGCAGTGGCGGGAGCGAGCTGGTGCTGATGTGCAAGGCCCTGGCTTAGGCGGATTGGCTCAGCAGGTCCTGCATGAGCTGCTGCCGGAAGGCTGCCAAAGCCTTCGCGGTTTCCTGTGCCCCGGACACATCAGACAGCTGCCCCTTGAACATGAGCTCGGGCTGATTGCTGAGTGCTGCCAACAAGATGGCATCGGCTTTTTCGGCGGCTTGGGATTCGGTCATGGGACGCTCCTGGTAACGAGATTTTGGGATTCGCGCCGCCGGCCCGCCGCGTTTTTGGGACTGCTTTCCAGCGGCGAAAATCGGCCCGCCGTACTTTTTCACCCTATTGTGGACAGTCTCCCCCTGTATTTACCCCTTTTGAGGCTTGCTAGGGGGTCAAGGGAAACCGGATCGGTTCAGCAGGGTTCTATGTGCCGGCAACACTCACCTAGAACCCACACGAGTGCGGGGTCAGTGAAGCCGGGACCTGTCGCGCACCGTATTCGGACGAGCATGGGACAAAGGCCGGGCCTGCCTTCACACATTGGCAGACTTGACGGTGTACGCGCCTGTGAGCGCCCCTTCTGCCCGTACCGTCAGACCATTGCTGGCCACTCTTGTGGGCTTGGCTTGGGAAGGTTCCCCCGTTGCCTCTCAATGCAGTTACGGCGGCCTTGCGAGCGGTCTACCTGCATCCAGTCGATGGAGACATCACCTGAGGCATTGGCTGGGTTCTGAGTCCCACTTGCTGCGCGACAAACTTTGGTCCGCGCTCCAAACAAAAGCCCTAAAGTTCTGGCTCTCCATGGGGCGGCATGTTGCCCATCTAAGGGCTGAGAGTCAGGGCTTTAGGGCTCTGGTGCATCGATGCCGCCACATCAACGAGACCATTCTATACGGCCCACTGTTGATGTGTCCAGCATGTTTTTGCGTACAGCCCCGCAGTCGATGGTGACGACCGGGGACGGTGCGGTCGTCTGTGGCAACTGCACCACCGCTTTAGAGGAAGACGACCGTGCGCATTTCGTCGGTAGGCCGGGTGTCGTCGCCTCCCCATACCGACATGGCGACGCTGTTCAAGTCCTGAACTCGTCGGATCAGGACCGCCAGGCCGAGGCAGTTCACATCAGCAGGTAGGCCCCGCTTGAGCATGTCGAGAACGACTTCGATCTCGTAGGTGGCATTCAGTGCCAGGCTGGCGCGGTCGCGTTTTTGGGCGGGGGTAAGGTCAGCCATGGTCAGCCCGCTCCCACGCCAAAGTGAATGACGCCATCGAGCTTTGCGGTCGCTTCATGCTCGTCCAGGCCCAACATCAGCATGTGGGTCAGACGCAGCATTCGGCCTGCGAGGGCCTTCACCGCGTAGTGATTTTGATCGTCTTCGAGCGGAACAAGTCCGGGGAGCACGCGGGCAATCTTGTCCAGCTCATAAACGCCCTCAAGGCAGAGCCTGCGGCGTTCGTCGTTCCAAGAGTGCTTTACAGTAGTGGTAGCCATGATGTGCGGTCCTTCCAAGGTGTTGCACGTTTGGTTAGAGCGGCTAGGGTGTTGACGCACCCTGGCCGCTCGCTTGTTGCCCTGCCAATACCGGCGCAGGGCTTGCCGATCAAAAGTAGTTGCCCGCCAACTCGCGCAGCCGCTTGCCGATGGCCTCTGCCTGCACAGCAAGGGCGCGCAGTTCTTCATGGGTGAAGTCGCCGCCACCAGCGCCTACCGAATGGTCCAGCTCTGTGGCCACACCTAGTAGCGCGGTCGCGTCAGCTTCGATTACTTCCCAGTCGCTGGTGGTCCAGCCGTCTTTAGAGTTGCGCATGATGTTATGAGTAGATGCTCAATAACTCACTTGAGCATTATTCCGGCAAGAACCTACCGGCGCGGCCGTAGGCCCGCAGCAGGCCCGCCCAGATCGCATCACCGTCCGCCGTGGTGAGTTCAGAGTGCGTGTCCATCAGCTCCTCGATGTGCGCAATGGCCTCGATTCCGCCCAGTTCGCCCAGGCCCTCGATGGCGGCCAAAACAAACTCCAGCTTGGCCCCCGCGATAAAGGCGCGGAGTTGGGTCGCTGCGGCAAGTTTCGTTTCTGTGCTCAGCTTTCTCATTGCTTTTCCTTCGGTGGGTTTGTGGGCCGCAGCCCGGTACTCAAATGTTCAATTACTTCGTGATGTAGGCGCTCATGGCCTGCCGGATCAGGTCGGACAGGGGAATGTCGCGGCGCAGAGCCTCTGCCCTCCATGCGGTGCGGGTCGCCTTGGTCACTTCCAGATTGACACGCACCATGTCGGCGCCGTCGGCGCTGGCGGCCACTTTCTCGGTGGGCACGTCCTGGCGAACAGTGCTCAGGTCTTTAGATTTCAGAGCCATTTGGCGGCCTCCAGCTCGTTGATGATGTTGGTGATTTCCGCTTGCGCGGCGGTGTCGTTCAGGTCATAGACCGATAGCCCGTCTGTCAGGGCCTGCGCAAAGGCGACCCGATTGCCTACGGTCGCATCCAGCTGCTCGAGGCCGTACTCGTTCCACTCCCCATCCTTGATGAGCTTGGACAACTTTGTGTTGCCTGCGGTGCGGTTCACAAGAAAAGCCGCATCGATCTTGCCGCCCAGGTCGAGCTTTTGGCGCACCATCCGAACAGGTGCAGCACTGGCCCACACATCAGCGCCGGACGGCTGGATCACGATCAAGGCCACATCAGCGGCCGACACAATCGCAGCTGTCATGGCCTCGGCTTTCGCAGGCCCGTCGATCACCGCAAAGTCAGCGCCCAGCGTCTTGATGGCACCGGCCAGGTTCTGCGCCCGGTCGATGGCCACCACTGGCGGCAGGTCCGCGCCTTCGGGACTGGCTGCCCTCCAATCGCGGGCGGTGCCTTGGGGGTCGGCGTCGATCAGCACCACCCGCTGGCCCTTGCGGTGCAGCGCTGTCGCCAGGTTGCAGGCAATGGTGCTTTTGCCGCTCCCGCCCTTCTCGTTGATGCAGGCAATGATTTTCATTTTCCGGCTAGTAGTTGTTTCATGCACTCACTGTATCAGTTACTCAATTGAAGCTATGTTGATTTACTCAACTGAGGACGAGCGCCCGATAGTCAACGCCGAATGATCCAAGTCCATGCCTGTTCCCCCGCATGGACAACTGGCCTGCACCCACCACAAGGGTGGGCACAGCCGCTGCGCGGTTCGCCAGTTCTCCACACTCCACTGGAGCCTACGGCCTGACGCGGCCTGCGGCCTTGCCAAACATCCCTTTATAAAAATGAACGGCAGGAGACTTGTCCCCCCTTTGGCCCCCTTCTTCCGACTGGCCGGAGGGAGTGAAGGAGGGAGCTTTGGGAAAGCCTCACCCTACCTTGCCGCAGCAAAGTTTGTGTGCTTTCCCAGGTCGCTGGCCGTCGGTCGGTCAGTCGGTCACCAAGGGCCTGCAGGGCTGGCGTAGCCATGCAAGAGCCGCGTTCACAGGTACGCCCTGCCCCTCACCCGGTCGCGGCATTACTGCCTCTCGGTGGCGC
>Ga0308157_10009365_pt1 | contig 10867 bp, 6 predicted proteins | sample PhyBR1_FD_201035 | JGI IMG/M metagenome (GOLD analysis project Ga0308157, IMG submission 201035) | Phyllosphere microbial communities from UC Gill Tract Community Farm, Albany, California, United States - DLSLB.R1 | ecosystem: Host-associated > Plants > Phyllosphere > Unclassified | place: USA...
GAAGTACTTGGGTTAGAATTAATAATCGCTCCATTTGATTTTAAAACATAACTCGCAGGACCGTTGGTATTATTAGCCGTAATTGATAGGTTAGAACCTGAAGAAAGTATCGTATTGCTGTTTTGTAAAGGAGAGGTTAGATTTACTTGAAATGAACCGACTTCAGCTAAAATGTCTTGTGATTGTCCATTTCCTGTTTTGGTTTTAACCAGAAACCCTATTTTACCTATTCCCGTTCTATTAAAATATGCCGAAGGAGTAATTGTTTTTGTATAGGTGTCTGCTGCTGTATTGTAAGTGAATTTACTAGTGTCGTTTGATGCTGTCCAAGTTCCATTTGAGGGTGCATCTATTTGATTTGCGTCATTTAGATCATAAGACCATGACCAAAGATACAATTCATGCGTTGAGTTAATTCCCCAAGATTGTTCATCAACACTGTTTCCATCGATAGTTATTGTAATTGCTGTAGTTTCTTCAAAAGTTGGAGGATTTATTGAATAGGTTACGGTTTGTTTTTGGGCAACACTACTTAATGATAGAAAAAATAATAATAAAAGTATCAGTTTTTTCATGATTTTTTGGTTGTTAGGTTGAATAGAATAAAAAAAGGCTATCTATGAAGGATAGCCTTTTGTTTTACTAAAACTAAAATTAGTTTTTAATGATATTATAAGTATAAGCTCGTGGGCTACTTAAATTTAATGTGATTGTATAATTTCCTGCAGCGGTAACTGCGATATTATCTGGAGAATTAAACTCTAATTTTTTATCAGCTCCTGTATCTCCATAATTAATATCCCAACTATTATTAGCTCTGAATTTCATACTACCAACAGTTAGATTTGCTGTAATTGTCCAAACCTTTGTAGTTGCATTGTAAGTCATGTTTGTACTGTTATCCCAACCACCTGGCGTTGCATCTCCAATAATTCCCCAATCCGTTTTTGTGAATTTATAAGATAATTTTTCAGCATTCACTTCTATTAGGTAATAGCCTATTGCAGTAGGTGTTGGAATATTATCTGCTGAACTTAATTTGACGGTTCCCTCAGTATCGCTGGTAGCAGCCCCAAGACCAAATTGCGGTTTATCCCAAGTAGCATCAACATTCAATTTAAATGTTTCAACTTTTGCAATATTCACATATCCTTCAAGATCAGGCTTGTTTGGTCCGGATGGAGCCAGCTCTGGTGCAGTCGCCGGAGTCCAATCATTGCCATAACCAGAGGCAGCTTGATATCCTCCTGGCATCCACAAACGAGCTGGATTGATGTAAGGACTAATTACAATACCAATTACATTTGAGTACATTACTGGTGCTGTACCAGCAGCAGCTTTGATTCTCACTACAAATTCATTTGGTGAATAAGGAACAGCACCTAACGCCAATGCTACTTCATCCATAGTTGCTACGGAAACAGATAATTGATTTTGTGCCTCTACAGAACCAAGATTTTTAAAAGCACTTGTTCCTGCAAAGTTGTTAACTTTAGTATCAATCTCTATAGTGTAGGTCACTTTGGCGTCGCCAAAATTAGCAGAACTCCAAGTGAAACGCTCAGCCTGTAATGCAGCATTTACTCCTTTTAATTCATAAATAGCACCCGATTGAGGAGCTGTCAATACTGGAAGATCAGTTGTAATACTTTCTGGTCTATCCTGTATATCACTTGGACTACATGAAAAAGCCAATACTGCAAATAATCCGATTATTGATTTAGTTATATTTTTCATATTTAATTTTTTAATATTTTAAGCTTCCAATGTTTGACACCGGAAGCTTTCAAAATTAGTTTTTCTTTAGAGTGTAAGTATATGCCCTTGGTTTACTCAAGTCCAAAGTAACTGTATAATTACCTGCAGATGGAACCTTGATATTGGTAGGAGAACCATATTCTAATGTACCATCACCTCCTGTATCTCCAAAGTTAATATCCCACGAATTATTGGCTCTAAATTTCATTTCATCCGCTTTTAGATCAACAGTAATTGTCCATACTTTTTTCTCTTTGTCATAAGTCATTGCTGTACTGTTGTCCCAACCTCCAGCTGTTGCAGCACCAACGATACCCCAAGCTGTTTCTGTCAAAGTATATGTAAGTTTTCCAGGATCCGTATCTACTTTTATCAGGTAATAAGAGGCTTTAGCAGTAGGCAAACCTGCATTTTTTTCACCTGTTTGTATAAGTTTACCAGAGTAAACACCATCAGGTCCAACAGCATCACCATAATCGCCATCAAAACCGGCACTTGTTGGTGTAAATTTGAATTGAGCTGTGGCGCTATTGATAAATGCATATCCTTCAAAATCTGTTTTTCCAAATCCAGAAGCGGATAATTGAGGTCCTGTTGAAGGAGTCCAATCTCCACCATAACCAGACGCAGCCTGAAAACTTCCTGGCATCCAAAGTTTAGGATTTTCGGTAGTATAAGCCGAAATGGTAATGTTGATCACATTGGAATACATAGGAGTAAAAAGGCCTGTAGTTGCTTTAATACGTACATCAAAATCAGCAGGAGTAAAAGGTGCTGCGCCCAAACTAATAGCCGCACCGTTCATAGCCTCAACAGTAACTGATAATTGGTTTTGTGCTTTTATTGCACCCAAAGATTTTGGTGCCGCAAAATCATTCCCTTTTTTGTCAATTTCAATGGTGTAATTAATCTCAACAGGACCTCCAAAATCCGCTGAATCCCAAACAAAACGTTCTGCCTGAGCGGCTGCATTTTCTGGCTTCAAAACGTAAGAGGCGCCAGTTGCAGGAGCTGTTAATACTGGGGCAGTAACTGGTTCAATTACCGCTCTGTCCTTCACTTCATCAATTGTACAAGACACTGCAAGTACAGCAAACAAAGCAATTATTGCTTTAGTTAAATTTCTCATATTTTATATGATTAATATTTAATGATTTAGTTATTAGTAACCAGGATTTTGTTTCAATTTTGTGTTTGCTGATAAAGCATTCGCAGGAATTGGGAACAAATCTCTGTACGATTGAGTCGGTGCTCCAGTTTCTACTCCACCTTTCCAAGGCCATATATAAGATCCACCTGTAAATTTGCCAAAACGAATCAAATCGGTTCTTCTATGAAGTTCCCAATGTAATTCTCTAGCTCTTTCGTCAAGAATAAAATCTAAAGTCAATTCAGATTGTGTGATTGTATTTGTTTTAGCTCTGTTTCTTAATGCATTTACGTAAGTTACAGCTGTGCTCAAATTTGCGCCTGCAGCTCCTCTAACAGCACATTCAGCATACATTAAATAAGCGTCTGCCAAACGGAACATAGGAAAATCAGTATCAACAAAATCTCCTTTTTTGTCTGATCCAGCCACTCCGGCTGTAGTTACATTTCTGAATTTTTGAATGGCATAACCATCTGTAAATAATGAAACATCTTTGATCTCAAGGCTTTGACCATCTTTGTAGAAATTACCTCTGGTATCAGAAGAATTTGCAGTAGGAGTTGTGCCAGGAAATTTGCTCACAAATGCCGAAGTAGTTCTGATACCTCCCCAACCACCATTGATTCCAAAGTCATCTTTGTTCATTGTTCCACCAACAGCAGCGTGAGTTAGGAAAGTTGTTCCTCCGAAGCTTTGTGTATGTAGTCCATCACTTGCCACAGTAAATATAAATTCGTTTTGTGCGCCATTTTTATCATTATCAGCCAAAAACAATTCTTGGTATCCATTTCTTCCTGCTGGATTATGTATTGTATAACCTGAAGCAATAATATCGTTTAATAACGGAACAGCTTTATTGTAGCCATCATTGTCATTTACATATACTTTAGCATTCAAATATAGTTTTGCTAATAACATTTTTGCTGCACCTTGATCAGCACGGTATTGTTCGTTTGTTTTAGCAGGTTTCATCAACGGAATGATGGCTTTTAATTCTGATTCAACAAAATTGTACAATTCAGCTCTTGATGCATATTCAGGATAGTAAAAATCTACTGGTGAATCTTCTGTAACTAATGAACCTCCACCATAAGCATCAAGTAAATGCCAATAAGTTAAAGCTCTCATAAATCGAGCTTCAGCACGATAATAACCGATTTCAGTTTTTAAAGCAGCATCAACACCTCTTTCCGCTAATTTTTCATCAGTTGTTTGTCTTAAGAATTCATTACAGTTAACGATTTGAAACGAAAAACGAGCATAGGTAGCATTAAGGAATGTATCTAAAGACGTCCAAGTTTGATAGTGAAAATCTTTAATAGTTTGATCACCCCAAGCTATGACAGCCAAGTCGGTTGTTAGTTCCTGTAGATAAAAGAATCCTCTTAAATAGTCACTCGCTCCTTCGTCAATACCAGAAACATCGGGAGAACCCGCTGGTCCTTGTTGCCCTGTTACTGCTAAACCAGCATAGATTTTAGCAAGAAACTGCTTGTATGAAGCTGGATCTTTAAATAATTCTTCTGATGACTTTGAATCTCCATTATCTGGTTCCTGATTCAAATCATTTGTACATGAAGGAAATGCCATTACTAATAAGAACAATGAAATTCCCAATAATTTTATTTTAATATTTTTCATCTTGAATAGTTATTAGAAATTACAGTTTAGTCCTAATGTGTAAATTATAGGTCTTGGATAAATATTATTATCAATACCAGGGGCACTATTTGGAGTTACAACCTCAGGATCCAGACCTTTATAATCTGTAATTATTAATACGTTCTGAACAGAACCAGTTAATTTAAGCGAAGATATATACTTAGGTAACTTTGCAAAACTATATCCTAAACTGATGTTGTCTAACTTAAGGAAAGACGCATCTTGAATATAGTAATCTGACTCCTGACGTTTAGCATCTAATGATTTGAAGTCAGTGTATAATATGTCTTCAACACCATTTTTTAGAGAGTTATCATAAATTAATATTGATTGTTGGTATCCATAACCTGAATCAACATTGTTGTAATTGAAATTACCCCATGATCCTCTCCAGTTCATTGACATATCCCAGTTTTTGTAAGTTAGAGATGTATTGAATCCGTAGAAAACATCTGCAGCTGGTTTATGGAAACGGTATTTGTCTTTTTCGTTTACCAAACCATCACCATTGCGATCGATAAATACTCCGTCAAGAGGTTTTCCGTCTGTTCCGTATGCTTGCTCATATACGTAGAATGAGTTTGGAGCATAGCCTACTTGGTGATTTTGAATAGTATTACCAGTACCTCCCGAATAACCTCCAACATTAATACCTGGTGTATCAGGTTGTGAAGTCGTTAAGGCAGTAATTTCTGAATTTTGGAAAGTAATGTTACCACCAATAGTCCATTCCCAATCATCAGTTCTTACTGGAATAACCTGAGCTGAAAGTTCAACTCCTTTGTTACGGATTGATCCAACATTGTAGTTATCTTGGTTTGAGAATCCAAAGAAAGGTGGGTTGTATGTGAACAACAACAAATCGTCAGTATCTCTTTGGTAAAAATCAGCTGATCCAGAGAATCGATTATCGAAGAATCCAAAATCAATACCTGCATTTATTGTAGTTGTTTGTTCCCATTTCAAGTTACTGTTATAAGGCTGAGGACGGTAAGTAGTGTAAAATGTATTTCCAATTTGATACTGAGCTTGACCATTTGAACCTAAATATAAAGGAACTGATGGGTATTGTTTTCCAATATCCTGTTGTCCAGTGATACCCCAACCTCCTCTTAGTTTTAGTGATGAAATTACTGTAACGTCTTTTAGAAAGTTTTCTTCATTTATTTTCCAGCCCACAGCTACAGCAGGGAAGTTACTCCATCTGTTGTCCTCTGTAAATCTTGAAGTACCATCACGACGATAAGACATCGTCAAAAGATATTTGTCTGCAATGGTCACATTAGCTCTTGCGAAGAATGATTGTAAATTCACACGAGTTGGAGTAAATAATTCTTTATTATTTGTATCGTTTTGATAGTTGTAGCTCGTTTTTTCTTTTGAGTCTCTAAAGTCTTGATAGGTATAACCACCAGTAACATCAAATACAGTATTTATAGATTCAACTGTTTTGTTGTAGTTAAGGTATAAATCCATTACTTTATTGTTTCTGCTTTCTTCATTTCTATAAGTGTCTCCGGCTCCTGAACCATCAACTCCATCAAGATAGTCTAAAGCAGTATTCCCATAACTTTGTCCTTGCATTCTGTCATAACCAAAATTGGCTACTGCTTTTAATTCTGGCAAGAAGTGCATCTTGTACTCGAATTGAACATTTCCAGTGCTTCTAAAAAATTCACCGTATTTATTAAATTGATCAATTAATGCAACAGGGTTTCTGTTAGCTAATTGAATTAACTCACCATTTTCATACCATTGAAAATATTTTCCATCAGCATTTCTAACGGGTTGTGATGGGTCAAAACCAACAGCATTTCCGATAGCATCCGTATTACTGTAATTACTTTTTGTATAAGAAGTGTTGCTGTTTAACTCAACTTTTAAATGTTTGTCAAAGAAATTTCCAACCAAACTAGCATTTAAGGAAGTTTTTTTCATGTTATCTCTCTCAAGGATACCGTCAAAATCACCATAACCGGCAGATATTCTGTAAGTGACATTGTCTGAACCTCCCATTGCATTGATGTTGTGATCCGTTCCAATGGCAGTTCTGTAGATTTCGTCTTGCCAATTAGTAGTGGCATCGCCAATCAAACCTTTTTGTTTTGCCGAACCGTATTTATTTACATAAGCTGTGAAATCCGCAGTTGACAATGCATCTACTTGATTTCTAATTTGAGAAACCTGGAAATTACCGTTGTAATTTACTTTAAGTTCGCCTGCTTTACCTTTTTTTGTTGTGATAAGAACCACCCCATTTGATGCACGAGAACCATAAATAGCGGTTGCCGAAGCGTCTTTCAAAATAGAGATTGATTCAATGTCATTAGGATTGATGGTTGAAAGAGGATTTTTACCACCTTCAACGCCTCCTGTTGCAACAGGAACGTTGTCAACAACGTATAATGGATCGTTGTTTGCAGTAAGTGAAGAACCACTACGAATACGAATGGTAACATCTCCACCCGGAGAACCTCCACCATTTGTGATTTGCACACCCGCAACCTTACCTGTAATCATTTGGTCAGCTGAAACTACAGGACCTTTATTGAAGTCTTTAGTTCCCAAAACGGTAACGGCACCAGTAGCATCCTTTTTCTTAACAGAACCATATCCTACTTGTACCACTACTTCCTGCAATTGATTGGCATCTTCGTCAATTTTAATAATGAATGAAGTCTTTGAGCCAACCGTAATCGTTTTCGTTTGGTATCCCATATAACTTATGGTCAATACGTCGGTAGGTTTTACGTTGTTTAATTGAAATTTTCCATCAAAATCAGTTGAAGTACCAGTTGTACTTCCTCCTATCGTTACGTTCGCTCCAGGGATTGGCTGTCCTGATGCATTATCAAGAACCGTACCTTCTACCTTGTTCTGTGCTATTGCACAAAACGGAAGTAAGAGCACTAAAAATAACAACTTTTTGTAAATTGTTTTCATACTTTTCGTTTAAATTAATTGTTTTTTGGTTAAGTTTTGTTTAGTTTTATTTTACTTCGAATTTCAAAATTATGAATTATTTAACATGCCTCAACATGACAAAAATCATATAACGTTACGAAAACGTGATAGTGTTGAAAACTTTGTTTTTTATTGCCATTTTTCTCTTAAAAACTACCATAAATAAAAAAAATCGTTACCTTTATTAAGAAATAAATACTGCCACACTAACAATGCTTCTTTAAAATATGAAGAAAAAAATAACCTTAAAGCAAATTGCTAAAGAGCTAGATGTCTCAATATCAACTGTTTCAAAATCTCTTAGAAATAGCCACGAAATTGGTGAAGAAACAAGATTGAAAGTACAGGCATTTGCCAAATTCTATCATTATACGCCCAATAACATTGCCCTTAGCCTTAAGAATAGAAAGACTAAAACCATTGGAATTATCATTCCAGAAATTGTGCATCATTTTTTCTCAACTGTGATTAATGGAATCGAACAAGTTGCTAATGAGAATGGTTACAGTGTTGTAATTTGTTTGTCTGATGATTCCTTTGATAAAGAAGTACTCAATATGGAACTTTTGGCGAATGGAAGCATCGATGGATTCATTATGTCATTGTCTAAAGAGACTCAATTCAAAGGCGATTTTCATCATATTACTGAAGTTATCAATCAGGGAATGCCAGTGGTTATGTTCGATCGGGTGACCAATGAAGTGTTTTGCGATAAAGTAATTATTGATGATAAACAGGCGGCTTACGAGGCAGTTCAAAGCCTTATTGATAAAGGGCGAAAAAAAATTGCGCTCGTTACAACTGTCGATTATGTGAGTGTGGGCAAATTAAGAACCGATGGCTACGTAAAAGCCTTGCTCGATAATAAATTGGTTTTTGATGAAAAACTGATTATAAAAATTGAAGACATAGACACTTGCGAAATAATTATTGGCAAATTACTGGAAGAGGAAGCCATTGACGCAGTTTTGGCGGTAAACGAAATTTTTGCAGTAACATGCATTAAAACCGCAAATAAAATTGGATTAAATGTTCCAAAAGATCTCGCTGTTATTGCTTTTACTGATGGAATGATTTCCAAATATTCTACCCCGACGATTACTACTGTGAGTCAAAGTGGTGTGAAAATGGGTAATCGTGCCGCAAAGATAATTATCGATCGCTTAGAATCTGAAGATGATTCGGAAGAAGAAAATTACATCACAGAAGTTATTGAAACTTTTTTGGTAGAACGAGAATCCACCAATTAAAAATGCAACCGCAGATTCGCAGATTTTAATTTTAAAATAATCTGTGAATCTGTGGTCAAAAAAACCTCCCAATTCATTATTTTATATATTGCCTTATTGTTAATAATAAATTAATTAGCAAAGAAAATAGGTAATTTAGTAATTACTACAACCTTGTAGTAGAAAAAAATGATTTTTTTAAGATTTTATTGAAAATAATACAAAAAGAATTTTATACATTTACTCCACGTTTATAGCTTTTCTTTTACTTCGAAAATAAGATAAGTTTTTTTTATAACAGTAATTTCCGTGTTATAATTTTTTTGAATGCGATATATTTTTTTGAGATAAATTCTCAAAATGTATCATGATTAAATAAATTTTTACAAGCGTATAGTTATTGATTTTAAGAGTATTCTCATTTGAGGATCATCTCTAACTATTCCATAATTGCTACCATAAATATTTTTTAATAGTAAACGAAGTTTTTGGAACAACTAATTTTTTAGTCAGTTTCAAAACTGGTAAAGTTTGTTGTTTTTGAAAAATGGCATGTGATTTGTATGCTTAAGGAAAAATTGTTTTTCAGAGAAATATTTGACTCTGGTTCATTTGGTATTATTCGTGTTTTTTAATATTAAATGATAAAAATTAATGATGAATAATTTATCAAATCAATATGTAAATTTTTTAAAATGGAAAAACCGAAACTAAGTTTTTGGCAAATTTGGAATTTAAGTTTTGGGTTCTTAGGAGTCCAAATCGGATATTCTTTGCAAAATGGAAATACCAGCAGAATATTAGAAGCGCTCGGGGCAGATGTTCACAGCATTGGTTATTTTTGGCTGGCTGCACCTTTAGCAGGATTAATTGTTCAGCCTATTATTGGTCTTTCGAGTGATAAAACCTGGACCAGATTAGGAAGACGAATTCCTTTTATCTTTTTTGGTGCAATCGTATCAGCATTGGCTATGTTCTTTATGCCAAATGCAGAGTATTTCACCTACTTATTACCTCCACTAATTTTTGGCGCAGTAATGCTGTTGTTTATGGATACATCATTCAATGTAACGATGCAGCCTTTCAGAGCGTTAGTTGGAGATATGGTTAATGATGAACAGCGAAATTTAGGGTATTCAGTTCAAAGTGCTTTGATCAATTTTGGAGCAGTTTTTGGATCATTATTACCTTGGATTTTAGTAAAAATTGGTTTGTCAAATGTTCCTGCTGCTGGTGAAAAAGTTGCCGAATCAGTGATTTGGTCTTTTTATATCGGAGGAGCAATATTATTAGGAACAGTGCTTTGGACGGTTTTTACAACCAAAGAATATTCACCAAAAGAACATGCTTTATACAATAAAATTGATCTAAACACGACCGAAGATAAGCCTAAAGAAAGTGTTTTTAAATTAATTGAAAACGCACCAAAAATCTTTTGGCAATTGGGTATCGTTCAGTTTTTCTCCTGGTTTGCTTTGTTTTTAATGTGGGTTTATACCACGAGAGCTATTGCCAATCAAGTTTGGGGACCAACAGCTTTGGATGCAAAATCAGTTGGCTTTAATGAAGCTGGAGACTGGACGGGAGTAATGTTTGCTTTCTATAGCGGAATCGCAGCTTTGTATTCTTTACTGATTCCTTCTATTGCAAAATCCATAGGAAGAAAGAAAACTTACAGTTTCTCATTGATATTAGGAGGTTTGGGATTAATATCAATGTTTATCGTCGAAGACAAAAACATGTTATTGCTTTCAATTTCTGGAGTTGGATTGGCTTGGGCAGCTATTTTAGCAATGCCTTATGCGATGCTTTCCGGTTCGTTACCAGCAGAAAAAATGGGAGTTTATATGGGATTGTTTAACGCAACGATCACTATACCTCAAATAACTGCGGGTGTGTTAGGAAGTACTATAATCATGCTTTTTGGAGGAAATCCAATGGCGATAATTGTGATTGCTGGTATATCGATGTTGATTGCCGGTTCAGCTGTGTTTTTTGTGAAAGAAAAAGCGCAACAATAAAATAAAACAAAGAAAAATTATAATGAAAACGGAAAAGAGAAAAGGATTTATTTTTGATTTAGACGGTGTAATTGTTGACACTG
>Ga0308157_10009367_pt1 | contig 10866 bp, 9 predicted proteins | sample PhyBR1_FD_201035 | JGI IMG/M metagenome (GOLD analysis project Ga0308157, IMG submission 201035) | Phyllosphere microbial communities from UC Gill Tract Community Farm, Albany, California, United States - DLSLB.R1 | ecosystem: Host-associated > Plants > Phyllosphere > Unclassified | place: USA...
TTATGAAGGTTCTTAAGATCTCGACCCTTAATAAAATTTACGATCGTAATAAACATTTGGAAGACCTTGACTTTTTGAATGGAATTTTGGATGAAATGGAAATTAAGTTCGAAATCCCTGAAGAAGATTTAAAACGTCTGCCAAAAGATGGTGCATATATAACCATTTCTAATCATCCGCTTGGTGGAATTGATGGAATTTTGCTTTTGAAATTGATGCTTGAAAGAGAGCCAAATTTCAAAATCATTGCCAATTTCTTATTACATAGAATTGTTCCGATGAAAAAATACATTATGCCGGTTAATCCTTTTGAGAATCATAAGGATGCAAAATCGAGCGTAATTGGTATTAAAGAAACATTGCGTCATTTGAGCGATGGAAAACCTTTGGGTATTTTCCCCGCAGGTGAAGTTTCGACTTATAAAGATGGTAAATTAGTAGTTGATAAACCTTGGGAAGAAGGCGCTCTGAAACTAATCAGAAAAGCTAAAGTTCCTGTAGTTCCAATTTATTTTCATGCCAAAAACAGTAAATTATTCTACTGGCTTTCTAAAATTGACGATACTTTACGTACTGCAAAATTACCTTCTGAATTGCTTACGCAAAAAGACCGTGTGATTAAAGTGCGTATTGGAAAACCGATTTCTGTAAGTGAGCAAAACGAAATAGAATCTTTTGAAGAATATTCAGAATTCTTGAGAAAGAAAACTTATATGTTGGCTAATCCGTTTGAGAAAGACACCAAACTTATTGATACAGCAAGCTTAAAAATTCCAAAAGCGCCTAAAAAAATTGTAACGCCTGCAAGCGAATCAAAACTGATTGATGAAGTTCAGGCTTTACGCGATAGCGACAGCAGATTTTTACAAAGCAAAAACTATGAGGTTTTCTTTGCAAGCGCAAAAGAAATTCCCAACATTTTGCACGAAATTGGACGCTTACGCGAAATCACTTTCCGTGAAGTTGGCGAAGGAACAAATGAATCTATCGATATTGACGAATACGACCAGTATTATCACCACATGTTTTTATGGGATGATGAAACCAACAAAATCGCCGGCGCGTATCGCATGGGATTAGGTTCTGAAATCTATCCTAAATATGGAATCGAAGGTTTCTATCTGACTGATCTTTTCAGATTTGAACCAGAACTTCATGATATGATGCATAAATCGATTGAAATGGGTCGCGCATTTATCGTAAAAGAATATCAGCAAAAACCAATGCCTTTGTTCTTGTTATGGAAAGGTATTATCCATACTACTTTACGTCATCCTGAGCATAAATATTTGGTTGGAGGTGTAAGTATCAGCAATCAGTTTTCAGATTTCTCTAAATCATTGATGATTGAGTTTATGAAATCGAATTATTACGATCCGTATATCGCGCAATACATTCACCCGAAAAAAGCGTACAAAGTAAAACTGAAAGACGCCGACAAAGACTTCATTTTCGACGAAGCAGAATCTGACTTGAATAAGTTTGACAAAATCATTGACGAATTGGAACCAGGAAACTTACGTTTGCCAGTTTTAATTAAGAAATACATCAAACAAAATGCAAGAGTTGTAGCTTTCAACGTTGACCCGTTATTCAATAATGCGATTGATGGTTTAATGTACATTAGAATCGCAGATATTCCAGAAAGTACTATGAAACCTGTTATCGAAGAGTTTCAGATTGAATTGGAACGTAAATTATCTGAGAAGGAAGATTAATTATATTTTTAATATAAAATAGAAAATCCCATTTACGGTGTCGCAAATGGGATTTTTATTTAAATCTCTTGGCTAAATTATTTATCTAGATCTACACTCCAATCAATCTCTTCATTAAACCAATTATTTAATTTAACCTCTCCACTATCCATTTTAATTGGGATTTTTTTCGCCCAATTTTTAATACTATCGATAAATTCCTCCTTATCTAAATCATCAAATTTATATTTATCTAAAGCATTACTTAAATATTCAAGGAAAATTTTCCCCAAATGATATCGTTGCTCTATTTTATACATTTTTTCATATTTCTCTAAAGAAATAGTAATATCAATCGTTAAGAAGTTTTCCTTTTTTGCGTATCTTATAAATGATTTTCTTTGATAACTTTCTGGGAGACATCGCAACCCAATTCCAATTGAAAGATTTACTTTTTTATACTTTCTGTTTATTTTTGTTTCTAAAGAATCTATTAATTCATCAGCTAATTCATAAACTTTTGCTCCCGCAGTATCAGTTTCTATCGAAAAATCCATGATTATTTATTTAGTTAATAAGTGTAATTTAAAAATCCCATTTCAACAATCAGAAATGGGATTTTTTGAATTTTAAACCAACTAGAATTATTCTTTTCCAATTTCTTCTAATTCTTCTGTCGGATTTTTAGGATCAGCACCGTATTGATTTGGTCCTTTTTCACCTTCAGTACATGCTAAAATTAAGCTGTAAAGAGGAATAAACATATACCAGCCACTTTTTCCTACATCGTGCATTCTTCTAACTGCTACAGCAATTGATGGCACCATAATTCCCAGACAAAATATTCCAGACAAAATTGAAAAAACAATTCCTATTACAGGAATAAAACTTAAAGCAGTAAGCACAATATAAATCAAGATAGTTATAGGACCAAACATCCAATATTCTTTTCTTCTAGCTCTACCTTTAAAATTTGCATAGTTATTTAAAAGTGTGTTTTTGTACATTTCTAACATAATAAAATCTTTTTACCCCCTACTCTTAAGGCTTTTCAGTTACTCCATTAATACTTTTTAACAGAGCGCAAAATTATTTGCTTTGAAAATCACCAATAGACTCTAAAAGTTTTTCTTGTATCAGAAAAAGACATTTTTAAGCATAAAAAAATCCCATTCATTTCTGAATGGGATTTTTAAATATGCTTTACTGTTATTTAAAACCAGCCTTTATAACCAACCTGATACGTTTGATAAAACTCTTCATCGTCTCTGGTTAGATATATTATACCTTCAATAAGTCCAATTATACCGCCAATTCCAAATGCTAAACCTAGAAGAAGCTGAATTATTCCTTCTTTAGTATAACCTAAATAAAACTTATGGATTCCTAAATATCCTAATAAAATAGCTAGAATTCCCGCTAACACTCTTTTATTCTCCTGCCCATAACGTGGATTATTCCAATCTTCTCTCTTTGTATTTTCCATGATCTTAATTTTTATTATTCTTAAAACAGTACTTAAACAAAAAACCTGATTGTTCCGAAATCAGATTGTTAGATTTATTAAAACCAGATTGATTGATGCAAGATATCATCAAAAGAGTTGTTTCTCACAAATAAAACCAGTCTTATAAAATGATAGACACCCAAAAAAACAGCTAATATGTAAGCCAACTTTCTGTTGTATAAAAGTGCGGTAAAATATTCTTTCTTGGTAATTAATTCTGTAACCAAAACAACAATCGTTACAGCACAAAAAGCAATAACAAAAGGACCTAAAATGTGATAAGAAATTGATTTGTATAGATCTCCCTGATAAAAATAAACTAGAGACTTTGTAATTCCGCATCCTGGACACGGAAAACCTGTCAGCATCTTAAAAGGGCATAATGACTGATCTGTTTCCAAATGATCATTATGATTATGAAGCATTAAAAAAAACGGAACTATCAGTGTAATTGCTGCACCGATAATTCCGTAAATTTTACGTCTTGTTTGCGTATTATTTATATAATCTGTTGATATCACCTTGTACAATCATTGCCGCAGCAATAGGAAAAAAGAATCCTAAAACAATTAATAAAGTAGATTGGTCTTTTTGAAGCTCACCAGTTTTCTCATACACTTTTGGCAATGCATCTTTACCTGCCAAGTAGTAGAAGTAAATATTAACTGGCATACAACAACCTGCAAAAATTGCAACTGGCTGTGAAATAACTTCTCTTTTCGCTACAGCATTAAAAACCTCAGCTACTTTAATGTTCCAATAAATTAAATACAATCCGCAAGTTAAAAATCCAAATAGCAAAACCATAATAGGATCTACTTTAAATACTGGGATTTGTTCTTCAAAATTATTCGATGTTTCTTGTAATTCCATCTTCGTTTAAAAAATTTATTAATTCCTACTCTTCGGATTTTCGGCTTTCTCCAAACTTCAAAAACAAACCTATTTAGACTCATTCTTTTAAAATTCGGAAACAATATTATTAAAAATTAACAAATAAAACTAATCTCACTAAATAAAATTTACAAGAAAAAACTCGTTATTAATCTCTAAAGGCTGTAGGCTAGTTTTTGCCGTACACTGCTTTAATTTTGTCAACAATTACTTGCGCCAGACGCTCATGGCTTTCAAAAGTCCAACCCGCAATATGAGGCGTCAGCAAAACATTTTTAGCTTCCATAAGATACTGAAGCGCCGCTGGTGTATTGTTTTCTTGAAATAAGGTTTCAAAAGAAAGTTTTTCATATTCCAAAACATCCAAACCTGCTCCTAGAACTTTTTTCTCTTTCATAGCTTCAACCAAATCGGCTGTAACAATGTTTTTACCACGCGAAGTATTAATAATCCAAAATGGCTTTTTAAACGCATTTATAAAGGCGCTGTTGACCATTTTATCAGTTTCTGGTGTCCAAGGAAGGTGAAGGCTTAAAACATCTGCTTTTTCGCGTAATTCTTCCAAAGAAACTTGTTTGGCATTTTCGTCGCCAACATTATCCAAAATATCATAACATAAGACCTCCGAATCAAAACCTTTCAATTTTTTAGCAAAAGCTTTCCCCATATTCCCGTAACCAATAATTCCTACTGTTTTTAAATCCAGTTCATGGCCTCGATTGCTTTCACGATTCCAGTGCCCCGCTTTTACTTCTGCATCGGCTTGATTTAAATTATTAAACAATGACAAAATCATGCCTAACGAATGTTCTGCAACAGCATTGCGATTTCCTTCTGGCGCAGCAATAAGATGAATTCCTTTTGAAGAAGCATACTCACAATCAATACTTTCCAGACCCGCACCAACTCTTGCAATAAATTGCAACTTAGTTGCTTTATCTAAAAATGTCTTATCAATCTTGAATCGGCTTCTAATTACGATTCCGTTATAGTCTTGTATTTTTGCTTCTATTTCTTCTTTTGAAGATTTAAAATCAGCGTGGTTTTCAAAACCAGTTTCTTCCAATTGATTCCAAAGAATTGGATTATTACTGTCTATATGAAGAATTTTTATACTCATTTTGTGTTGAATTTATAAAAAACAAAAATACGGTTAATTTAATCTAATGGATAACATTCTGAATAAAAAGCATAATGTTCTTGCCATTGCTTATTAATAAAAAAGCCATCATCATGAATATAATTAACAATTAATTTTCCGTTTGATTCCTTTATTCTCGAAAGATCTGATGCTCCCGAAATTTCAAATTGGCGTATAATTTTTCCTTTTTTATCTAATACAAATATTACTGTAGAAAAAAGATGTTTTGAGGAGAGATTTTCGAGAATTATTGAAAGTATAAACTCTCCATTTGCACGTTTCAATCCAACTGCGTTTTCAAAAGTCCAAGCAATTTTACAATTCTTAGGAAACTTAATTTTAAGTTGCCATAAATCTATTTCATTGACATTTTTAGTAAATATTAGTTCATTTCGTTTAGAATTTATAGTCTTTACACTGAAATAGCAGTTTTCATCTGTGTCCCAGTAAAAAATATTAGAATCTAATACAGTACTACTATCTCCTCTAGTATTATAAGTTGTGTTGTGCTTGTTTTCAATTTCATTATTATCGACTGCTAATTCTTTCTCTAACATTTTCTCTTCCAATGGTGTTGGTTCTCGATGAACCCTATCGTAATACGGAGTTCTCTTGTCAGAATGATCTTCAATGACTTGCAAATCCTCATTAACAATAAATCTTTGCAAGGACCTTGTTGTAAATAAATCTGTTTCTTTAATTTTTAGACCATTTACATAATATGAATTATACTTGTACAAAGTGATATTGTCTATAAAAGTATTTTCATAATCCTTAAAAACATTCAAATTCAATAATTTGAAGTTTTTATCTAGTATTGCTATAAAAGGAAATTCTTTCTGATTATTTCTTTTTATGGTACCACTTACAAAAATTTTATTTCTTAAATAATCGATTGAAAATAAATTAGCTTCTAAAGTAAAACCTTTATCTATTATAGGCTTTAGTAAAACATCTCTAATTGATATACTTTCAGAGACATAACCAGAGCTTCTCTTTTTAAATGTCATTTTTTCAATCTCATATCTTATGTTTTGTAACTCATCATCAGTACCTATTAATTCTCTATTGGTTAGATTTAAACCTTTTCTAACATAAATAGTAAACCCTCCATCATAATTATCAGCAATCCAGGATTCATGAAAATTATACTTTGAAAACCCATCTCCGATCTTTTGTTTGTATAATTCCTTACCATTTTTGTCAAGTACTAATACAAACGGAGTGCTCTTTTCTCTTTTTAGAATACTAATTATATTTCCATTGGTTAAAACATTAAAAGCTACTAGATCTGATTTTTCTAATTCAGCTTTATATCTCCATAACTTTGGAGAATTGTATTGGCTAGAATAATGAATAACCGATCTTACGTTCAGTTTTCCATTACTCTCTTCTGTATCATCCTTTTGATAAGTCTTATCAATTTTTACAGGTTTTTGGGAATATGTTATCGTTTTGCTCAAAGATTTTTTTTCACAAGAAATCTGCGAGAAAACAAAAAACATAATTATAACTGCAAATAAAAGTCTGTTAGAATTCATTTCTAATCATTAATAAATTACGTGCAAAATTAAAGAATATTCCTATAATTAAAAATACTGAAATTTAATTCTAAATTATTCAAACTCCCCCCTGCACAAAATTCAAACTTTTTATTGCTCAGATTTTTTTTTAACTTTGAAAGAATAAGGATTCTACAATCCATCATATAAATCTTCAGAAAATCTTCCCTAATGAAACTTACCAAGACTTTTAAAGCCTTTTTTGAAAACGAAAAATCGGGAGGAATTATCCTGCTCTTTGTCACGATTTTATCTCTTTATCTTGCGAACTCTTCCATTCAAGTTCCATACGTTGCTTTTTGGGAAAAAGAGGTTGCGGGTCATTCTATAACCCATTGGATCAATGACGGACTGATGACTATTTTCTTCCTTTTGATCGGATTGGAGTTGGAACGCGAGATTTATCATGGTGAATTATCCAATATTAAAAATGCTTCTCTGCCAATTATGGCCGCTTTTGGCGGAATGCTGGTTCCTGCCGCAATCTTCCTGGCTTTAAATTATGGAACGACCACACAGAACGGAGCCGGAATTCCAATGGCTACCGATATTGCTTTCGCAATCGGAATTTTATCCCTTTTAGGAAATAGAGTTCCAACTTCGCTAAAAGTCTTTTTAACTGCTTTGGCGGTTATCGACGATTTGGGAGCCATAATTGTTATTGCCGTTTTCTACACCACATCGATTTCGTTTTTGAATCTAGGAATCGCACTTGGAATTTGGGGCTTATTATTTATCTTAAATAGAATGAAGATTCATAATCTGATTCCGTATTTAATTGGTGGAGCAATAATGTGGTATTTTATGCTTAATTCAGGAGTTCATGCAACCATTACGGGAGTTATTCTAGCATTTGTAATTCCGTTTGGAGATGGCGGAGAAAAAACCTCATCGTATAGATTACAGCATTTTTTACATCAGCCAGTTGCTTTTTTTATTCTGCCGCTGTTTGCAATTGCAAATACCGCTATAACTATTACAGAAAACTGGCATGAAGGTCTTAATCATGTTAACACATACGGAATCATTCTTGGCCTCGTGGTTGGTAAACCGCTCGGAATTTTACTTTTCTCTTCTGTTGGTGTAACTGCAGGTTTATGCACTTTGCCGAAAAATTTAAAATGGACGCATATTTTTGGTGCTGGAATGCTCGGCGGAATTGGGTTTACTATGTCAATATTCATTACGGTTCTTGCCTTCAAAAATCCTGAAGTTATAGTTTTTTCTAAAATAGCCATTCTTATAGCTTCTTTAGTAGCAGGTTTAGCAGGTTTCTTGTACTTGAAATATATCCTCAATAAAAAACCAAGATAAATATGGCAATTTGTAACAAATTGAGCTATTTTTTCTATTTATCTTTTCTGGGTTTGATCGTTATATCCTGCAATAAGAAAACCGAAACAACAGCAGAACAAAAGCCAGAAAATGCAATTTCTGTGACTAACGCTAAAAATCTTGTTTCTGTTAAAGATTCTATTTCGGGAACTTATAATTCTAAAACCGAAGACTGTAATATCTCGTTGATTATTTCTAAAAATCAAAAAGATTACCATTACATCTTTACAACTAAAAATAGAACATTAAAAGGAAAAGCTATTTTCTCTCAAAATAGTTCTGGCGAAAAATTTATTTCCTTAGAAGGAATTAAATGGGATGAATACGAAGGTGATATCAGCAATGAAGAAAACGATTCGATTCCTGCAAAAGAGTTAAAAATACCTGTTGGAATCGATGCTTTGTATGTAAAAGATACTCTTACAATTCAGAATTATGGCAATGCGATGAATTCGTATACTAAGATTTCTGAATGTGGGTTGAAGTATATTCAACTAATAAAGAAATAAATTCCAAAATATTTTAAATTCCAAATTCCAAGCTATTCGATAATATCTGTCATTCTGAGGAACGAAGAATCACACAAGTAAGTTGATAACGATTGACGATTTTGAATGTGGAGTTTCTAGTGTGATTCTTCGTTCCTCAGAATGACAAAACTAGCGTTAACTTTATAAAACAAAAAATTCCAAACTCCAGTTTAAAATTGGAATTTGGAATTTTTATTATTGGAATTTCTTTAAAAATCTAACCTTTGATTTGTTTCAATGAAGTCTTAATTCCTTTAATTAATGATGAACTGAAACCATTATGTTCCATTTCATTTAAACCGACAATCGTACAGCCTTGAGGTGTCGTTACACGGTCAATTAATTGTTCTGGGTGCACTCGTTCTTCCAGAAGCATTTTTGCTGCTCCTTTTACCGTTTGAGCCGCAATTGCAAGAGCAGTATTAGAATCAAAACCAATTTCAATTCCTGCTTGCATAGAAGCGCGAATATAACGCAACGCATACGCAGTTCCGCAAGCGCCTAGAACTGTAGCTGCGTCCATTAATTTTTCGTCGATTACAGGCGCTGTTCCTAAATCTTGAAATAAATCAACAACTGGGGAAGCATTTGCTGCATATTTCTCAGGGAAAGAAATACAAGTTGCCGATTCTCCAAACTGCGCTGCAATATTTGGCATAATACGAACAACTGGATATTCAAAATTTGTTTTGGTTTGAAGCATATCCAAAGACAATCCGCTTACTGCTGAAGCAATTGTTTTATTTTGGATAACTGGCAGGATTTCGGCCAAAACAGTATCTACCTGATACGGTTTGATCGTTAAGATTACAACATCAGCTTCCTGGATGTTGTGTTTATTATCGTTAGAAACCGTGATTCCGTATTCTGATAAATATTGAATACTTGCAGTGTTTCTTCTTGTGACAGTAACTTGGTTGTTTTTCGAGAATTTAGCAATTCCCAAGGCAATAGAAACCCCAAGGTTTCCTCCTCCAATAATGTGTACTTTCATTTTGGTTTGGCTTTAATTTATTTCTGATTGGTAAACAGCATTTTCCGCCTGCAAATTACGCAGATTTTAGAGATTTTAAATCACTGCAAAAAGCTAATTTGTGGCAAAAATCTAGAATCCGAGAATCAGATTTGCTACTCCAAAGTAGAGCATGATTCCGAATACGTCATTGGTCGTTGTAATAAACGGACCTGTAGCAATTGCGGGATCAATTTTGTTTTTGTTCAAGAAAAGCGGCACTAAAGTTCCTAAAGTAGCAGCAAACAAAATCACGACAATCATCGAAATTGAAATGGCAAACCCAACTAAATACTGCTGATACATGATAGAATGATAACACAATAAAAGAAATGAGATGATACTTCCAGAAATCATCGAAACGGTAATTTCTTTGGTAAAATAACCACGGCTAAAATCTTTCAATGTTCCATTTGCCAAACCTTGCACTACGATTGCCGAAGCCTGAACTCCAATATTTCCTGCAGTTGCAGAAAGTAAAGGCACAAAAATGATTAGTGTAGAATATTTTTGAAAAGTTGCTTCATTGCCTTTTAAAACAAAAGACGCTACAATTTCGATTACCATTCCGATCAAAAGCCAAGGCAGACGCGCTTTTGTCAATTCATAAACGCTGTCATTCGACTCAACATCTTGCGTAATACCGGCAGCTAACTGGTAATCTTTGTCGGCTTCTTCCTTGATTACGTCTACAATGTCGTCAATAGTAATTCTCCCGACTAATCGCCCTAACTCGTCAACAACCGGAATTGCCTCCAAATCATATTTCTGCATGATACGAGCGACTTCAACATCTTCCGTATCAACATTTACAAAATTTAATTTTCGGATATAGACTTCGCCAATCTGAGTTTTGGTTGAAGAAGTTAGTAAATCTTTTAGAGATAATCTTCCTTTTAAACGGTTTTCATCATCCACAACGTAAATAGAATGCACTCTAGATACATTTTCTGCCTGAATTCTCATTTCTTTAACGCAGGTCAAAACGTTCCAATTTTCATTCACTTTTACAAGCTCTTTACCCATCAAACCACCAGCCGTGTTTTCGTCATAACGCAAAAGATCAACAATGTCCTTGGCGTGTTCAACGTCTAATATTTCAGAGATTACTTCCGCTTTGATTTCCTGCGAAAGTTCTGCGATAATATCGGCAGCGTCATTGGTTTCAAGCTCGTCAAGCTCTTCTGC
>Ga0308157_10009369_pt1 | contig 10865 bp, 6 predicted proteins | sample PhyBR1_FD_201035 | JGI IMG/M metagenome (GOLD analysis project Ga0308157, IMG submission 201035) | Phyllosphere microbial communities from UC Gill Tract Community Farm, Albany, California, United States - DLSLB.R1 | ecosystem: Host-associated > Plants > Phyllosphere > Unclassified | place: USA...
AGGGCGGATGCATTGGTGGATGTGGCAGCTGGCATACCAAACCCAAGCGCCAGGCATGCCGCAAATAAGGACGATGCAAACCTCTTCATCGGTTTCTCCTCTTTTATACCTGTTGCTGATTTTGCTACCGTAATGTGGCGGGTAGGTGGCTGCCATAGCTCACTTTTTCTTGTCGGCAGCAACAGTTGGTTGAAGCCGCGCACTGGAACTAAAAAGACCTGCCAGGAATTGACATAAAGATATGTTTATGTCATTAAGCGGCTCTGATGTGCTATAGACCCATGCGGTGCTGTAGCGATGAAGCGTATTTGAATACAGGTGGTAATCCCCTATGACGTCTTCCCTCGATAATCTTTTTGGTTCAACGGCAGTAAAGCCGGACGGTTCTGAAGTGCTTGCAGCACTGATCAAAGCCGCAAGTGAGCGCATTTTGATTCTCGACGGGGCCATGGGTACGCAGATTCAGGGGCTTGGCTTCCACGAAGAGCATTTTCGTGGCGAGCGCTTTGGTGCCTGCGATTGCCAGCTTCAGGGCAATAACGACCTTTTGACGCTCACCCAGCCAAAGGCGATTGAAGAAATTCACTATGCTTACGCCATGGCCGGTGCTGACATTCTGGAAACCAACACATTCTCTTCGACGACAATCGCGCAGGCTGATTACGGCATGGAAGATGCGGTCTATGAACTCAACCGCGACGGTGCACGTCTGGCGCGTCGTGCGGCAACCCGTGCGCAGCAAAAAGATGGTCGCCGCCGCTTTGTGGCGGGCGCTTTGGGGCCAACAAACCGTACGGCTTCGCTATCACCGGATGTTAATAATCCGGGCTATCGCGCCGTCACTTTTGACGATCTGCGCATTGCCTATGCCGATCAGATCCGCGGCCTGATTGATGGTGGCTCCGACATTATTCTCATCGAGACGATCTTTGATACGCTGAATGCAAAGGCTGCTGTCTTTGCTGCCGAAGAAGTATTTATCGAGAAGGGTGTGCATCTGCCGGTAATGATTTCCGGCACGATCACCGATCTTTCGGGCCGCACGCTTTCCGGCCAAACGCCGACGGCATTCTGGTATTCGCTGCGTCATGCCAAGCCTTTCACCATTGGCTTGAATTGTGCACTCGGTGCCAATGCGATGCGCGAACATCTCGCCGAAATCGCCGGTATTGCTGATACATTTGTCTGCGCCTATCCGAATGCTGGCCTGCCAAACGAGTTTGGCCAGTATGACGAAAGCCCGGAAGCGATGGCTGAGCAGATCGAGGACTTCGCGCGAGAAGGCCTCGTGAATGTGGTCGGTGGATGCTGTGGCTCGACGCCGGATCATATCCGTGCAATAGCGGCTGCGGTTGCCAAACACCCGCCGCGCAAGCCGGTCAAGGTGCCGCCTTTGATGCGCCTATCGGGTCTTGAACCTTTCACGCTGACCAAGGATATTCCTTTCGTCAATGTCGGCGAGCGCACCAACGTCACAGGTTCGGCACGTTTCCGCAAGCTGATTACGGCTGGTGATTATTCGGCGGCATTGGTTGTCGCCCGCGATCAGGTGGAAAACGGTGCGCAGATTATCGACATCAACATGGATGAGGGGCTGATCGACAGCCAGAAGATCATGGTTGAGTATCTCAACCTGATCGCTGCGGAGCCGGATATTGCCCGCGTTCCGGTAATGATCGACAGTTCCAAATGGGAAGTGATCGAGGCTGGTCTGAAATGCGTTCAGGGCAAGCCGATTGTTAATTCCATCTCGCTTAAAGAAGGCGAAGAAGCTTTCGTGCATCATGCGCGACTGGTTCGTGCCTATGGCGCGGCAGTTGTCGTCATGGCATTTGACGAAACCGGACAGGCCGACACCGAACTGCGTAAGGTCGAAATTTGTACCCGTGCCTACAAAATCCTGACCGAACAGGTCGGTTTCCCACCTGAAGACATCATCTTCGATCCGAACGTCTTTGCGGTCGCGACCGGTATTGAAGAGCACAATAATTACGGCGTCGACTTTTTGGAAGCGACACGCAAAATCACATCGACTTTGCCGCACGTCCACATATCTGGTGGCATATCAAATCTGTCTTTCTCGTTCCGCGGCAATGAGCCGGTGCGCGAAGCCATGCATGCGGTCTTCCTTTATCATGCTATCCAGCTTGGCATGGATATGGGTATCGTCAATGCCGGTCAGTTGGCGGTGTATGATACGATTGATCCAGAATTGCGCGAGGCCTGCGAAGATGTGGTGCTGAACCGCCGCGATGATGGCACAGAGCGATTGCTCGAAATCGCGGAGCGATTCCGAGGTACGGGTGCAAAAGAAGCCAAGACACAGGATTTGAGCTGGCGCGAATGGCCGGTTGAAAAGCGGCTTTCCCATGCGCTGGTCAATGGCATCACAGAATATATCGAAGCCGATACCGAAGAGGCGCGTCTCGCTGCCGCGCGTCCACTGCACGTTATCGAAGGCCCGCTGATGGCAGGCATGAACGTGGTGGGCGATCTGTTTGGCGCTGGTAAAATGTTCCTGCCGCAGGTGGTTAAATCCGCACGTGTGATGAAGCAGGCTGTTGCTGTGCTTCTGCCTTACATGGAAGAAGAAAAGCGCTTGAATGGCGGTGAAGGTCGCCAGAGTGCCGGCAAGGTGCTGATGGCAACCGTCAAGGGTGATGTGCATGACATCGGCAAGAATATTGTCGGCGTGGTTCTCGCTTGTAACAATTATGAGATCATTGATCTTGGTGTGATGGTTCCGACACAGAAAATTCTCGACACGGCTCGCGCTGAAAATGTCGATGTTATCGGCCTTTCCGGTCTTATCACCCCGTCGCTCGACGAAATGGTGCATGTGGCCGCCGAAATGGAGCGTGAAGGCTTTAACGTGCCGCTGCTGATCGGTGGCGCTACGACCAGTCGTGTGCACACGGCGGTGAAAATCCATCCGCGATATGAGCAGGGACAGGTGGTCTATGTGATCGATGCCAGCCGTGCGGTGGGTGTTGTTTCCAATCTGCTGTCGCCTGAAAATAAGGGCGCTTATGTCGACGGCATCCGTGCCGAATATGCGAAGGTTGCGGCGGCTCATGCCCGCAATGAGGCCGAAAAGAAGCGTCTGCCACTGGCTCGTGCGCGCGAAAATGCGCATAAGCTCGACTGGGATGCTTACACGCCGCCCAAGCCTACATTCCTCGGCACAAAGACATTCGAGAACTACGATCTTGCAGAGATTGCGCGCTATATCGACTGGACGCCATTCTTCCAGACATGGGAGATGAAGGGCCGCTATCCAGCCATTCTTGAAGATGAAAAGCAGGGTGAAGCAGCGCGTCAGCTTTGGGCAGATGCACAGGCCATGCTCGCAAAGATCATCGAAGAGAAGTGGTTTGCGCCGCGTGGCATCATTGGTTTCTGGCCTGCAAATACGGTGGGCGATGACATTCGTCTGTTCACCGATGAAAGCCGGAAAGAAGAACTTGCAACCTTCTTCACGCTGCGTCAGCAATTGTCCAAACGTGACGGCCGCCCCAATGTCGCTATGTCTGACTTCGTGGCCCCGGGTGATAGCGGCAAGCATGATTACGTCGGTGGCTTTGTTGTCACGGCTGGTATTGAGGAAGTCGCAATTGCCGAACGCTTCGAGCGGGCGAATGACGATTACTCGTCCATTCTCGTCAAAGCACTGGCTGACCGCTTCGCAGAAGCCTTTGCCGAACTGATGCATCAGCGTGTGCGCAATGAGTTTTGGGGCTATGCGCCGGGTGAAGATTTGTCGAATGACGATCTGATCCACGAGCGTTATGCAGGTATTCGTCCGGCTCCGGGTTATCCGGCGCAGCCTGATCACACCGAAAAGAAGACCCTGTTTGAAATACTGGATGCAACGGTACAAACGGGCGTGGAGCTAACTGAAAGCTATTCGATGTGGCCGGGTTCGTCCGTATCGGGCCTCTATATCGGCCATCCGGAGAGCTACTATTTCGGTGTTGCCAAGGTCGAGCGTGATCAAGTTGAAGATTATGCGAACCGCAAGGGCATGAGCGTTGACGAAGTCGAGCGCTGGCTTGGGCCTGTGCTCAATTACATTCCCGGTCAGGCACCGGAGCCGGTTGAAGCGGCTGCTTGATAGCAATCGAACAAATTATAAACAAGCCCGGCAATGCGGGGCTTGTTTATTTAAATTTACTCAAGTTCTAAATAACGTCTTTCCAGTAATGGTGCGTGAGCTATTTGCGCTGGACAACGCAAAAAACAAAAGAGCGGAGCGGTTCCTGTCATTATTTTTAAGCTGGATCTGCTCTATTCATCAATCAGTATTTGTTTTGTGTAATTTGAAGATTTATTGAAATTATTATGTGTAGATGAGCCGAAAATCATGTGTTATGTAATACAGGTGGCTCACGGTATTGTGGTCGATAAGTTAATAATTCGGGTTCCGGCGCCATAGAATCCTATAAATTTCTATTTGTTTATCTGGCTGTGTATTGCAGGCCGGAATGTACCTCTTTGACTGATCTTATTCAGAAATTCTTTTGGTTCATCGAAACAATATCAGGATTCCGGCCATGAAATGGGAAGATTTTTACGAGACCATCCAGTCCTCCGACAATGCAGAAACCCTGTTTGAACAAATTAAATCCTACGCCTCGAAGCTCGGCTTTGCTTATGTTTCCTATGCTATGTGTGTGCCGTCGCTCGACAGCATTTCGCGCTGGATACGTTTTGAGACTTTGCCGGAGGCCTGGCAGAAACATTATGGCGCAAAGAAATATGTTGAAATCGATCCCGTCCTGCGTCGGGGGATTAATTCAATTGAGCCTATCATCTGGTCGCCCAAACTGTTCGCTGAGGCACCTCAGTTATGGGCGGATGCACAGCAATTTGGTTTGAAAGCGGGTGTTTCACAACCCTGTTGGGCGGCCCAAGGCGTTTTCGGAGTTCTGACATTCCTGCGTGAGAAGCCAGCCTTGTCAGACGGCGAAATATCAATGCTGCGTCGCCAGATGCAGATTGTGACCAATCTTCTGCACCTCGCCATGTTTGAGCATCTCAATGTGCCTAGCATTAATTGCGTTGCGGAAGTTAATCTGACAGCGCGTGAACGTGAAATTTTGCGCTGGACGAGTGAGGGCAAGACAGCCGAGATTATCGGCACAATTCTCAATATCTCGACCCGTACCGTCAACTTCCATATCAGCAATGTTTTGACCAAGCTTGTTTCCGTCAACAAGGTGCAGGCAGTCGCTAAAGCGCGCACTTTTGGCCTTTTATAGCACCCACTTTTCCTTTGGCGGATTGACCCGAAGGATATTCTTACTCCCTTCAAAATGCTTTAATACTACAAATTCAGTAGTATTTTCCGTAGCTTGAGGCAAAAATCGGCTTTTCGATTTGGCGCAAGTTTGTTCCTGCTTTGGGATTAAAACGGGCAAGTTTTCGCTCAAGCGTCTCGCAATACGCGATAGCATACTTTTCCTTTTGCTCTGCCTTTCACGACAATGCGCGTCATAGCAAACCAGTTGAGCTGGCCTCCCGGAGATACCGACGTGCATCATGCATCCCTGACCAAAAACCTGACGCATCTTGCGCGCCTGGAAGCAGAAGCAATCCATATTTTCCGTGAAGTGGCGGCGACTTTTGAAAATCCGGTTATGCTCTATTCGGTTGGCAAGGACTCGGCAGTAATGCTGCATCTGGCGATGAAGGCGTTTTATCCTGCACCGCCGCCATTTCCTTTTCTGCATGTCGATACGACCTGGAAATTTCGGGAAATGATCGAGTTTCGCGATGCGCAGGCCCGCGAAAAGGACCTTAAACTGCTCGTTCATATCAATGAAGACGGCGTGCGCGATGGCGTTGGTCCTTTCACGCACGGCTCCAATGTGCATACGCACATCATGAAGACGGTCGGGCTCAGACAGGCATTAGATAAATACAAATTCGATGCAGCTTTTGGCGGCGCGCGCCGCGACGAGGAAAAATCACGCGCCAAAGAGCGCATTTTCTCGTTCCGCAATGCGCAGCATGGCTGGGATCCAAAAAGCCAGCGCCCGGAAATGTGGAAGGTCTATAACACCCGCATTGCAGCCGGTGAATCGATCCGAGTCTTTCCGCTCTCCAACTGGACCGAACTCGACATCTGGCAATATATTCTTCAGGAAAATATCCCGATTGTGCCGCTCTATTTTGCAGCACCGCGCTCGGTTGTCGAGCGTGACGGCATGCTCATCAAGGTCGATGATGAGCGCATGACGTTGCGCCCCGGTGAGAAGATTGAAGAGCGGATGGTACGGTTTCGCACACTCGGTTGCTATCCGCTGACCGGCGCGATTGAATCGAGCGCCACCAATCTCTCGGACATTGTCGAAGAAATGCTGATCGCCCGCACGTCAGAGCGTCAGGGTCGCGCCATTGATCGTGACGAAGCAGGCTCGATGGAAAAGAAGAAGCGGGAGGGCTATTTTTGATGAACGCCATATTGAAGCCTTCTGTAGCAAGTGCAGCCGTCAGCGAGTTTCTCGCCGATCAGGAACGTAAGACGCTGCTCCGCTTTTTGACTTGCGGTTCGGTCGATGACGGAAAATCCACGCTGATTGGGCGTTTGCTCTATGACACCAAGCTGATCTTTGAGGATCAACTTGCAACGCTGAAGAACGACAGCCGCAAATTCGGCACCACGGATGACGATTTTGATTTTGCGTTGCTGGTTGATGGCCTAGAAGCCGAACGCGAGCAGGGCATCACCATCGATGTGGCCTATCGCTTCTTCTCAACCCCGCGCCGCAAGTTCATCGTGGCCGACACGCCGGGCCATGCGCAATATACGCGCAACATGGCTACAGGCGCTTCGACGGCTGATCTTGCAGTTGTGCTGATCGATGCGCGGCAGGGCGTGCTGACACAGACGCGCCGCCATAGTTTTATCGCCTCGCTTCTTGGCATCCGGCACATAGTGGTGGCGATCAACAAGATCGATTTGGTCGATTTCTCGCAAGACGCTTTTGAACGTATTGTCGCTGACTATATGAGCTTTGCCAAAGACTTAGGCTTTGCCAGTATTCAGGCAATTCCGCTGTCTGCACGCTTTGGCGATAATGTTAGCAGCCTTTCGCCGCGTATAGGCTGGTATCAGGGACCATATCTGCTGGAGCATCTGGAAACCGTGCGCCTTGATACAGATAGCATCGGCAAGCCATTTCGCTTTCCGGTGCAATATGTGAACCGCCCAAATCTTGATTTCCGCGGCTTCTCCGGCACGGTTGCCTCAGGGGCTATTGCAGAAGGCGATACGGTCGTGGTTGCTAAGTCGGGCAAGCAATCGAAGGTGAAACGCATCGCCACCTATGATGGTGATCTGCCCCGCGTCAGCGAAGGGCAGGCGGTTACACTGGTGCTTGACGACGAGATTGAAGTCTCTCGTGGCAATATGCTCGTGGGGGCGGAAGCGCGTCCAGAAGTGGCAGATCGTTTTGCGGCCAATATCGTGTGGTTCGGTGAAGACGCCTTACAGCCGGGCCGTTCCTATCTGTTGCGCACCGAAACAGACCAGACACCGGTAACGGTCAGCGAGATCAAATACCGTACCGACGTTAATACATTTGCGCGGGAAGAGGCGACGCAGCTTGATCTTAATGAAGTCGGGCATTGTCATCTTCAGACGGCGGATCAGATCGTGTTTGATCCCTATGCGGATAACCGCGTGACAGGTGCTTTCGTGCTGATTGATCGTGTGACCAATGCCACGGTTGGCGCCGGTATGATCGACCATGCGCTTCGCCAGTCAACCAATGTACATTTGCAGGCTTTTGATCTCGATAAGCAGGCGCGTGCTGCGCAGAAATTCCAGAAGCCCGCCGTGCTGTGGTTTACAGGCCTGTCAGCATCTGGCAAGTCGACCATTGCCAACAGGCTCGAACAGCGGCTTCATGCGCTCGGCAAGCACACCTATCTGCTTGATGGCGATAATATTCGTCATGGTCTCAACAGCGATCTTGGTTTCTCCGATGAGGACCGTGCGGAAAATATCCGCCGCGTTGGAGAGGTAGCGGGTCTTATGGCCGATGCCGGGCTGATTACGCTGGTCTCGTTCATTTCGCCGTTCCGTTCAGAACGCGACCGCGTGCGCTCACGGCTGCCCGAAGGTGAATTCATCGAAATCTTTGTCGATACGCCGATTGAGGAATGTATGGCGCGTGATCCGAAAGGGCTTTATGCGCAAGCGCTGCGCGGGGAAATCAAGGCTTTCACCGGCATCGGTTCCCCTTATGAAGCACCGCTTTCGCCTGAACTTCATTTGAGCACCGCAGGGCGGGACATTGACGAACTCGTCGCGGAAGTGGAAAAGTATCTGGCCGAACGTGGTGTCATCGGCAGCTATGGCAGTGATTCCTGGTCGATTTGAGAAAATGAAAACATCCGCCTCACCCTATGCCGATCCGAACGGCCAGGCGTTTCTCGCCGTTTTGCAGGATGCAACGCTTGAGGCGGGGCGCGTGATCATGAAACATTACGATAACGGCTGTGCGGTTCATTCCAAGAAGGATCAGTCGCCGGTCACTGAAGCCGATCATGCCGCAGAAGCCGTCATCCTGTCAGCGCTTCGCACGCTTGCGCCAGATATTCCAGTGGTTGCAGAAGAAGAGGCTGCAGCTGGTCGATTGCCTGCACATCTTGGCCGACGCTTCCTGTTGATCGATCCTCTGGATGGCACACGCGAGTTTCTGCTGCGTAACGGCGATTTCACCGTCAATATCGCGTTGATTGAAGATGGCCTGCCCATATTGGGTCTGGTCTATGCGCCGGTGCGCAATCTGCTTTATTTTGGCAACGCGCAAGGCGCATGGGAAGCTATCACCAGCGCCAATCATCAGATCCAAAGCCAGCGCCCGATCAAGGCGCGTATCGCGCCGCCTGAACGGGTTGTCGTGTGCAGCCGTTCACATGTGACGCCGGAAACAGAACAGTTTTTGAAAGCCAACAATATTGGAAATAGTGTTTCGGTGGGATCGTCGCTCAAATTCTGTATGATTGCGCGTGGCGATGCCGATCTTTATCCGCGCTTTGGCCCAACAATGGAATGGGATACGGCAGCGGGCGATGCTATTCTTCGCGCGGCGGGCGGTATGACGACGACATTCGATGCACGTCCGCTGACTTATGGCCAGCGTTCTGACGGAACCGTGCAAAGCTTTTTCAACCCGGATTTCGTGGCTTATGGTGCAGGTTTAGCCCCAAACTTTATTTAAAACTCGTTTGCCGTCAAAAGAGTTTAAAAAAAGCTGGATGTTCCTCTTGCGGGTTCAAAAGAGCAGCGCTATAAGCCGCTCACACCCTGACTATTGAGTCTCGGTTTTATGGTTACGGAGCGTAGCGCAGCCTGGTAGCGCATCTGGTTTGGGACCAGAGGGTCGGAGGTTCGAATCCTCTCGCTCCGACCATTTTCTTCTCAGAAAAATATATTTAGATTGATTTGTCGAAGACTGACATGCGCATGAATGCGCCGTCATACTCGGCGATCTCCACCAATCGCTGTCGATTGAGAATTTCCACCTTGTAATTTTTGAACGTGATCAGCCCCTCTTCACGCAGCTCCCGCATCATGCGGTTGAGATGGATCGGTGTGAGGCCGAGAGCATCGGCAAGCTGGTATTGTGTCAGTGGACAATAAAAGGAATCCGGTTCGCCCATTCCGCAAGAGGTCACACGATCTGAAAGTTCCAGTAAAAGATGGGCGGTGCGGACAAAGGCGCTGCGACAGCCAACATTGGTGAGATGTTCAATGAGCATGGAACGCTGCCGTGACAGCAACTCTATGAATATCATGCTCAGTCGTGGCATTTTCCAGATTGTTTCTTCAAGCGATGCCAGCGGTATTTCATAAACCGACATCGGTGTAATTGTCTTGATCGTATTGTAGCTATAGCCGTCGGCGGTTCTTAGCCCAACAAAATCGCACCGCATCGGAAAATCGATGATCTGACGTTCACCACCGGAAAGATCGCGATAGACACATCCCCAGCCGGAACGCACCAGATGAATGCTTCGGATGGAAGCCCCCTGATTGATAATGACTGCATCGGCAGGATAGCTGTTTTCGGTGAGCGTGAGCGATAGAAGAGTTTGTTTTTCTTGCGCGTTGAGTTTGGCTAGAATTGGAGGCGATTCCAATAGACTAACCAGGCCGTCAATCATCAGGGCTGTGGAGTTCTGAGTCCCACTGTGCATCCGCTGCCTATGCCCAACGAAAGTTATAGAATTTATAACTTTCTGTTCCCGAAGTCGTTCTTATGGTCAGCTTATTTTTTTATAAAACGCTAACATAAGTTAATGACACGTTTATTTAACGATAGCAATATTTAGACCAGTCTTCATCGTGATTGGCAATAAAAATCAGAATAAACTGTCATAGTTTTTTGGCGTAACTAGTGTTTTGCGTTGAATGCAAACCTGAGTAACAGGGGAAACTAAAGCAATGTTTGAAGTCAGAGAACGATATTTATGGGCTGCACCAGACGGCGCGGGGAATGGATTTCCGGTTGTCGCTGGCGAAAGAGTAAGAGACGGAGGTTATGCAGCCGGTTTGCCTGTGCAGAGTGAGCCTCATCTGATGCTTGTCTGCAAAAGCAATCTGGAGCGTGAATGCCTTTTTAATGGACTGATGATGAACGGGCTTAAGCTGCCTGTCGTCAGCTATGCAGCGGTCGACAAGAATATGCCGCTGAATGGTGCCATCGTTGTTCTCATGCATATAGGTTCAAAGCGTCTTGCGGATCCGTTTTTCTCTGACGAACTGGAAGCTGAGATCAAGGCGTGGCATCCGATACCGGTTGTATTGCTTGCTGAACGCGAAGAGTGGGCGCAGGTCCTTCGTGCGATGG
>Ga0308157_10009370_pt1 | contig 10864 bp, 6 predicted proteins | sample PhyBR1_FD_201035 | JGI IMG/M metagenome (GOLD analysis project Ga0308157, IMG submission 201035) | Phyllosphere microbial communities from UC Gill Tract Community Farm, Albany, California, United States - DLSLB.R1 | ecosystem: Host-associated > Plants > Phyllosphere > Unclassified | place: USA...
GTGGTGCCGCGCATCAGCCGGCTGAACACGTCGCGGCCCAGTTCGTCCGTGCCCATCAGGTGGGTCAGGCTGGGCGCGGCCAGGCGCGACTTGAAATCAAGCTTGAGCGGGTCGTAGGGCGTCCAGAACAGGGCCACCAACGCCGTGATCACCACGGCCGCGACCAAGGTGCCGCCGATGACGGCGGTAAGGGAACGACGGGTCATTTCGCGGCCACCCTGGGGTCGAAAATCGGATAGAGCAGATCCACCAGCAGGTTCACCAGGACGTAGACCGTGGCGATGAAAAGCAGGCAGCCCTGGATGACGGGGTAGTCCCGGGCGAAGATGGCGTCCACCAGCAGACGCCCCAGCCCGGGGATGGTGAACACGGTTTCAATGACCGCGATGCCCGCCAGCAGGTTCCCCAGGATCAGCCCCAGCAACGTCCAGGTGGGGCCGAACGAATTCTTGAAGGCGTGGCGCCACATCACCTTGCTTTCCGGCAGGCCCTTGGCGCGGGCGTGGGTGATGTAGTCCAGATGCAGCACTTCCAGGGTCGAGGCACGGGTCATGCGCAGGATCACGCCGATCTCGTGCAACAACAGCGTGGCGACCGGCAGCACCAGGTACAGCAGCGCGCGGCCGGGGTTTTCGCTGAAGGCGACGAAACCCACGACGGGAAACCAGCCCAGTTTCAGCGCGAAGAGCAGCAACAGCAGCAGGCCCATCCAGAACGCCGGCAGCGAGAGCAGCAGCGTGGCGCCGGCCACCAGCGCCAGGTCCGCCATGCGGCCTTGGCGCCAGGCCGCGAACATGCCCGCTGGCACGGCCACCAGGGTGGCGAGCACCACCGCGGGCAGCACGATCTGCGCACTGACCGCGAACCGCTCGAGGATCAGCGTCATCACCGGCTGGCGGTTGGCGATGGATTGTCCCAGGTCGCCTTGCAGCACGTGCCCGGCCCAGATGGCGAATTGCGTCGGCCAACTGGCGTTCAGCCCCAGCTGTTCGCGCAACGCCGCAAGGCTGGCGGCATCGGCGGAGTCGCCCAGCATCAGCGCGGCCGGATCCCCCGGGATCAGCCGCACCAGGATGAATACGGCAAGCGCGACGATCAGCAGCGTGGGCAGCGCCATGCCGATGCGCGAGGCGACGAATCTGAGCATGGCGTCAGGCTGCCGCCAGTTCGGACTCGCGCACGTCGACCGCGTCGCCCGGTTCGTCGCCGTCCAGCCGGTAGGTGGTGAAGCGCCGGTTCGCCGCGGGCATGGGCGCGATTTCCATGATGCCCAACGCCGGTTCCATGACGATCATCGCCACGGTGGCGGTCAGGTTGCCGCCGTCGCCGTGGCGTGCGGGGCGGCAGACGGAATAGGGAGCCAGGAAGTCGTCGAACAGGGCGGCCTTGACGCCTTCGCGGTCAAGCAGGCGGCCTTGCGCCTGCAGCAGCCGGCGCACGCGCCAGTCGCGGTAGAAGCTCTCGGGCACGTGGGGAATGCCCGTGTCGCGCAGCTTGGACAGCGCGATGGCGCCCACCCAGTGGTTGGCGTGCACGATCAAGCCGTCGTCCGGATACAGCGGGAAGGCCTCGTCCGGCGCGCATTCGAAATCAATGCCGAAGCCCGCCGCCGACGCGATCATGATGTTGTTCGAGCACGACTTGGGCGTGGTCGCCACGACCTTGGCCGCCAGCGCGAAGTGTTCCTGTTCCAGCACCTTGCGGCGGATCAGGCCCAGCGGCACGCCCAGCGACCGGTAGTCGCGCTCGCATTCCAGGTAATTGGCGGTGATGGACACGCCTGCCGCGTTCAAGCCGCTGCGCGCCAGCCCGCCGGCTTCGACGAAGGTCAGGTAGTCGGGGCCGTGGTCCTGACGCACCCGCAGCACCACGCCGGTGTCGGCGCATTCGGCGCGCCAGTCCCAGTTTTGTGCGTGGATCAGATTGCCGGAGGCGCTGCGTTCGGGCAGCAGGATGGCCCCGGTGCAACCGTCGTCGGCCTCGTCGTCGGGGTTGGCAGTGGCGCTTTGTGCCCGCGCCAGTGCCATGACCTCGGTGCGGGCGTTGATCATGACGATGTCTTCGAACGGTACCCCTGCGCCGGCCGCGATGCCGTGCATTTCCTCGACGTAGCGCTCGTCGAAGTCACCGATGCGGCGCGCGTAGTCGGCGATCAGGGCTGTCTTTTGCGCGGCGCTCATGCCGAATCCGTCCAGGGCCCCGCCGTATAGCGCCACGCTCTGCCGGATGCGAGGAGCCAGCGCCCGACCGTACTGGCGGCCGCGCTCTTCGGGGCCGCCCGTCAACGTCACGCAGGGAAAGGGGGTGATCGCCATCGCTTGTCCTTTTGTATTTTGATGCTGTGTAATACACTAATTAGGCCGGATGTTGGCTGTCAATCTGTTTTATGTCGCGTTATATGAAATTTAGGGAAAACGTGAATGCCAAGGATGCGAATTGGCCTTGAGCATAGGAACCCACCGTGAAGCGCAGGAGCGCGATGCCATGCAGGAGCTAAGTCCCCTACAGATCGAAGTCGCCCGCAAGCTCACGGCGCTGATTCAAGGCGGCCGCTGGCAGGTTGGCGAACGGCTGTCGGATGCGCGCCTGGCGCAAGAACTCAAGGTGTCCCGGTCGCCGATCCGGCAAGCGCTGAATCTGCTGACGCGCCAGGGCCTGGTGGCGTATACGCCCGGCAAGGGCTACCGGCTGGAACGCGAACCGGGCAGCGACGAAAGCCTGGACGAACTGATGCCGCATTCCGAATCGGAAAGCCTGTACGGCGATTTGATGAGCGCGCGCGCGGTCGGCCGGCTGGGCGCGGAAGTGTCCGAGGCGCAACTGGTCGAGCAATTCCAGGTGACGCGCGGCGCGGTGCGGCGCGCGTTGATGCGTTTTGCCACCGAGGGGCTGGCTGAGCGGCTGCCGGGGCATGGCTGGCACTTCGCGGAAAGCCTGGACAACGAGCAGGCGGTGAACGAGAGCTACGAGTTCCGGCTGATCGTTGAATGCAACGCGCTGATGACGCCGGGCTACGCGCCGCGCCCCGACCAGTTGGCCGCTTTGCAACGCGAGCAGACCGAGATCCTGCAGATGCCCATCGAACAACTGCAGCGCGACGCCTGGTTCAACGCCAATGCAGCCTTTCACGAGACGTTGGCGGCGTGGTCCAACAACCGCTTCCTGACCGAGGCCGTGCGGCGCCAGAACTCATTGCGGCGCATGACGGAATACGCCAACTTCGGGCATCTGGCCGAGGTCCACATCCATCAGGCGTGCACCGATCACTTGGGGATCTTGGCGGCGCTGGCCGAGGGCGACCGCGACTACGCCACCGCGCTGCTCAGGCGGCACATCACGCGGTCGGCCGATATCTAGACGCGGGCTCGACGCCAGCAGGGCAGCGGCGCAACCCGGCGTGCGGCCTGCCGGCCTGGCCGTCGTAATTCAACAACAGATAATAAAGATGCGAATCAGTTGCATTACACTTCTTCCCGATTCAGCAGATCGCTGTGGGAGAGGTAGTCGACATGCACGTTCACCGGCCGGGTGGCCACCCATCCAATATTCGTCCCCGAATTCGTCCCCGATTCACGCTACGCCTCGCTGAAGGGCAGCAAACACGCTGCGCCTGCGTGGCATGGGGGCTTTTCCTGGCCCTGGCATCCGCCACCGCGGCGGCGCAGGAAGCCGGGGTATCCACCCTGCCCAGCGTGCAGGTGGTGGGCGAAGGCGATGGCACCACGACCGAAGGCTCCGGCTCGTACACGCCACGCGCCACCGCGGCCGGCACCGGCCTGGCGTTGACGTTGCGCGAGACGCCGCAATCGGTCACCGTCGTGACGCGCCAGCGCATGGACGATGAAGACATGCGTTCGCTGGCCGATGTGATGGCCAGCACGCCAGGCATCTCGGTGCAGAACTACGACAGCGAGCGGTACTCGTTCAGCTCGCGCGGCTTTTCCGTCAGCAACTACATGTATGACGGCATACCCACGAGTTTCGACACCGGTTACGCCGCCGGCGAATCGTCCGTCGATCCCATCATCTATGACCGCGTGGAGGTCGTGCGGGGCGCCACCGGCCTGTTGACCGGCGCCGGCAATCCCTCCGCGTCCATCAACCTGGTCCGCAAGCACGCCATCAGCCGCGAGTTCAAGGCCGACCTGAGCGTCAGCGCCGGCACGTGGGACAACTACCGTGGCACGCTGGACCTGTCGACGCCGCTGAACACCGACGGCAGCGTGCGCGGCCGCATCGTATCGGCGTATCAGGACAGCCATTCTTTTCTGGACGGCTATCAGAACAAGAAGACGGTTTTCTACGGCGTGGTGGACGCGGACCTGACCTCGCGCACCACCCTTAGCGCGGGCTTCAACTACCAGGACAATGACCCGCAGCGCAGCAGTTGGGGCGGTTTTCCGCTGTGGTACGCGGATGGCGGGCGCACCGACTGGAAGCGTTCGTTGAACACCGGGGCCGACTGGAGCGCTTGGGCAAGCACGACCCAAGGCGGGTTCGCCAGCCTGGAACACCGCTTCGACAACGACTGGCGCGTGCAGGCGGTGGCGTCGCACTCCAAGCACGAGATGGACGGCAAGCTGTTGTACCTGTACGGATGGCCCGATCGCGAGACCGGGCTGGGCATGGGGGCGTCGCCTTCCTGGTATCTGGGCGATCGCAAGCAGAACAGCATCGACGTCAAGGCGTCGGGCCCGTTCACGATGTTCGGCCGCCGTCACGAGGCCGTGGTGGGCGCAAGCTTCAGCCGCCAGTACGCCGACTTCGACTACCGGTCGTCCTTATCCACCGCGCCGGTCGGCAACTTCCTGGATTGGGACGGCTCGTATCCGGAACCGGACTGGAACGGCACGTCCGTCACCGCCAGCCGCTACACGACCAAGCAAACCGGCTGGTACGGCGCATTGCGCCTGAATCTGGCCGATCCGCTGAAGCTGATCGTTGGCGGCCGTTACAGCACCTGGAAGACGGACTCCGTCGGCTTCGGCGGCGGCAATCACACCGCCTTCGACAAGAACGCCTTCACGCCGTATGCCGGGCTGCTGTACGACATCAACGACACCTACACCGCCTATGTGAGCTACACGGGGATTTTCAATCCACAAAGCTATCAGGACCGTAACGGCGGGTGGCTCGACCCCCTTGAAGGCAAGTCCTACGAGGCCGGCGTCAAGGGCGAATTCCTGGAAGGGCGCCTGAACGCCAGCGCCGCCGTGTTCCAGGTCGACCAGGACAACGTGGCGCAGGCCGATACGGGATACCTGGTGCCGGGCACGATCAACGAGGCCTATCGGGCGGCGCAAGGCACGCGCAGCCGAGGCTTTGACCTGGAAGTGTCGGGCGAAGTCACGCCGGGCTGGAACTTGGCGGCGGGCTGGTCTCATTGGACCGCTAGCGATGGCGAGGGCAAGGCGATCCAGACCGACCAGCCGCGCAGCCTGGTGCGCGTGTTCACGACCTATCAGTTGCCCGGCGACTGGAACAAGCTGACGGTGGGCGGCGGCGTCAACTGGCAAAGCCACGTCTACACCATCGCCAGCGGTCCCAATGGCGCCGAACGCGTGGGCCAGGGCAGCTACGCCATCACCAACCTGATGGCGCGCTACCGGTTCAACCGCAATCTGTCGGCGCAGTTGAACGTGAACAATGTGTTCGACCGCAAGTACTACAGCCAGGTGGGGTTCTATAGCCAGGGCGCCTGGGGCGCGGGACGCAGCGCGATGATGACGATGCGCTATCAGTACTAACCGCGCCTGGCGGGGGCCCGATGCTGCGGCGCCAGCGGGCAGGCCGCGCAATACTGCGCGGTGGGCAAGAGGTGGTAGAGGCAGCACTCGCGGTGCAGCGTCACCGCGGGCCCCGGGCCGCGCGATGTTCGGGGCGGCAGGCAAAGCGGATTGGCGCGTTCGTTCGCGGGGCAGCCCCACCAGGGGTTTTCCAGCAGCGCCAGCCTGTCGTGGCGCACGGCGTCGCTTGCCGCGGTGCCGTGCGTCTGCGTTTCGACCGCCTTCAGCACGACCTCCAGGTAGCGCACCGCGCCTCCCCACACCACTTTGCGCGGCAGCCGGCTGGCGCGAAACAACGCATCGGCCAAGGGCAGCAGGTGGTGCCAGACCAGCGCGTCGTACCGGCGCCAGACATCGCCGCCGGGGTCCGGCGCGCCCAGCTCCGCGATCTGGAAGCGGGCAGGCGCCGCGTTGGCGTCCAGTTCGATCCACATGGCGTCGCTGCGCGCGGGCAGCGCGTGGCGTGCGCCGCTGGCGGCCGCGGCCATGGGCGGCAACAGGGTCCACAGATAGCTCATGGCCCAGGCGGAGGCCACCGCGCGTGGATCGGCATCCGACCAATGGCGGCGATGGCGGGCAAGCGCGTCGGCCAGCCCGGGCTCATCGCCCAGCAAGGCCGCGGCCTTGCTGGCGCCGGCCGGGGGCGCGCCCAGTTGCACCGTTTCGGCGTAGGGGTGCCAGTCTTCACGAAAGAAGGGCTGCAGCAACGCGATCATGCGCGCGGTGCCTGCATGGAACGGATCATCGTGCTCCGATAGGAAGGGAACCCGGGACCGGCGGATTCCGGCCAGCGAAAGAACCGCAGCGTAAAGAGAAAGCGGCGGCAGCGCAAATGTGGCGTCGTGGCGCGGTCCGCGTCACGCGGTGACGCACAGCGCGACCGGGCAATCGCGCAGCAGTTCGCTTACGTCCACGTCGCCGGCGGCGTCGATGCGCGGGCACTGTCCGGACAGCGTATTCAGCAGGGCATCCGGGGGCGTGCCGGCCGGCAGCCGGATGCGGGTGCCGGCCCAGAACCGGTGAGCCTGCCCGGCCTGGCCGTGCGCATAGGCGCCAAGCGCCTGCGCGCATAACCGGGGCACGACGACCAGCACGCTGCGGGCATCGTGCCGCCGAAGGTAGGCCACCACATGGGCGGCGTTTGGGCCATGTGCGGTCAGCGGCTCGTGGGGGGCCTGGCTGAACATCTGTGGATGGCGGGCGCGCAGATGCAGCGCGCGGCGGATCAGGGCTTGCTTGATTGCGCCGGTGTGCCAGGCCTGTGCGCCGGTGGCGACCGGTTCGCCCGCATCGTCCGAGGCCAGCAGGCCCGCCCGGGCCGCGTAGTCGACCGGGCGGCGGTTGTCGGGATCGACCAGACTGAAGTCCCATAGGTCCGTGCCCTGGTAAAGGTCCGGCACGCCGGGCAGCGTGCACCGCAGCAAGGTCTGCGCAAGGCTGTTCACCAGACCTGCGGGGGCGATGCGCAACGCGTGCTCGCCAATTTCCCGCAGCAGGACGCGGCCATCGTCCGTGTCCTTGAGCGCGTCGATGCAACGGCGCGCCGCGTGTTCGTAGACCGGATCGGGGTCCGTCCAACTGGTGCGCAGCTTGGCCTCGCGCAGCGCCTTTTCCTGCCATTGGGCGATGCGGTCCAGGTAGCTTGCCAACGGCCCGTCGGGCGAGTCGGGCGCCAGGTCAAGCGGCCATGCGCCCACCAGGGATTGCAGCAGCACATAGGCGTCGGCGGGCGCGATGGGGCCAAGCCGGGCCAGCCGCGGCACCCAGGTCCGGGCAAGGCCAATCCATGCGTGGGGCGCTTCACTCAATACCGCCAGCCGGGCCCGCGTGTCTTCGCCCCGCTTGTGGTCGTGGGTGGCGGTGGCCAGCATGGCAAGGGGGAGGCGGGCGGCGCGTTGCGCGCAGAGCGCGTGAAAGGCCTCGGGCGACAGCGAAAACCGTTCGGGGCTTGATCCCACTTCGTTGCGGGACAGCAGTGGCCCGCGCCGATAGAACAGGGTGTCTTCCAGCGCTTTGGCCGCCAGCGGCGGCGTCAGCTGTTGAAAGCGCCGCAGGCAATGCGCCAACGCGCCCGCCAGCGCGGGCGAGGTGGCGGCGTCACTGCCCGCCGCCGGCCCATTCTGGAATGAAGCGCCACCAAGCCATTGGTCCAGTTGCGCAAGCAGTTGTCCGTCGGCCGTGTTCGGCCCCAGCTGCGCGCGGGCCTGGTCCAGGGCCGTGCCGATCCAATCGGTATCGGCGGGGCTGCGGCCCCCGTCTTCCGCGTAGGTGCGATACACCGGGAACGCGGCTAGCAGGGCGGTCAGCACGCGGTCGATGGCAGGGAACGTCCAGTCGCGCGTTGCCGGGTCCATGCGGGCGACATGTGCCAACGCATGCGCCAGCGCCAGGCGTTCCGCGGGGAAGTGCCTGGCCAGCATCCGCTGGCGGGCATCCAGCAATTGCGCCGGCGCGTCGCGGGGATCGCCGCTCAGCGTGTTCCAGAACGCCTGCAGCGGCGCTTCGGCGTCGGGCGCATGCAGCAGCGCGCCCACCTGGTCCATGAAGTCGTAGCCCGTCGTGCCGTCGGCCGGCCAGCGGGAATCCAGGGTTTCGCCGTCGGCCAATATCTTTTCCACAACGAGGTAGGCCCCTGCGCGTCCTGCGCCGGCCTGCGTCAGTGCCTGGCGCAGCCGACGCAAATAGGCGCCGGGGCTGGCCAGGCCATCGACGTGGTCGATGCGCAACCCGTCCAGGATGCCTTCCTGGTACAGGCGCAGCACCATCCCGTGCACGGCGTCGAAGACGGCCTTGTCTTCGACGCGCACGCCGACCAGTTCGCTGATTTCGAAGAAGCGGCGCCAGTTGATCTGCTCGGGCGCGGTCCGCCACCACGCCAGCCGGTAATGCTGGCGTTCCAACAAGTCGTGCAGGCGTGCGCGCCCGTCGGGGGCATGGGCGTCATAGGCGGCGCAGACGGCGGCGGCATCGTCGGTGTCTGCCGCGAATCCGGGCGCGATGGGCAGGTGCAGGTCGCCGACGGCCACGACGTAGGCATCCGCGTCATGGATGAGCCGTATGCCGCCGGCTTGCAGGCATTGCCCATAGGGTTCGGGCAGCACCGGCAGCAAGACCTTGCCGCGCAAGGCCGGGTCGGCCGGCCGCCAATCGATATCGAAAGCGCGCGCGTGCGGACTGCGCGGCCCCAGGCGCAGCACGTCGGCCCACCACGCATTGGAGGGATGCGCGGCCATGTGGTTGGGCACGATGTCGGCGATCAGGCCCAGGCCCAGCGATCGGGCTGCGGCGGCCAGGCGGCGCAAGGCGGGTTCTCCGCCCAGCGCGCCGCTGACGCGCTGGTGGTCGATCACGTCATATCCGTGGGTCGAGCCGTGCCGGGCTTCGGTGATGGGCGACAGGTACAGGTGGCTGACGCCCAGCGCGGCATAGTACGGAAGCTGCGCGCGGGCGTCGTCCAGCGTGAAGCCCGCGTGCAATTGCAGGCGCGCGGTGGCGCGGGGCGCGTTCATGGCCGGCCCCTGATGGCGCGCACGGATTGCAGGCGCGTGGTGGTGGCCGGCGCGTTCAGGCAATCGGCAACGGACAGCGGCGCGCGTTGACGCCAGTTGGGATGGTCGGCGACGGTGCCGGGCAGATTGGGCTGATCCAATTGGCCCGTCAGGTCTTCCAGCGTGACCAGCATCAAGGGGCATGGCGTTGCCGCGACGAAGCCCAGCAATTCCGCGCCCGGCGGTTCGCGGGGAGGCGGCAATGCGGACGCGGTCGGCGACGATGTCTGCACGGCTCGCCACAAGGCGGCGCGGTCGGCAAGCCGCCCGGCGCGCAGCGTGGCCTCGTCCTGTTCCGGGCCCAGCAGCCCTAGCCGCGAGCGCCACAGGATGTCCTGCCCATGCCACCACCCCTCCAGCGTGGGCAGGTCGTGCGTGGTGGTCATGGCCACGGCGTGCGGCGGCCAGTCGGCCGGCGCCAGAAAGCCCGCCGGTTCGACCGCGCGCGGACTTGGAGCAAGCGTGGGTTCAGGGTCGGGTTCAGGCGCGGGTTCGGGGGCGCGCATGAACCACAGCACGTTCATGCCCAGCAGACCCTGTTCTTGCAGCCGGGCGTCGAAGCCATCGGGCACCGTACCCAGGTTTTCACCGATGACCAGTGCGCGGCACAGCCAGGCTTCCAGCGCCGTCAGCCGCAGCAACTGGGTAAGCGGGTAGCGCAGATAAGCGCCGTCCTGCGGTGAGGCGCCATCCGGAATCAGCCACATGCGCGCCATGCCCAGGATATGGTCGATGCGCACGCCGCCCGCATGGGCCAGGCTGGCGCGCAACATGGCCAGGAACGCCGCGTATCCCGATTGCCGCAACGCGGCGGGCGACAGCGCGGTCAGCCCCCAACCTTGGCCCTGTGGATTATGCAGATCCGGCGGCGCGCCCACGCTGGTGCGCGTCATCAGGTCGGCCTGGCGGCTCCAGGCGTGACTGCCCGCCGGACTGCCGCCCACCGCCAGATCCGCCAGCACGCCGATACGCATGCCGGCGTCGCGTGCGGCTTGTTGGGCGTGCGCCAGGCTGGCCGATGCCAGCCATTGGCTGAACATGTGCGCGTCGACTTCCGCCCGATGCGCGTCGGCGTAGCGTTGCGCGGCGGGCGATCTCGGGTCGCGCAGTTCGGCCGGCCATGCGGTCCAGGGGATCGGCGCGCCTTGTGTCCGCGTCTGGTCCGCATGCAGCGCTTCGAACAGGGCGTGGTCATGCAAGTCTTGTCCCGCCGTGGCGCGGTAGTCGTCATAGGCCTTGCGCTGGGCCGGGGTGGCGGTGACGGGGAACCGGGCGTGCAGGCGGCGCAGCAATTCCAGACGGGACGCCGCGGCGGCAGGCCAGTCGATAAGCGGCCTCGCGTCCAGCGCGCGCAGCCGCGCCTGATCCATGCCGGACAATGCGTGATGCACCGCCGCCTTGCCCAGCACGCTGGCGGGGTCGGCATACAGGGCATTCAAGAACAGGCGGCTGGACGGAGAATAGGGGCTGCATTGCGCGGGGTCGGCCGCGAACATGGCATGGACCGGGCTGATCGCCAGGGCATCCGCG
>Ga0308157_10009371_pt1 | contig 10863 bp, 12 predicted proteins | sample PhyBR1_FD_201035 | JGI IMG/M metagenome (GOLD analysis project Ga0308157, IMG submission 201035) | Phyllosphere microbial communities from UC Gill Tract Community Farm, Albany, California, United States - DLSLB.R1 | ecosystem: Host-associated > Plants > Phyllosphere > Unclassified | place: USA...
GTTTTAATGATTTCCGCTCTCCAAACAATTCCGCAGATAATTTAAAAATTAACGTATCTTTGCAGATAAAATTTTTCGGAAAAATGAGCAGAGACAGCAACGGTAATAAAAAAGCACGCATCAGCAAAATTTCTAACAAAGGAAGTGCTGCAAAACCGCGTGCAGCAAAATCTGCGCGTCCACGTGCTGAAAAACCGGTAGAAAAAAAGGAAGCAAGAGAACCGAAATCGCCAAGAGAGCCGCGCTTATTATCGCAGGCTGAAGCAAAATCTTACGAAAAAACATTCAACAAACCTGCCTCCAGAAAGTTGGGTAAAAGAATCGGTAAGTCCTTTGATTCCGATCCGAAAACTGAAAGAAGCGGTGATAAAAAACCGTACAAGAAACCTTTTGTACCGGTAGATCAAGCTGAAAAAACGCGCTCTTTTGTTCAAAAAAGACGTTTTGATAAATTAGCGAAAGAAACTCCGAAAGAGTCCATTCGTTTAAATAAATACATTGCAAATTCCGGAATCTGTTCCCGGCGCGAAGCTGATGAACTCATCACCCAGGGACTTGTTCAGGTGAACGGACAAGTGGTAACGGAAATGGGTTATCAGGTTCAGAAAACTGACAAAGTAATTTTTGATGGTCAGGGCATTACACCGGAAAAACCTGTTTATGTGCTTTTGAATAAACCAAAAGGTTACATTTCTACAACCAAAGACGAAAAAGCCCGCAAAACCGTAATGGATTTGGTGGCTAATGCGTCGCCGTACCGTTTGTTTCCTGTCGGAAGGCTGGACCGTTCCACAACAGGTGTTATCTTGCTTACCAATGACGGTCATATGACGAAAAAACTTACGCATCCGTCATTCCAGATGAAAAAGATTTACCATGTCTCGTTAGACCGCAAACTAGACCGTGCTGATTTAAACGCCATTCAGGAAGGAATCCGTCTTGAAGAAGGCATCGCCGAAGTTGATAATATTTCCTACATCGAAGGCAAACCGAGAAATGAAGTGGGTATTGAACTTCACATTGGCTGGAACAGAGTGGTGCGCCGGATTTTCCAAAAGTTAGGCTATGAAGTTGAACTGTTAGACCGCGTAATGTTTGCCGGTTTAACCAAGAAAAATATCAAAAGAGGACACTGGAGAATTTTAACCGATTTGGAGGTGAATAATTTAAAAATGCTTTCTTAAAAAAATATCGAGCTTAAACGCCCTTTTTTGTGAATTTGCAAAGAGGTTTTTTTACGGAAAAAGCCAGATATTTTTTATGAACTTTAGAACAAAAATAAAAGAGACTTTAATTATAAAGTCTCTTTTTTATTAATTAAATTGATGTTAAGCTGGAACTTTCGGCCCTTCCTCGCGGTCCCAGAAACGGTGAAGTTTGATGTTTTCTACAAATTCGCCTAAATTTCCATTTGTAGTAACGCCTTCTGCAGGTAATTCTACAGCTGGTATCGCTTTATCTAAAAGTTCTGCCGCATCTTCATCACTCGCGAGTGGTTTACAATGTTTAAACGCTTCCGCCACAAAATGTAAAGCATCTGCATTTCCCATCAAGGTTTCCGTGCTGTTTCCGCCGCCTACATAAATAGCGTCAAAAACTACTGAAGCCGCAGTAAGCAGACTTTCATCAATTGGATATTCGTCGCCCGAAACTGTTTTTACAAAACCGTGATGCGGAGCCACAACACAAACAATGGCACCCATATCACAAAGTTCTTTTTTAACTTTGGTAAATGCTTCATCATTTACGCCATCGGCGGTTAAAAGGGCAATTCTACGCGCTTTAATATCAGTTGGCAGCTTGTTCGCCATGCTTAATGAGGGCGCCTCGCTCAACGGAAGGTCATTTTTGAACGAATGATAATGCTGCAAATCTGCCCCAGCCGGAATTCCATCCGTAATCGGCTGCGGTAATCTTTCAGGCACTAAACCTAAATTTTTCGCCACGATTTGGGATAATTCTTCGTTTACTTCCAAAAGCATATTCACCACGCGCTGACGGATCGGAACGATTTTCACTTTTCCTAATTCGAATGAAAACGCATTTTGAATGTGTCTTTTTTCGTCGTCAGACATACTTTGGTAAAACAGCGCGGGCTGGCTGAAATGATCGAAGAAACTTCTGCTTCGCTGGCGAATTTTTGAGGCATCAATCCTCTCTTCGAACGAAGAAAAACCACCTTCCGAAATCATCGCCTGGAACGGGCAACCGCCGCCAATTGAGTTTGGATTATAGGAAACTTTTCCTTTGTTAATCTGCATTCTGTGCATTCCGTCACGTTGGTTATTGGTGACTTCAGGAATCGATTTGTTAATCGGGATTTCGTGAAAATTCGGCCCACCAAGGCGGGAAATTTGCGTGTCGGTATATGAAAATAATCTTCCCTGAAGAAGCGGATCGTTGGTAAAATCGATGCCGGGAACCAAATGTCCGGGGTGGAAAGCAACCTGCTCGGTTTCAGCAAAAAAGTTATCCGGATTTCTATTTAAAGTCATTTTTCCGATGATATCAATCGGTACCATTTCTTCAGGAATCAATTTGGTAGGATCCAAAAGGTCGAATGGAAATTTATGTTCATCTTCCTGCGGCACAATCTGCACTCCAAGTTCCCATTCCGGATAAAGTCCTTCATCAATCGCTTCCCAAAGGTCGCGGCGGTGGTAATCGGTATCTTTTCCAGCGAGTCGTTGTGCTTCGTCCCAAGCCATTCCCAAAACGCCTTGTTTTGGCTTCCAGTGAAATTTAACAAAATGAGATTGTCCTTCATCGTTGATGAAGCGGAAAGTGTGAATACCAAAACCTTCCATGGTTCGTAAGCTGCGCGGGATAGCGCGGTCGCTCATCAACCACATCACATTGTGCATGGTTTCCGGCATCAAAGAAACAAAATCCCAGAAGGTGTCGTGCGCGGATGCTGCCTGCGGGATTTCATTATGTGGCTCAGGTTTCACGGCATGCACCAAATCGGGAAATTTGGTCGCATCCTGGATGAAAAAGACTGGCATATTATTACCAACTAAATCGTAATTGCCTTCCTGTGTATAAAATTTTACTGCAAAACCGCGAACGTCTCTTGCAAGATCGGTAGAACCTCTGGAGCCTTGAACGGTAGAAAATCGCGCAAATACTGGTGTTCTTATTGACGTGTCGTTCAGGAATTTTGCTTTGGTATATTTTCCCATCGGTTTGAAAAGTTCGAAAACACCATGCGCACCGGAACCGCGTGCGTGCACAATTCTTTCCGGTATTCTTTCGTGGTCAAAATGGGTAATTTTCTCGCGAAGTATAAAATCTTCCAAAAGCGTTGGTCCGCGATCACCGGCTTTTAAGGAATTTTGGTCATCATTAATTTTTAAACCCTGGTTGGTGTTCAAAAATTCGCCCTGGTTATCAGTCGTATATTTGCCCAGCTGTTCCTGCTTGGGATTGGCACCGTTTTCATACGGTTCGTTTTCGTTAATCTTCATTGTGTTCTTTTTTTAATGTTAGGTGTCTTTTACACGGCGTTTAAATCTTTCGACTGAAGTTTTCCGTCCACCGCCTGAGAATTCAAGTTGGTGTCGGCAATGTAGCTTAACAACGTGTCGGATTTTTTTTCTTCACCTAAGGTTCGGAGCAACAGATCCAAAGCAGTTCTTTCGTTCAGAGTTTTCGCAAAGGCAGCTAAAGTGCCGTACGAAGCAATTTCGTAGTGTTCCACTTTTTGTGCGCTTGCAATAATTCCGGCATCACGAACCGGACCTTCAGTGGTAGAATTTATTACTTCATTCCCTTCGGTAATAATTCCTTCAATCGCCGGACATTTTTTGCCTTCCGCTTTTTCCCCAAGCGAATCGAAAACCATTTCCAATCGCACAACCTGTTCTTTAGTTTGTGCTAAATGGTCTTTAATGGCGGTTTTTAGTTTTTGGTTGGTGGCTTGCTCAAACATCACCGGCAACGTTTTTACCAGCGCATTTTCCGCATAGTAAATGTCTTTCAGGCTGTCTAGAAAAAGGTCCCGCAGCGTGCCGGCAACTTCTGATTTTTTTGCTGATTTTTTCTTGGTTTCCATATTTGTGAATTTATTTGGTGTTTAAATGCAGTTTTTTTCCGTTTTGCTTCTGATTTCATAAGCGGAAAATTTTTTGAAATTTGAAAAAAGATAAGCCAAACACGGAACAATTTTTAAACCAATTTGGTGCAGCATGCTTTATTTAGATTCTGACTAATTAATGCCTGGTTTCGCGAAGAAAATGTAAACGAAAAATAATGCCGCTAAAGCAGCAAATTTTTTCAGCCTGGTGAAAGTTAAAATGAAAAAAAGGCTTAAAAAGCACGGAAAAATTAAAAACTAAAACTGTAATTGAAAACAGATAAAGACGAAATGTTTATTTTGAAAAGGTGAATTCTTCCCGCTGAACTGGTGTTTTTTCGCAAAGTTCATTGAATTCCTCAATCGAAGAAAACTGCAGCTGTTCGATGATTTTATATTCGTAAAAAGCTTTGAAAGTGTCGTTTTTAAAAGCCCACGGTTCCACGCTGATTACGTTTTGATCTTTATAAAAAGTTTGATTCACCACGCCGTCCGGACCTTCAGAAATTTCCATTTTTCGCCCTTCGGGTTGAATTTTATCCATGCAAATCAGCAAAGAAAACGCGTCGCACCATTCCACAAATCGATAAAGGCGGTCCGCATAATTTTGATCGATGCTTAATAATTTCAAAATATTTCGGCGGTTTTTTACCTGCTCTTTAAGGAAATTTTTTAAGTTTTCATCTTTCTCCCGTTCTTCTTCACCAAAGACAAAGTCAATATGCATTGAGGTTAGAAGCGCATTCAGCTGGCTTTTTGCGGTGGCGAGCTCCATCACGCTTAATTTCTGCTTAATATCGGTTTTTTTCTTTCCGTCTTCAATGGTAAAATGCCGCGGTGCGCCCGCTTCAGTAAGATTTTTACTTTGCTGCGTCTCGGCTGCGCCGTCGTCGTGTTCCGCAATTGCGATCAGCGTGGGCACCATGATGTCGTTGGGCAAATCAATATCGTATTGGTATGCCAACATCGCGGCAAGCAAACCGTGCGAGCGCTGATTGATAATTTTCCAGCCTTTGCGGTGCGAAGTGACAATCATTGTTAACTATTTAGCAGAAGTTTAAACAGCAAAAATTGGCCGTTATTCCTCCGAATTTTTGGGTTTTGTCCGAATGATGAAACGCAGCGCCATATCGTTGGTGAAATAGGCCGTGGTCCAGTTATAGAGCGTGCTGATGCGGTTTCGGTAATTGATGAGCGAAAGGAGGTGAATAAAAAGCCACATTGCCCAGGCGATATAACCGGAAAAAAACATTTTGGGTTTCGGAAATTCGGCGACTGCTTTATTTTTTCCGATGATGGCCATCGAACCTTTGTCGTGATATCTGAAAGGTGTCGGCGCCGAAGTCTGAAAACCGTTCAGGAAGTTTTCAGCTAAATTTTCAGCCTGCTGAATGGCAACCTGTGCCACCTGCGGATGACCTTCCGGAAAATTGGGATCGGCGTTCATTAAACTGGTGTCGCCCAACGCGAAAATATCATCAAAACCTATGAGTTTGTTGTAGGCATCAACCATCAATCTTTTGCCGCGACCGTAAGCTTCTACTGGTAAACCTTTAAAAATCATGGCGGTAACACCGGCGGCCCAGATTAAATTTTTAGTTGGAATAAACTCGCCGTTTTTAAAATGTACAGCATCATCTTTATACTCGGTCACCATGGTGTTCAGCTTAATTTTAACACCCATTTCGGTGAGTTTTTTATAGGTGTACTGCTGCGATTTTTCGCTCATCGGTGTCAGCACGGCATTTAAACCATCGACCAGATAAATTTCGCCTCCGGCGCCTTTCAGCTCCGGATAATCTTTAGAGATAATGGTTTTTTTCATTTCGGCAAACATTCCGGAAATTTCCACGCCAGTTGGTCCGCCGCCCGCAACAACTACGGTAAGCAGTTTTTTGCATTTTTCAGGATCGGTTTCACGCGAAGCCATTTCGAGCCGCTCCAGCAAGGTATTTCGCATGGAAAGTGCATCGGAAACGGTTTTCATTGGGATGGCGTTTTCTTCAATACTTTTAATTCCGAAATAATTGGTGACGCAGCCCGTAGCGATGACCAAATAATCGTAAGAAACTTCACAGGTAGAAAGCCTGACTTTTTTCTCTGCAGGAAAAACTTCTTCAAGCTCGCCGAGCACGTACCGAAAATTTTTCTTACCACGGAATAGCAGCCTGTACGGATAACAGATACTTGACGTTTCCAAATAGCCCGTAGCAACCTGATAAATTAAAGGTGGAAAGAAATTGTAATTGTTTTTGTCCACCAGTATAATTTCGAAACCGCGTCTGTTGGCGAGCTTTTCTGCAAGGTTAACGCCGGCAAAACCGCCGCCGATGATGAGAATTTTTTTTCGGTTTTCACTCATTTCTATTTTTTTTAAATGAAATTTTACCTGCTTTAAGTCAAATTTTTTGAAGAAAGAAAGCTTGGCTGCAGCGTGGAATTTTCTCGCTGTTGTTTAAGCTAATTTTTGGGTTTTAGCTTAAATATGCTTTTCGAAAAATCATCACACTTTATGCCATTTACCGGCGAAATAAAAATAATGTTTTATTATTCAGCTGATTGCGGTTGCGCATTTTCGAAAAATTTTGCCGTTTAGCAGGGAAAAAATAGTTTGAAGACAACAAAAAAAATCGGTTTGGTATAACAAATGATGCTGTTTTAAAACATTAAAAAAGATAAGTGATGAAAACAAAAATTATGACTGCAGTTATATTTGGACTGATGCTTAGCGCCTGTTCCAAAAATGAAACGAACTCCAACACGCAGCCGGCAGATTATGCGGAGACGCACGATGCTTTAATACAAAATAGAGCAAACGATTCTATTGCAGGTGACAGCATCGACAGTGCGAACGGACCAACCGCAATGCCGCCGCAGGAAAAACGCCCGGACACAGAACCTTAATTATTTTTTTTCAAGTGCATTTACAAGTATTCGAAGAAGTTCGGATACTTTTTGTATGAATTGAAATTAAAGTTAAAACAGCAATGTATCACCTGAAAATGGTGCAAGAAAAAATTGGTAAATTGAAGTTCAAAAACTCAAACAACAAAAATAATTATGATAGAAGCCAGCGAGTACGTGTTTGATTTAAAGCAAATGTTATGGGGAGATTTCGGTTTGCTGATTTATTTGGAAGTCGTTCTTAGAATCATTGTCATTATGGTTTACACGATTCTGATGATCCGTTGGATTGGCAAACGAGTAGTGGGCGGACTTGGAAGCTCTGATATCCTGTTGATCGTCGCCATGGGAAGCGCGGTCGGCGACGCCATGCTTTACCCGAGTATTCCGCTGAGCATTCCGCTGACGGTAATTACTTTAATCGCAGCGTTCCAGAAGTTGTATGTTTATGTGGGAATCAAATATCAGCCGGTGCGGAAAGTTACCCATCCGAATGTGATGAAACTGGTGGAGCACGGAAAACTGCTTAAGGAAAATTTTGAAGTAGATGATATCGATAAAAATGAGGTGTATATGCTTCTGCGCCAACATGGAATTCAATATCTTTCGGAAGTGGAGCATGCTTATTACGAACAGTCCGGGGAGATGAGCGTTTTTAAATATGAAAATCCTGCGGTGTTGGAAGACTCGATTTTACCGGAACACTTACCGGAGCAAAATTAATTCACGAAAAAAACCGGCTATTTGCCGGTTTTTTTTATCATTTATTGTTTTCCACCGTGCTAATTACATACTGAATTGGTTTAAAACTTCCACCGTTGCTGTCTTCCGCGGAACACGCCGTCAGACAAACCAAAAGGTCCATTTCCGCACGAAATTTTACAAAGTCCCCAGCTTTTGAAGTTGGCGGTAAAACCGAGATTTTACCTTTTTCATCAAACTGCACATTCATAAAAATATTAAATGCCGTTGGAATGTCGTCCTGTTTGATGCCCATAGGCGCCAGGTTTTTGGAGAGATTTTCCAGACAGCTCGGGTGATAACCTTCGTAATCATACATAATTTCAAAAGTTTCTTTGCTGCACGGTGCCAGGAGAAAATCGTTTCTGCCGTTGGTGTCTTCCAAAATTTTCATCATTTTTTGGGAACGGTTACTCCACAAAAAATTACCGGTGCTGATTAAAATCGATTCTTCAAAATCAAGGGTTTTACCGGATGATATTTTTTCGTTAAAATCGTCTGCATTAAACAAAACCATGTCGCTTACCTGCATTCCTTTGGGATCAATTACCGTCAGGATTTCGCCTTTTTTAAGATAAAAAGCTTTGCCGCTTTGTTTTTCAATCGTACAAATTTCGCTCATCGATTTGGTTTAAGAATGATGGAAAGGACATTTCCAGTTTTTTTCAACATTTCTGCCGCTATACTGTCTCGCTTCGGAATCTTCACCGAAATCTCTCAAAACCGGATTGATTTCACCCTGCAATGCGGCGTCATTTTGTCGGATGGTGTCGCGAACCTTTTCATAAGTTCCCATGCCTCGCAGTTGTTCAAACTGATGATGAAGGTTAAAAACAAAAGTTGGGTAAGGTGCCTGTCGCGCGAGGCGTGAACTTTTCGGATGCATTCCGATAATATAGAAAGCTCTTCCGCCCAAACTGAAACTAAAATTTGGATTTTCCGGATCATCACTTACGCGTGGGTCCCAATCCTGGTCGTCCAGTTCGTGCAGTTTTTGCAAAGCATTCCACAAAGCTTTTTCAAAACTGATTTCATCATCGAATTTATTTTGAGGAAAGACGGCTAAAAAGGATTCAAAATTATGGCCGTCGAAATCGTAATTTTCAAGATATTCTTTTAAATCCCAAAGAAGCTGCTGCAAATCAGCTGGATCTTCCATATCATCATAGGCACGCATGTGGTAATTTTCCATTTTGAAAACAGATTTCGCCATAATGCACGGATGTCCGCCGTTTTCAATAAAATTGTTAAAGTTTTCTTTTACGTTTTTTAGTTCCGGTCCGGCTAGAGCAGTTGCATTCATCGTTTTGTGTTTATATATTTTGCAAGAGCCCGGCAGCATTTGACCAAAATCTGAAAGATGAAGTTTTCTCCTTAGTGAAGTGGAAAAATTTGAAGGTAATGCCGCAAAAAAAATCGATTTGATTTGCTCTTGCTTAATTCAAGGAATTGTCTTTGAACCTTCACAAATTATACCAAAAAACTTTATTTGCAGTGTTTCGGTGTTTTTTGAAGTTTAAATCTTGAAAAGCAAAGCGCTAAAACGCAATTTTTTAGTCTTTTAGCGGCGTATTTTTAGTCGCCTGTTTCGGAATGAGGTGAATCTACGGGTTTCGATTGGGAGGAACCTTTTTGCCGTAGAAAAATGGAAAGGATGATGATGGCGAAAACCGAAAGAAATTCGCTTTGCCAGTTTTGAAAAGATTCAAACCAAAGACGCGAGCTTGTGATATATTCCTGCCAGTTTTCCAGGGGTTTTCCGGTGAGCGCATTTTCGGTATTTGCGTCTTTCATGCTTCCGTACAGGTGGAGCAGAAAGGAAAGAAGAAACAAAATAAAAAGCGTGAGAGACAGCGAATTTTTATATATTTTTAAAATTACTCCGCCTTTGCGAACTGCCCACGGCGCGTCTTTTTTGTCTGGTGAAGGCTCTTTATCTACAGGGTTTTCCTCATCAAATTTCTTGGATTCTGAAGAACCTTTTTGGTAAAGAAAAATGGTGAACCAAACAAGAAGTGCCATTTGGAGAAACTCGCTTTCCCAGTTTTCAAAAGTAGCTTCAATGAAATGTCCTGAGGTTAAATATTCACCAAGGCCAACTGCGTGGCCGCCCCAATCTTCCAGATTTTTGTTATACTCCTCAATACCAAAAATGATTTGTCCCGTAAGCCCTAATATAAAGAGCACGAAAAAAACGATAGAAAGCCCGTTCTCAAAAAAGAATTTTTTCATTTCTGTGTTTTCTGTTTTTGGTAAAACTGAAAATTTGCCGCATTTAGCAGCAAATTTTTTTTAATTGATTTCAGTTTTCTTTTTCGGCATATCAATGATTTCCGCATGGCGTTTGGAATGTTCACGAAGGTAAACTTCTTTTCTTAAGTTGGTGCTGGAAAAGCGGTGATGGCGTGTGTTGTAGAACAATTTTATATTTCTGGATTCGCAGTATTCACGACCCGTGAAGTTTTTGTCTTTGTATTCGTCACCGATAATTCTAACGTCGATTTTGTACAGTTTTAAAATATCTTCCAGATCTTTTTCCGTGGTGTACGGAATAATTTCATCCACATACTTGCAAGCGTGAAGCTGAATATAACGTTCAACGACCGTTTGGGTCGGTTTGTTTTTTTCAGGCCGATCAATGGTTGGATCGGTTTGCAGTCCAACAATTAAATAATCGCACTGCGACTTTGCTTCAGCCAACATTCTTACATGGCCGGCATGCAGAAGATCGAAGCAGCTAAAAGTAATTCCGACAATATTTCCTGATTTATCATTATATTTTTGCATAATAGTGTTTTTTTTGTAGTTAAGCGGTCGCCATAAAATTTAGTTTGTGCTGTTGGCGCTCCAGACACTCAATATATTCCGGTACGGGAATGCGGTTTCCTTTTTCATCCAGATCAAAAAGTCCACAGTTGCTATAATCCGAAAGATTGTCCCAATCCGGACGGTCAGTTACAGGGTAAATGCAAACGCCGTGGAAGTCTACACCACGTTGACGAGCCAACAAAACCTCTGCTGTAATTTCTTCCAGCCACTGCGCACGACCTTCGCCGAAGTGCCCTGTTTCCGAAAGAAAAATAGGTTTTTCGTAGCGTGCGTACGCCTGCAACAGCAATTCGTTAAGTTCCACGCGTTCGTTA
>Ga0308157_10009372_pt1 | contig 10863 bp, 6 predicted proteins | sample PhyBR1_FD_201035 | JGI IMG/M metagenome (GOLD analysis project Ga0308157, IMG submission 201035) | Phyllosphere microbial communities from UC Gill Tract Community Farm, Albany, California, United States - DLSLB.R1 | ecosystem: Host-associated > Plants > Phyllosphere > Unclassified | place: USA...
GAGACGGCCGGGGCCCTCAACCGGGCCGCGACGTCGTGGGGAAAGTTCCTCGCCCACCGTGCCGCCCCGGTGTCGCTGATCCGCGACGTACAGACGCTCACGCGCGTGCTGCCGCCGGACACCGCCAAGCACGACATTTGGTACAACTCCAAGCGCGAGGCCCGGCCCGTTGGGGCCGACGACTCGTCGCTGGCGCTCTGGGACGCGCAGCAGCTCTCCTACGCGGAAGTACGTCGACGCGCGGCCGCGGACGCGATGGTGCAACGACACTTCGTCGTGCTGTCGTGGCCGCTGTCGCCGCTGTTCGTCGAGTCGGCCGCGAAGTACGGGCGCGGCCGCGACGGTTGGCGTGCGCTCATGGCAGAGCAGATCGAGGCGTCCCTGCACGGCCTCCGTGAGGCACGCATGGGGCAGGTGAACTACTTGACGGCGCGCCAGACTGCGGCCGTCATCATGCACCAGCAGAACCCGTCGATCCCGATTGACCTTCGCTCCGCGAAGCACATCACGCCCCTGTCGGTGGGGATCGCGTCGCACGACGAGTATTCGGCGCACGTCGTCGACGGCGGGTATGACCCCACCGTCCTCGCGGACGGTGACCCGATCGAGTCGGCTCCGGCCGTCACCTGGTGGCACCGCACGGCGGCGATCCACGGTGAGGACCTGGCCTCGGCCGGGCGTTCGCCGTTGTGGACGTTGGACCTCATGATCGGCCGGGAGCTGGGCTTCATCCGCTCGGTGTCGTTCCACATGCACCTGGTGCCGGCGGCGCAAGCGAAGGCCGCAGCACGGCAGGACGTCGTACGCGATGCCGCGGGCGTCTACGCCCAGAAGCAGAAGGGCGTCATCGTCTCGGATGAGGCCGAAGGCCTCCTCGGCGCGGCCGAGCGTCGACGCCGGGACCTCGCCGCCGGCAGCCACCACCATGGCGTCTCCTGGATCGGCTACGTGACGATCACGGCCCCCACCCGCGAGGACCTGGCTCAGGCATCCCGCCGGCTAGAGAGCGTCTGCGACACCGGACTCGGTGTCGACCGCCTCGACTGGCAGGACTCATTCCAGGCCGGCGCATCCGGGACGACGTGGCCGATCGGCCGCGGCCTCCGGCCCGACAACACCACGGCCGCCACGCGGCTGATGAACACCCTCGCTGGGCGAGGGGACAAGGAGGCGCTGTCATGACCGACACCAAGAACCCCGCCCCGCACGACAAGCGCGCAGCGGCTAAAGCCCCTTGGTACGCGAACGTGCCCGGGTTGAAGATTTTCGTCCCGCCCGAGCTGCGACAGGAGTTCGTGACGGGCGAGGACGGGGAGGCCGTCGACGCGCAGCGTCGCCCGGTGGACGTTCCGCCGTTCAACTTGCCGGGCGGGCAGCTCCGCTCGTCGGTGGGTGCTGCGACCCGCGGATGGTATTCGCCGCGGCTCATGGGCTCGCCGTCAACGACGAAGCAGGCCGAGATTTTGAACTCGGCCGTCATTGGCAACCCGACCGGGGACGAGGGGATCGTCAACGGCCGGGACAACCTCTCGCAGTCGATGATTTCGTACGACGCGCCCACGGCCTACAACGCGGAGCCCCGGCAGATTTCCTCCCCGAACGTGATCGTGCTCGGCACGGTCGGTTACGGGAAGTCGTCACTGACCAAGACTGTGGGCGTCGCCCGCCCCCTGGGGCTGGCGAACCGGCGAGCGGTCGTGTTCGACAAGAAGGACGAGGGCGGGGCGGGCGAGTACACGCCCATGGCCCACAACCTCGGCGCGGAGCCGCTGCGCTTCGACCCGGCCGGCGGTGGCATCCGCCTGAACCTGCTGGACCCGCTCATCATGCGCGGCTCCGGGTTGCAGGGACAGATGGAACTCATCAACGCCGTGGCGCGCATCGCCCGCAACGACGTCGCCGCGACCGAGTGGGAGGAGAAGGCGACCCGGTTCGCGCTTCGACGCATGTTCGAGGAGCACGGCGACGACAAGCGCGCCCTGACCACGACCGACCTCATGCCTTGGCTTGGTCAGGTGCCGAACGACGAGGGCCTGACGGGAGCCTCCGGCGAGCGTTTCCACCAGGCGGGCCTCTCGATCCGATTCGGACTCGAGAACCTCCTAGAGACGTACTCAGGGGTATTCGACGGCACGACGTCGCCGGAAGTCGACCTCGCCAACAAGCTGACTGTGTTCGACGTGTCTCAGCTCCCGGACGCCGGGCCCGCCGTCCCCACTGTCATGGCAGTGGGACACCAGTGGCTCTTGGGCCGGCTGCGCCGCGAGCGTGGCTTCATCACGAACGTGGTCTATGAGGAGGGCTGGCACATGATCGGTGGGCCCTCGGCCCGCCTGGTCAAGTCGAACCAGAAGCTCTCGCGGTCCCTCGGTATCTCGAACTGGTTCGTGATGCACAAGGGCACCGACATTCCCCGTGAGTCGGAGGGCTACACGGTCATCCAGGAGGCGCAGACGATCTACGCCTACCGGCAGGACCGGCCCGAGGACGCCCGCTGGGTGCAGGAGACGTTCGGGCTCGCACCCGACACGACCGATCTGCTGATGAACCTGAACCCGGGGCACTGCATCTTCAAGTACGGCTCGAACCCCGAGACGCACATGCAGCACCTCCGCTCCGGCTGGGAGGCAGCAGTCACCAACACCGATGAGGGCATGGCCGGCAGCGGCGCGAAGCAGGCCGTCGTCGAGGTCGAGGCGTAGCCGGGGGCTCGGTCATGAAAAAGGGACTGATGATCGCACTGGCGGCCTGCCTGGTCGTCGTGTTCGTCGGGATCGCCCTCGTCACTGGGGGCGGTTCCCAGAACGGCGCGTGCGCGGCCACGGCCGCGAACGCGACGGCTGCGGCAGCTCACGATGAGGTCGACGGGTACTCCGGCGACCAGCTCGTGAACGCCGCGGCGATCATGAACGCGGGGGCCGCCCTCGGCGTCGACGTGCAGGGGCAGACGATCGCCGTCATGACGGCGATGGGTGAGTCCACGCTGACGAACATCGAGTACGGCGACAAGGCCGGCCCCGATTCCCGCGGGCTGTTCCAGCAGCGCGACACCTGGGGCACCCTCGCGGAGCGGATGAACCCGACCCAAGCGGCGACGTTCTTCTACCAGCGCCTCTTGAAGGTGCCGAACTGGCAGACGATGACGCCCTCCGCGGCCGCTCATGCCGTGCAGATCAACGCCGACCCGAACCACTACACGAAGTATTTTGACTCGGCCACAGCCGTCGTGACGGCTCTCGCGGGTGGTTCCGCTGCCTGCGCCGCAGGGGTGTCCGGTGATGCTCAGGCCCTCGCGAAGAACCTCGTGGACCTGACCAACCAGGGCAAGATCGCGTGGCTCTCGCCGTCGCACTTCCCCGAAGTGCAGGCGATCGCGGACGGCAAGCCCAAAGAGAACTGCAACGTCGATACGCGCATCCTGCAAGTCATCACGATTGCGACCAAGACGTTCCAGTCCATCGGGATCTCCGATATCAACCGGCTGTGCTCCGGGCAGCGGCCTGGTGCCGGCAACCTGTCGGCGCACGTCGTGAACGGTGGCGGCCACGCCGTCGACTTCTATGCGTTCGATGGGACGCCGACCACGGGAGCGGACGCGAACGCGATCAAGCTGCTGCGGGCCCTCGGCCCCGTCATGCCGGACGGTTCCGGTACGGGTCAGGTCGAGTGCCGGGCTAGCGCCGGCAGCTCGATCGACTTGCCGATGGCGCAGTTCCCGGATTCGTGCAACCACGTCCACGTGCAGGTCGACCCGAAGGGCGATCAGCCGATGAAGCTCACCAGCGGGGGGAGCAACTGATGACCGAGGCAGAAGCCACGGGCCCGGTGTCGATCGCGAATCTCGCGGGCGACGAGTGGACCGTGCAGAGCGTCGATCGGCCGGCCGTCGTGACGGCCGGCCTGTGGCTCGACGAGGCGATCGCTGAGCACCGCGAGGAGCTGGCCGTCGAGGGCATCTGCGGCCCGCTGACGCTGCGCTACCAGCTCGACGGCCGAGACGTCGACGGAGAGATTCGCCGAGTCCGTGGCGTCGTCGAGGAGCTGCACGAGCACTACCGCCGGATCAAGACGGTGGACACCCTGGCCCGGCCGGAGCGGTATGCCCTGCTCGAACGGCTCTCGGCGGCCCGGGTGATGCCCTCGGAAATGGCCCTCATGGTCGGCGTCGACGTGCAGCTCGCAGAGCGGTTCGCCGGGGACGACGAGGAGGCCCGGATCGCCCGGACCCTCCTGCACAGCATGACCAGCGACCACAGAGGAGTCGACGCATGAACAGCAACATTCGCACCAACGCCCTGACAGGTGGCCTCCTCGTGCTGATCGTCGGCGGCACGGTCCTGGGCATCCATGTCGGTGCCGGCATCGCCGGGACCGACGACGCCTACTCGTGGAACCCGATCAAGCTCGCGATGGGCTTCGTGAGGGGCGACGCATGGCCCGGCACAGCCGCGACGATCGCCATCGTGGCCTTCATCGTGGCGGCGCTGGCGCTGTTCACGTGGTTTCTCATGGCTCAGGCCAAGCGCGGTGCCAAGAAGCGCAGCGGGGCTTCGATCAAGCTCATGAGCGCGAACCCGTCGAACGCGATTCTTCGACAGGCCGCCCGGGCCCAGGAGGCCCGCCGGCTGCACCCGAAGGCCGAAGGCATCGGGCCCGGCCAGAAGGTGGCCCGCATCGTCGGCACGGCGAAGTGGGTCTACCAGGGGTGGGAGGAGACGGGCGTCTACCTGTTCGGCACTCGGCGAGGCAAGACGTCGGGCGTCGTCGTCCGGCACGTGGTCGAGGCCCCCGGGGCCGCGATCATGACCTCCAACAAGGTTGACGGTGTGCGTGAGGCGATCCGTGGCCGCCGGGGCCGCGGTCAGACGTACGTGTTCGACCCGAACCGCATCTACCGTCACGAGGACGGCCCGGACTTCGTTTTCTACCCGCTCGACTACGTGAAAAGCGCCGAGGACGCCCGCGAGCTCGCGGAGATTTTCGAGGCCTCGACCCGGAAGGAAGGCGACCGGGGCGGCGATCCTCAGTTCGACGAGCCCGGCCGCGACATGCTGGCGTACTTCCTCCTCGCCGCGGCGCTCGATGAGCTGCCGCTGTCGCGCGTGTACCGGTGGCTTACCACTCAGGACGCGGACGTAGTGATCGGCATTCTGAACGCCAACGGCAAGAAGGGGCCGGCAACGGCCCTCGTCGGCATGGAGAACTGGGCCGATAAGACCCGGCAGAGCGTCTACGCGACCGCGCAGCGCATGGCCGGGGCACTCGCCTACGACGAGCTGCTGGAATGGACCTCGGCCGAGGGTGTGCGCCGCTTCGACGTCGATGCGTTTGTGCAGTCCGAGGACCTGCTGATCCTGTTGTCGAAGAACGGCGTGGGATCAGCCGGCGCGATCCTGACGTCCCTCGTGCGTGCGATCTGCAAGACCGGGGAACGCCTCGCGCAGCGCTCTGGCGGCCGCCTGCCGGTGCCGCTGGTGATCGAGCTGGACGAGTGCGCCAACATCGTGCGGTGGCCGGCGCTGCCGTCCGTCTACTCGTTCTACGGTTCGCTCGGCATGCCGATCAACACGTACTTCCAGTCGAAGGACCAGGCTGTTGAGGCGTTCGGGCAGAACGGGTGGGGCGCGATCTGGGGCGCGGCCGTCACCCGCGTCTTCGGTGGCGGCGCGATGGATGACCAGTTCCTCAAAGGCCTGTCGAACCTCATCGGTGAGCGCGAGGAAACGACCTACGGCGGATCGACTCAGGACAGCGGGGCCTACTCGACGTCGACCAGCACCCGCCGGGTGCCGATCTTGAACGTCGACGACCTCGCGAACCTGCCGCTGTGGCGCACGGTCATGTTCAACTCGAACACCCGGCCGGTGATCCTCGACTCCGTCCCGTGGTTCAGGGACAAGAAGCTAAAAGCGTTGATCGAGGGCGACGGGCCAGCCACGGCCGGCGCCGCCCCCGTCGCGATCGCCACCAGTTCCGAGGAGGCGACAGCTCGTGGCTGACGTCGATGAGCCCGCCGTCGACCCGGGCAGCGGAGAGGTCGTCGGCCCGGCCGAGGGCGACGGCCTCGATGAGCTGACCAACGACGAGCGCGACGCGCTCAACGACGCCGACGTGACCTCGTACGACCGGGCCCCCGAGGATGAGCCCGACGATGACGAGGAGGAGTTCGACCTGTTTCCGGCGTTCCTGGAATGGGTCGAGGAGCACCTGTCGGTCGTCGAGTACACGCACTCCGACAAGAGCACCGCGGCGTGGTGCCCTGAGTGGTGGAAGCACCCCGAGGCCGTCGAGCGGCTATGGGCGTGCTTCGAGGCTCGACAGCAAGCGACGATCGACTCGGGGGCGCACGCCGATTCCCTGTCGGACTGGTGGCTGACGCACTGGGACCGACACGCGGCGATCCTGTTCGACGCAAAGGCCGGCCCCTTCCGCAAGTGCGACCGGAACCTCGGCCACCTGCACGACTCCAACGGGAACCAAGAGCAGCGGGTGCCCTATTACGCCCCGCCCGAAGGCTGGCGGCGCTAGCCAACCGATCACCTGGAAAGCAAGAAGCCCCGTCGACGTCGACGGGGCTTCTTGCTTTCACTTGTCCGGACTTATCGTGTCAGCATCAATCTGGTACTTACCCTTGACCGTGTTGTTGGCGGGATGTGTGTCGTAATCGTCGCCCAACGTGGCCATGTCGTCGTCATCTGGCTTGAACAGAACCTTCTTGCGGCTACCGACCTGCTTACCCTGCGACGGATCCGCTTCGAACTCCTTAGCCGACACCCCCACGGCCGCTTTGTATAGGTCGACCCAGTCGCCCTGTCGGAGGTCTCGCCAATCTTGTAGAAATCTCATGTTCTGATAATAGCGACCACACGGAAATGCTCTCTAGGCGCTACCGCTCGCGGGCGTCATCGCCACGGGTCCGCTCGAGGCGCCGACGCTCCCGCTCGGCCGCATCACGTGCCCCGCTGCGGCTGGGGTCCTGCGCCTCGGGGGCGCGGCCGGCCCAACGGAGCTGCGCGGCGGCACGGTCGGCCTGGGCCTTGTTGCGGGCCTGTAGGGCCTCAGCGACCGTCTGCGGCTTCCGTGCAGGCTGCGTGGGTGTCTGCGGCTGTACGGGGCGCTGCGCTGCCTCTCGGGCCTGCTGGGCGACCGCGGCGGCCTGCTCGGCCGCGCGGGTGCGAACTGCCTGGTCGGCCGGCGGCTCCTGGATGAGCGCGGCCGACTTGTGCATGGCCGTCACGCGCTCTTGCAGCTCGGCACCGATCGCCCGCTCCCGGTACTGGTTCGGGATCGCGTCGGGCGTGGCCTCCTCGATCGCATAGCGACCGCGGAACGCGTCGACCTCGGCCGCGAGCTTGTTCCACTCGGCGCGACGCTCGGCGTCTGCCGGGACGTCTCCGAGCTGCTGGGCCCATTCGGGCTGCTCGGCCGCGATCGTCGCGCCGCGCTCCTCCAAGCGGACGGCGAGGTAGTCGTAGCGCTCGGCCAGGTGCTCGCGCCACGCGGGGTCGGTGTGGTGGGAGTCGAGCGCGCCGCGGTCGACGATCCACGTCGGCACTCGATCGTCGCGCTCGGCGGTGCCGAACTCGGACGAGTACGCGCGCACGTCGTCCTGGATGCGGGAGGCAAGCACGGCCGGCTTGTTGCGGGCGTTCTCGAGCGTGTCTTTCTCCCACGCCTGGTAGAGCGCGTCGGCCGGGTCGTAGCCGGCACGCTCGGCACCGCGAAGGGAGGCCTGCAACGCGCCCCAGCCTTCGTCGTCGCGGAGCTGCTGCGCGGCCTCGGGGCCGACTGCGGTTCGGGTGATCTTCTCGAACCGCACTTCGTCGGCGCGCTCGGTGACGTCGCGGTACTCGTCGACCAGGGTCACCAGGTCGTCGACGCGGGCCTGCTCAGCGCGGATCGTCTCGTTGGCGCTCATCATGCCCTCCGAGTTGTTGGCGATCTGGCCGAGGACGTCGGACACCGGCTGGGCGTCGTCGACCTCGACGTAGAGCCGGTTCGACTCCTTGCCGCGGGTCATGGCCACGTAGGCAAGGGACCGCGACGTCGACGAGTCCGCGAGGACGTGGGACGTGTCGGCGGTGAGGCCCTGGGCGCGGTGGACGGTGGAGGCGTAGCCCAGCTCCACGTGGTCGCGCACGTAGTCGGCCGGCAGGGTGATTCGGCCGCCGTGGCCGTCGTGGGTGACAGAAAGGGAGCCGTCGCGGTTCACCTTGTCGACGGTCCAGAGGTCGTTGTTCTTCACCCGGTCGCGGCCGCGGTCGGTGCGGAGCCGGGAGTCGTTCTGGCGAGTGACGATGATGTCGCCGCGGTGGGCGCGGAGCCCGTCGCGGAGGTCGGCAGCTTCGCGTCCGGTGACGGCACCCTCACTAAAACGGAGCGCCTGGGCGCGGGCGTTCAGGTCGGCCACGGTGGCGTTCTGCTGCGCGAGCATCACGGATCGCTTGCCGGCGTTCGTGTCGGCCTGCCAGGCGGCGAACACTTCGCCGGTCATGCGGTCGACGTCGCCGCCGACGACGCGGCCCTGGTCCACGTACCAGGTGAACGGGTCGCCGGTCGTGGCCGGGTCGCGAAGCTTCTCGGAGGCGTCCGCTTCGGCGCGGTTCACGGTGCCGTCCGCGTTGCGGAAACGGTGGATGGTGTCGAGCTGCAGAGAGCCGACCTCGCGCTCCAACAGGCGCAGCGCGCCGCCGGACTCCACGGCGTCGAGCTGGCGGGAGTCTCCGATGAGGCGGACGTGCGCGCCGTGGGCCTCGGCGACGTCGACGACCTTCGCGAGGTTGCGGGTGCCGGCCATGCCAGCCTCGTCGACAACGATCACGTCGCCGGGACGGATCTTCATAGCCTTGGGGTGCTCACTCTCGGGGGTGGCATCTCCGTGCAACTCGTAGGCCTTCAAGAAGCCGTGGATGGTGTTCGCCTCGACACCTACGGCCTCCTTGAACACGTCGGCCGCGGCCGCGGAGGGAGCGAGCCCGATCATGCGGGAGCCGGCCTGCTCGGTGGCGCGGGCGGCGAGGGCGAGGGCGGTCGTCTTGCCGGCACCTGCGGGGCCGGTGCCGACGAGGACGAGGCGATCGGACGTGGTGAACTCGCGGGCGAGGTTCCTCTGTCCGTCGTCGAGCGGCCCGATGTGCTCGGCCGCGGTGCGGTCGAATTCGGCCAGGCTGACGGGTGCGACGGTGCGCGTCCGGGCGGCGTCGATCAGGCGGTCCTCGGCGGCGAGGATGCCCGCGGACGTGTAGATCGCCCGGCCCTTGTGGACGTAGATGCTCTCCCCGTCTTTGCGGGTGAGGGGCTGGAATGCGCCGTGCGTGGCCGGCGGGGTGACAGACACCGAGTCGGTGTCGAGGGCATGCCGGGTGATCGTCTCGACGGCCCCCTCGGGGACGTCGACGCCTGCGATGCGGGCGGCCTGGACATACCGGCGCGCTTCGGCCTCGATCATGTGCGGGCCCCAGGTGGCGTGGTGCTCGGACACGGTGTCGACGACCTGCTGCGAGGCGGCCTCGACGTCGAGGGGCTGGGGCTCGTCTGTGTCGGAGCTGGCGTCAGTGGCGTCGCTGGCGCGCTGCGCGGCATGGCGAATGGCGGTGAACATGTCCGCGATCCCGTCGCGGCCGACGACCTCGACGGCCCGGGCCTGCCACACGTCGCGGAGGGCGGACAGGGAGCGCGCGTGCTCCTTCGCTGGACGGGTGTCGAGCGTGGCCTGCTGGGCGAGCTTGATCCGTGCGGCCTGGTTGGGCTGGCGGCCGTGGTCGCGGCGGTATTCCTTTTCGAGGGCGGCGAGGGTCTTGCGAATGTCGGCCGAGCGGGTGGAGAAGCCCTTGGTCAGGCGGTCGTCAACCCCGGCAATCTCGACCACGGGGCGCTTGCCGGGGGTGACCTCGCGCAGCTCGGTGGCGACGCCGAGGGCGTCGGAGACGCGCTCCATCACGCGGGAGTTGTAGAACTCGGAAGCGGCGACACCCTGGCGGTGGAGGAGCTTGGAGTCGATGGTGCGCCACTTCCCATCGGACCCCTTCACCTTGTTGGCAACGACCAGGTGATCGTGAATCTGCGGGTCGCCGTTCCGGGAGTCGTAGTGGCGGAACTTCGTCGCGACGATGCCACCTTCGACGTCGATCTGGGCGACGCCGTTCTTACCGGAACGGGTGGCGATCGCCTCCCGTTCGAGGTAGCCCACGGTGTCCGCGATCGCAGCATCCTGGGCCTGCTCTATCGCTTTCCGGGTGTCATCATCCCCGAGGGCCCAGAGCGTCGAAACACTCTTGGACGGCGAGAACACCAGGTCGAAACCGGCGACGGCCTGACGGGTGGGACGGGTCGCTGCGGTGATGTAGCGGCCCAGCTCCTCCTTGTCAGCGGGCTGCCGGCCCTTGGCCTGACGGAACGCTTGCGCGCCCTCGCGGGTGCGGATCGCGCGGCGCTCGTTGACGTCGGGCTCGCGATGCTCGGTGCGCTGGAATCGTGCGTAGCCCTCGTCGATCGCCGCCGATAGGTCGGCGCCTCCGGTGCCGTAGGCGTAGTAGGAGCTGCCGAGCTTCGCGGCGTCGGTGGCCTCCTCGACGCTCTTACCGGCGGCCTGGGCGTCGGTGATGATCTGCTCCGCGTTCGGGTGCAGACCCTCACCAAACAGGGCCTTCATCTGGTCCTCGGTGACGGTGCCCGAGACGCCCAGTGCGGCAAGCCCGGACCCGAACCAGACACCGGGAGGGTTACCGTCCGCGATGTAGTAGTCGCCCAGCTCGCGGCCCTGCTCGCGCTTGACGTCACCGGTGGCCGTTTCGCTCGTGTAGTAGGCGTAGCCGTCCCCTGCGCTGAGCTTGTGCAGGGTCATCACGGGCGAAAGACTACCTG
>Ga0308157_10009375_pt1 | contig 10860 bp, 9 predicted proteins | sample PhyBR1_FD_201035 | JGI IMG/M metagenome (GOLD analysis project Ga0308157, IMG submission 201035) | Phyllosphere microbial communities from UC Gill Tract Community Farm, Albany, California, United States - DLSLB.R1 | ecosystem: Host-associated > Plants > Phyllosphere > Unclassified | place: USA...
GCTCGACATCGTCGAGCCAGATCTAGCCCACCAGCACGCGCGGCTCGTCGTACTCGTCTGCGATGGCGCGCCATGAGCGGTAGATGTCGTGCAGCTCGTCGCGATCCTGTGTGGGGTGCGAGCCGTCGGGGTTCTCACCGACCTCGAGCAGTGCCGGATCCTTCACGAGCAGTGCCGCAGAGTCGATGCGCACGCCGGCGACGCCGCGGTCGAACCAGAACCGCAGGATCTCTTCGTGCTCGCGCCGCACGTCGGGGTGGTTCCAGTTCAGGTCGGGCTGCTCTGGCGTGAACATGTGCAGGTACCACTCGCCGGGGGTGCCGTCGGCGTTCGTGGTGCGCGTCCAGGTCGATCCCTGAAAGCTGGAGACCCACTGGGTCGGGATCACTGAGCCGTCGTCGCCCTTGCCGGGGTGGAACCAGAAGCGCTCGCGGGCCGGGTCGCCTGGCTCCGCAGCGAGCGCCTCTTGGAACCAGGGATGCTGCTCACTGATGTGGTTCGGGACGATGTCGATGATGGTGCGGATGCCGATTTCGCGCGCTTCGGCGATGAGCGCCTCGGCGTCGGCGAGATCGCCGAACCAGGGGTGGATGCCGCGGTAGTCGGCCACGTCGTAGCCCCCGTCTGCGAACGGAGAGGGGTACCAGGGGTTGAACCACAGGGCGTCGACGCCGAGCGCAGCGAGGTAGGGCAGTCGCTCACGCACTCCACGCAGGTCGCCGATGCCGTCATCGTCGCTGTCCGCGAAGCTGCGGACATACACCTGGTAGATCACAGCGGAACGCCACCATTCGGTGTCGGCCTGCTGCGGGGCGGGGACTGCGTTGTCCATCTCTCTCCATCGATATGAGGGTCGGTCCGGGTGACCGATTCCCCAAAGGTAGCTTTCTCGATGAGTTAACGCAAGAGATTGATTGATTTACGCAAAAATTGATGCACGAGCGAGCGTGCTCCGCTCAGCCGAAGTCAGAGACAGGACTCGATTCGGCGACGCTGGTGCGGTCAGCGCGGGAGCGGTCCCGTCGACATCCGCAGCACGAGCTCAGGCTCGAACAACAGCTCTTCGCCGGCAGCCGCTGTGCCGCCGATCTGCGCGAGCAGAAGCTCGACGGCAGCGCGCCCCATCGCCTCGATCGGCTGGCGAACCGTCGTCAGCGGCGGCTCTGTCGAACTCATCAACGCGGAGTCGTCGAACCCCACGACCGAGATATCGCCCGGCACACTGAGACCGGCACGGCGGGCCGCGCGGATAGCACCGAGAGCGAGCGGGTCGCTGGCGCAGACGATAGCGGTGGCGCCGCGGGCGATGAGCTTCTTCGCTCCTGCTTGCCCGGATTCCAGCGCATACAGACCGTTGACGACCATGTCATCATCCAGCGGATCTCCGAGCCTCTCCAGCTCTGCACGGACGGCGGCGAGCTTGCGCTGAGAGGGGATGTGATCCGCAGGACCCAACAGGATGCCGATGCGGCGATGTCCCAGCTGGCGCAGGTGAGACAGCGCCTGCTCGCCCGCTGCGGCGTCATCCGTCGCCACCGTCTGGAACGTCAGCGAGTCCACCCTGGCGTTCACCAGCACGGTCGGCAGATTCAGACTGCGCAGCCGCTCGTAGTGCGCGTGCGGCGCATCCTGCTGCGTGTACAGCCCGCCGAGGAAGATCACACCAGACACCTGCTGCGCCAGCAGCAGGTCGACGTAATCGGCCTCGGTGATACCTCCCGCGCTCTGCGTGCACAGCACAGGCGTGTAGCCGTTCTGTGCGAGCCCGCCCCCGACGATCTCGGCCAACGCGGGGAAGATCGGGTTGGTCAGCTCTGGCGCAACCAGGCCGACCAGTCGCGCCCGCTCGCCACGCAACTTGGTGGGGCGTTCATACCCCATCACATCGAGCGCAGTGAGCACCGCCTGGCGGGTCGAATCCGAGACTCCGGCCTTGCCGTTGAGCACTCGAGAGACAGTTGCTTCACTTACGCCCACCTTGCGGGCCACCTGGGCAAGACGCTTTGTCATGCTCACATCTTACGCAAACAGCACGCAATCCAACGCAAGAAGTTGATCGCGGGCGTGCCGGGGTTATGCCTCGGGCTCGCCGTGGATCAGATGGCGCAGCCAGTCTCGCGCCTCGACGAAGACCCCGTCGGCGTACTGCTCCGGGTAGTGCACGATCTTGCGGTCAGCGCGCGGGTACGAACCGAGGAACACCACATGCGGACTGAACCTGCGGATGCCGAGCAGCGCATCCGCCATCCGCTCGTCGTAGACGTGCCCATCGGCATCCACCACGAATCGGTACCGGCCCAGCGCGTCACCCACCGGGCGCGACTGCAGCAGCGACAGGTTGATGCCGCGCGTCGAGAACTGCTCGAGCATGTCGAGCAGCGCACCGGGGCGGTCATCTGGCAGCTCGACGATCAGCGAGGTCTTGTCTGCGCCGGTCGGCTCGCCCGGTGCCACCGGCTTCGAGACCAGCACGAAGCGGGTCACGGCGTTGTCGTTGTCGCCGATGTTCTCGGCCAGCACCTCGACATCGTGATGCTGCACGATGCCCGGTGCGGCGATCGCCGCCTGCGCAGGCAGGGTTCCATCGAGCAGGCCGAGGGCCGAAGCGACGTTGCTCGCGGCGGGGACGTGCGCATGCGTCGGCACGTTGTCACCCAGCCATGAGTGACACTGCGCGTAGGCGACGGGGTGAGCGGCGATCACCTTCACGTCTTCGAGCTTCGTGCCCGGTACGCCGACCAGCACGAAGTTCACCTTGACCAGGTACTCGCCGATGATGCGCAGGCCAGGCAAAGTGGCAAGCGCGTCGAGCGTGACGGAAACCCCACCCTCGACAGAGTTCTCAATGGCGATCATCGCCGCGTGGCTGCGCCCCTCGAGCACGTCGGCCAGCGCTTCGCCGACGTTGTGCACAGGCTTCCACTCGTGCCCACGCGCCTCAGGCACCTGGTCGAGCGCGGCTTCAGTGAAGGTTCCAGCGGGGCCCAGATAGCTGTAGGTGCGGCGTTCAGTCACCCGGCCAGCCTAGTCCCGGCCCTGCGGCGCGCGGCGAGCGTTACTCGGCATCCGAAACCGAAGATGCGCAAGTCGACTTCGAGGGGCAGACTGATCTCATGACGAGCCGTGCTGGCCTCCCTGCGGAGGAAAAAGACCTCATCGATGTCGACGAACTGATTGCCGCGTACTACGACCGGCATCCAGATCCGCAGGTCGCGACCCAGCGCGTCGTCTTCGGCACCAGTGGTCACCGCGGTTCGTCGCTGTCGAACAGTTTCAATGAAGACCACATCCTCGCCACCACGCAGGCGATCGTCGACTATCGCCGCGAACAGGGCATTCAGGGTCCGGTGTTCCTCGGCCGCGACACGCACGCACTGTCGCTGCCCGCAGAGCGCAGTGCCATCGAGGTGCTGATCGGCAATGGCGTCGAGGTGCTGACCGACTCCCGCGACTCGTGGGTGCCCACCCCGGCGCTCAGCCACGCGATCCTCGTCTACAACCGCGAGCGCGCGACAGACGATCCGGCCCGCGCAGACGGCATCGTCGTCACGCCCAGCCACAACCCGCCGCGCGACGGCGGCTTCAAGTACAACCCGCCGAACGGCGGCCCAGCCGACACGGATGCCACCGGGTGGATCGCGCAACGCGCCAACGACCTGATCGAGGCGGGCCTGACCGGTGTGCAGCGCGTGCGGTACGCCGACATCTCAGACGAGGCCATCGGCTCGTACGACTACCGCGATGCGTATGTGCGCGATCTGAGTTCGATCATCGATCTGGAAGCCATCAAGAATGCTGGGGTGCGCATCGGTGCTGACCCTCTCGGCGGGGCATCGGTCGAATACTGGCAGCTGATCAAAGAGATGCACGGCCTCGACCTCACCGTCGTGAACCCCGAGGTGGATCCGACCTGGCGCTTCATGACGCTCGACTGGGACGAGAAGATCCGCATGGATCCGTCGTCCCCGTCGGCGATGGCGTCACTCGTCGCCAAGCGCGGCGATTTCGACGTGCTCACCGGCAACGACGCCGACTCCGATCGGCATGGCATCGTCACCCCGGATGCCGGGCTGATGAATCCCAATCACTACTTGGCCGTCGCGATCGACTACCTGTTCTCGCATCGTGCGGAATGGCCGCGAGATGCCGCGATCGGCAAGACGCTGGTGTCGTCGATGATCATCGACCGCGTCGCCGAGTCACTGGGTCGGCGACTGCTGGAGGTGCCGGTCGGATTCAAGTGGTTCGTGCCAGGGCTGCTCGACGGCTCGGTCGCCTTCGGTGGCGAGGAATCCGCCGGGGCCTCGTTCCTTCGTAAGGACGGCAGCGTGTGGTCGACCGACAAGGACGGCATCATCCTCTGCCTGCTCGCCGCGGAGATCATCGCGGTCACCGGCAAGTCTCCCTCTGAGCGATACCGCGAGCTTGAGGCCGCCTTCGGCGCCTCGGCGTACCAGCGCGTCGATGCTCCCGCCACGCCAGAGCAGAAATCGGCGTTGGGTGCGCTGGCGCCCGACGCGGTCAGCGCGACGGAACTCGCTGGCGAAGAGATCACGGCGAAGCTGTCGCACGCCCCCGGCAACGGCGCAGCCATCGGCGGTCTGAAGGTGCAGACCGAGCACGCCTGGTTCGCGGCCCGGCCTTCTGGCACCGAAGACGTCTACAAGCTATATGCCGAGAGCCTGCTCGGCCCTGATCACCTCGCGCAGGTGCAGGAAGAGGCGCGGGCCGTGGTGTCGGCCGCTCTCGGCGGCTGACGCGGCAGCATCCGGTTACACCCGGCGGGCGAAAACCCGAATGGATGCCGAATCGCTCGGCATCCGCCCGCCACCCGTATAACCGTCAGCCAACTGTGCGGTCGATCAGCGCGCGACGCGGGCGCGCACGACCTCGCCGGCCAGCCGGACGGGCGCTGCGCTGTGCACGACCTTCGACCCCAGCAGTGCGCCGTCATAGGCGAGCTGCGCCTCGTCGGCTATGCGCTCGGCATCAGCTCGTCCCGCCAGCGCGTCGATCCACCGAGAGCGCACCCAGTCTCGGTGCCGCCGCACGGCCAGCGCAATCGGCTCGTCCTGCTCCGGAAACTCGTTGAGGGCGTTGAGATACACGCATCCGATGAAGCCGTCTGCTTCGGTACGGCGAGCGGCGAGGTCGAATGAGGCAAACAGGCGCTCCTCCCCCTCTGGCAGGTCGGCTACGGCCGCCAGATACGCTGCTCTGTCGTCTTCGTCGCGACGCTCGAGATGCGCGACGACCAGCGCTTCCTTAGATCCGAACGCCTGGTAGAGCGTCGCTTTGGCGACGTCGGCCTCGGCGATGATGCGGTCGATTCCGACCCCCCGGATGCCGTCCTCACAGAACAATCGGCTCGCGGTCAGCAGCAACCGCTCCGCGGCCGGGGTCAGCATCTTCACGTCCCCATGTTACGGAACAGCGGGAATTGTTTCGGGCGGTCCGGATGCCGTCAGTTACGCTTTTTGAACAGACAGGTCTGTCTGTTCCCCCCTTGAACGCATCACTCTAAGGAGATCCCCATGGGACTGTTCCTCGTCGAAGTCGAGTTGGCTGAGCCCGGCCGCGAAGCAGCCACCACCGTGATCGACGCCGTTGCCGGATCGTTTGCCACCTCAGGGGGAACCCTCGTCGAAGCTCAGGTTCCTGCTGGCCACGAACGCGTCTACCTGATTCTCGAAGGTGATGAGTGCGCAGGAGTGGTGCTCGACGCCGCCGAGCTGCCCGGTGCGGCATCCGTCACCGAGACGGTGCCCGTGCGTATCGTCGGTGCGACCGTCGAGCAGGTGCGCGAGCGGGGTGCTGCGGCCGGATACCTCGTCGAGTGGGACATCCCCGCCGAGGTGACGATGGAGCAGTACCTCGCCCGCAAGAAGGAGAAGTCGCCGCTGTACGACACGGTCGACGACGTCGCATTCCTCCGCACCTATGTACGCGAAGACACCCAGAAGTGCCTGTGCTTCTACGACGCCGAGAGCGAAGCCGCTGTTCGCCACGCTCGCGAGGTCGTCTCGACGCCGATCAGCCGCCTGCACGCGCTCGACGCGCAGCCCGTCACCACATCCTGATAGCCAGCAAGGAACCCCGTGTCCCCCTCCTCCCCCGTCGCCCGCGTCACGGGCGCGACCGTCATCCGTGGCCGCACCGAGGTGCTGCGTGACCTCGATCTGACTCTCACCTCTGGCGAGCTGCTGACCGTCGTGGGGCCGTCGGGGGCGGGTAAGTCGACCCTGCTGTCACTGCTTGCCGGGCTTATCGCACCGCACCGCGGCACTGTGCATCGCCCAGAGGATGATGGCGGTTCCACACGCACCGTGTTCCAGGACCCGCATCTGCTGCCCTGGCGTACCGTCGCCGAGAACGTGCGCCTCGGCCTCGAATATCGAGCCAACGGTGGATCCGGCCTTGGGCACGCGAAGGATTCCGATGCCCAGGTCGCCGAGCTGCTCACCGCCCTCGGCATCCAGGATCTCGCCGCTCGCCTGCCCGAAGAACTCTCCGGCGGGCAGGCGCAGCGGGTGGCGATCGCGCGTGCTGTCGCCGCAAGCCCGACGCTGTTGTTGCTCGACGAGCCGTTCTCTGCTCTGGATCCTCTTACCCGCGCCGACACTCAGCACTGGCTGCGCCGCGTGCATGAGCAGCGCGGGCTGACCACCGTACTCGTCACACACGACCTCGCCGAAGCCGCTCGGCTGGGCGACCGCGTGGCTGTACTGCGCACCGGCGGCGGCATCACGATCTTCGATGCCTCAGACGGAGCCGCAGAGCTCGAAAGCGAACTGCTCGCCCGCTTCGCAGAAGATGTCGCGGCAGAAGACGATGTCGTCACGGTGCCGCCTCGCCGCACCAGGCGTGAGTTCCTCACGATTGCGGGTGCGAGTGCGCTGCTCGCGCTGCCGGTTGCCGCCGGCGCGCTCTCCCGTACCGAGCCCGCGCAGGCGCAGGGGTCGGATGCCGCGGCCACGGCCGCTCCCGTCAAGCGCGATACTCTGCGCATCGGCTATCTGCCCATCACGGATGCCGCTCCGCTGCTGCTCGCGCACGACACCGGCGAGTTCGAGCGACGAGGCATCGACACTCCCCCGCCTACGCTGTTTCGCGGCTGGGCTCCGCTGATCGAGGCGCTGCAGGCTGGCAGCGTCGATATCGTGCACCTGCTGATGCCGACCGCCATGCAGCTACGGTACGAGGCGAAGGTGCCGGTGCGCGTGCTCGCCTGGAACCACGTGAACGGCTCGGCCGTGACCGTCGCTCCGGACGTCGACGACATCGCCGACCTCGCTGGCACCACCTTCGCTGTGCCCGGCTGGTACTCGATCCACAACGTCGTCTTCCAACAGCTACTGCGCGACGCCGGCCTCACCGCCGTAATCAACCAGAAGCCGGATGCCGCAGCGGGCACCGTGCAGCTCGTGGTGCTGGCCCCCGCAGATATGCCTGCCGCCCTCGGCGCCGGAAGCGTCTCTGGCTACATCGTGGCTGAGCCATTCTGCGCCGTCGCCGAGGTGCAGGGCGTCGGACGCATCCTGCGCTTCACCGGCGACGTCTGGCGCGAACACGCCTGCTGCGTGACCGTCGTGCGTGAGGATCTGCTCACCGAGACCCCGGATCTCGCGCAGCGGGCGGCAGATGCCGTCGTCGCTGCGCAGCTCGGCATCCTGTCTGACCGAGCCGGTGCCGCCCGGCGACTGAGCGAGGGCGACTACCTGCCGCAGGCACCAGCCGCAATCGAGAAAGTGCTCGTCGAACACGATGACCACGGCTACGTCGAGGCCGGCGCTGTGCGCCATCCGGAGTGGAATCAGTCGCGCATCGGCTTCCAGCCGTACGCGTACCCCAGTTACACCGAAGAGCTCGTCAAGCAGCTGAAGCTGACCGAGATCGATGCGAGCAAGGCGTGGCTGGATGCCGTCGATCCCGCCGCAGTGCACGCCGACCTCGTCGCGGTCGACGTGAACAACCGCGCGATCGAGGCTTCCGGCGGACTCGACGCCTTCGGGGCTACCGCCACCCGCATCGAGGAGGTCGCACCGTGACCCAGATCACCGATCTCGTCCCCGCCGAGAAGGCACCCGCTGCCGCGGACCGCAACGCAGCCGCACGCTCCGAGACGCCTGCACGCTCCGCATCTGCCGGGCGCCTGCTGCGTCGTGTCGGCGCCCGCATATTCGTCCTCGCGATCACCGTGGCCCTGTGGTGGCTGTTGGCAGATGTGCTCTTCGCCGACAACCCGGTGGTCTCGCACATGGGCCCTGGCACCACGCTGCAGGCTCTGTTCGCACAGGCTGGTGACACTGCCTTCCTCGACGCGATCTCGGTGTCACTCGGCAGGTTGCTCGGCGGTTTGGGCATCGCGCTGGCAATCGGCGTTCCGCTCGGCATCCTGTTCGGCTCGCGCGAGCCCGTCGAAGACGCGGTGAACCCGATCGTGCAGTTTCTGCGGATGACGTCGCCGTTGGCCTGGGCCCCGCTGGCGATCGTGCTGCTCGGTGCCGGCACCGGCGCCGTGATCGCATTGGTGGCACTCGCTGCGGTATGGCCGATCGTGCTGGGCGTCGCTGCAGGAGTGCGCGCACTCGACCCCGGACTCCGCCGCGTCGCCCGATCGCTGGGTGCGACGCGTTGGGAGGCGTTCCGCTCGACTGCGTTGCCCGCTCTGACTTCGCCGATCGTGGGTGCCACGCGCGTAGCGCTCGGCATCTCGTGGGTCGTGCTGGTTCCGGCAGAGATGCTCGGCGTGCCCAACGGGCTCGGCTACGCGGTGCTCAATGCTCGCGACAATATTGATTACGCAGGGCTCGCCGCCGTGATGCTCACCATCGGCATCCTCGGTTTCCTGCTCGACCGCATTCTGCGCGGTCTTCACCGCCTCGTCGACACCAGGGAGGTACGGGGATGACTTCCGCATACACGATCGTTCGCACACCCTCCGAGATCATCGAGGCCGCGACACTGGCCGCCGCCGAGACTGCCTCCGATGTCGACACCGCCGCGGCACCGCTCGCCGACACGCTGCACCGCTACGCGGCGCTGGGCGCGCTGGGGCTCGGTGTCGAGCGCACCGACGGCGACATCGCCGATGTCGCAGGGTTGCTCGCTGGCGTGGCCGGCGAGTGCATGAGTACAGCGTTCTCGCTGTGGGCGCACCGGATGGTGACCGAATACGTGCGCGCTTCCGCCCTCGCAGATCGCGACGCGCTGCTCGCTGATCTCGTCGAGGGACGGGTTGCTGGATCGATCGCGATGGCGACCGCGTTGCAGGAATCAGCCGGCCTCGGCATCGTGCCGACGGTTGCTGTCCCCGACGGTGACGGCTTCCGGGTGAGCGGGCGAATCGTCTGGGCATCGAACATCGCACCGGGCACCGTGGTGATCTTTCCCGCCCGAGTGGGTGACACGGATGCGCGGGTGCTGTTGGCTACGCGCGTTGGCACGCCGGGGCTGAGCGTGCGGCCGGTGCAGGGTCTGCTCGCACTCGACGCAACCTGCTCGGCGATGCTCCTGTTCGAAGACCTGCCGGTCGCCGCCGATGCTGTACTCGCGCACTCCCTCGCACCCGCCGCGGCCCAGCGAGCAACGCACTACCTGCTGCAGACCGCCCTGTGCCTCGGCTTGGCGCGGCGCGCCCTGGCCGAGTCGTCGGAGCGTCTCGACGGCCCGAACGGTGTACTGGCTGGCTTCCAACGTCGCCTGGATGCCGAGTATGCGCAGCTCTCCGAGCAGCTGCAGACGCTATCGGTCGATGTGACGACGACCGATCCGCACGCGGTGACGCGGTTACGGTTCGCCGCAGCGCGTCTCGCGCATGCGGCCGCGAACCAGGAGGCCGCCCTCACCGGTGGTCGCGGATATGTGACCTTGACCGCGACGAACCGTCGTCTGCGCGAAGCCGCGTTTCTGCCCGTGCAGTCACCCAGCGAGGTGCAGTTGCTCTGCGAGCTCGAGCGTTTCGGCGATCATCCCGCCGAGAACTACGCGATCTGAGATCCGGCAGGCGGTTACACCTGGCTGGAGAATTCACGGATGGCTGACGAGAACCAGGCTTCGTGACGGCCAGGTGTCCGATCTCCAGCCATCTGTCACACGTTCCACTTCCCACGGTCCGCGAGCGTCTCCCCGGCCACCTGCAGCCAGCGGGCGGGGTCGGCGAGCGCTGCCTCTGACGAGCCAGACAGTTCGGTCAGCGACAGGGATGCGGTGAAGATCGATCGATCGGCGTCATCCGTGATCCTTCCGGCGACCACGGCAGCTGGCACGCCGGCATCCGCCGCCAGACCCGCAACGAACGACGGCACCTTGCCATCGCCGGATTGCCCGTCGTACGAGCCCTCGCCGGTGATCACCAGGTCTGCCTCGGCGATCGCCTCGGCCAGGCCGATCAGGTGGGCGACCTCGCCTGCACCCGGCGTAAGCCGTGCACCCCAGGCGACCAGCGCACCACCGACGCCGCCGGCAGCACCCGCACCGGGAACTGTGACCTCCAGGCCGATCAGCGCAGCCAGTCGCTCCAGGCCCGCATCGACAGCTGCACGATCGTCGGCATCCGTCAGCCCCTTCTGCGGACCAAAGACGTGTGCCGCGCCGCGCGGCCCCGTCAACGGGTTGGTCACGTCGCTGAGCACCTGCACATCGACAGCAGGCCGCAGGCCGCTGAGATCAACCGACGCGATCTCGACCACACCACGCGCACCTGCGGCGACCTCGGCCCCTGATGCGGAGAGGAACCGCGCGCCGAGCGCCCGCAGCATCCCCGTGCCGCCATCGGTCGATGCGCTCGATCCGACACCGAGTACCAGTCGTGAGACGCCGTGATCGAGGGCCGCGGCGATCGCCTGGCCGAATCCGGTC